>Ga0307517_10003705_pt1 | contig 23744 bp, 12 predicted proteins | sample 23_EM_MG_FD_194515 | JGI IMG/M metagenome (GOLD analysis project Ga0307517, IMG submission 194515) | Populus trichocarpa ectomycorrhiza microbial communities from riparian zone in the Pacific Northwest, United States - 23_EM | ecosystem: Host-associated > Plants > Roots > Unclassified | place...
TTTGAGGTTTCTAAAAAGATTTATGATCAACTAATGAGACAATGTGGAATTAAGCGTTCTTATAAGAGTCAAGCATTAATATTGATTCAAGTGAAACTTTGATTTACAGTGGTCGATCGTTACTGTTCGGGTGTAATGAGTGCTTTTTATCCATCTTGGGAATCTTGGATTTTCCACTAGCAAGTAACTTACACACACGACTTAACACGGACATATCTTGGTTGATTTAGTTTTGATTTTAAAAATTTAAAATTGATTGAACTAGACTGGATCAAATCAATTCAATTAAAAAAATAATCAAAAATGGTCAAGATTTTAATAAGATTGGGTTGAATTGGTTTTTATTTTTTAAAAATTTCAACGAAGTCTAAATTGTGTTATATATTCAATTTAATCTTTAAATTTTTATATTTTTCACATGGTTTTTATGTGTAATAATTCATTATTCAAAGTTATTATTAAAAAATTATGAGGCTAGGCCCATAAGAAATAAAAGCAACAAAAAAGACTAAAATATCTTATTTAATTATATAAAAAAAAAAAAACTCAAAACAAGATAAGAAAAACCCAAGCTTAATTAAATTGAAATGGGTCTAACTAGTTTTGAAATAAAAAAACCGAAAAAATCGGTTGGTTTGAGCCGGTAGGTCAGTCCAATCCAGTTTATAATTTATAATTTTTTAATTTAATGAGTTATTTTAATCCAAACCCAAACTGTAGCAGAAATGCTCGCCCCTGCATTATATAAGTCACCTGCGTCGTTATTGTTACCTTGCTGAAGAGCTGCCATGTACCGGACAACAGGAGTATCCCGCAATCCGATAGGAAGTAAATTTTAATTTTAATAGAAACACTCCTCCGTCGTACCTAAATCCTTCCTTTGACACAGTTACTTTTCAAGCTAAAATTCCTTAATCATAAGGCCAATCCGGCTTTTTTTTATAAAAGCCACTGCTCGAGGTCTTACCATGTATTTCTCTATAACAAAGCTAAACCACAACCAAGATTCAAGCAAATCTTTTCTTCTCTTATTATTTTGTGTATCATCATATGATTAAGCCAACCACCTTACCTTCCTTAGCCACCAATTGTTGATTATACGAAAATCACAATCAGCCAGTCAATTTTGCCATTTTCTTGGCATTTTCCATTAGAAAAACATAGAAAAAAAACATTGAATATTGCCGAGAGAATTAGGAGAAGCCACCAACGGTCTTCGTAATGCACCTTATAATTATGATGCTGCTGGTTTATTAATTTATTGCTAAAATTGCTTGATGTGCTTTCAGAAGTTGCTTTTTCTAACAATCCGGAATTTAAAAATCGTTGAAAATATTTAATGATCAAGAACTATCTATTATAATATTATTTCAAGTTTATTAAATCTTTCTGCAAATCGAAAAAAAATTAAAAATAAAACTTAGTTCATATCCTGACAGTGATACACTGATACATGATCAGTGATTCAATATTTCCACGAATCCACCATGATTGTCCACATCATTAACATGCAAATTGTTTCGAGAATCCCTTAAGATTTCGAGCTAGGGTTCTTGGTTTCACCCTACCCGACAATTCAACAAGAACCCTTATGGCAGCATGACGAGCAGAGAGAGGAGGGCAAGCGTTAGCTGTACTTAAACTCCAAAGATCTCCCAAGACTTGTTGTGATTAATATCGTCTTCTGCTACTGCATGCAGACTTGTTGTGATTATCGTGTTCTGCTACTGCATGCATTGTCTGAGGTTAAAGTACGTAGCAGCAATGATATATACCAGTCCAGTGTTCAACAACTAGATGTTATATTTCGAAAAGATTTTGCTAATTTATTCTGCTATTATAAACAGATGTTCGTCCCATTATTCACGGGAAGGTGAGAAGGATCTGGGATTCAGCGTGTTGACAATTTTATTTATTTATTTATTTAAATAAGCTGGTTAATTTCAATATTTCTTATTTTTTATTTGAAACGCTACATGCTATGCTTTCGGCAAGGTGCGATGGCTTTTTCGCTGGTCAGACGATCATGTTGGCGGCATTAGGCATAAGCAACTGGTTAGATGTTGATATCGTTTTAAAGTACTCTCTGCGTGTGTAAGCTATTTCAATTCAAAGTCAAAACTGTGGCAAAAGAAAAATTCAAAGTCAATATTAAAACTGGCAGCTCAGCACAATATCTTCTTTTACGAATTATTTTATTCCCAGGTAAGAAATTCTTGAATGGTAGGGCAGCCTATCCTACTCTTAGCCAAACGTTGGATTGTGCTATATCAGAGATGACCCTTTCAACTGCCAGCATGACACGCTGCTTGTAATTAATTTTAATAAAATATCTAGAGGGGCATTTTCTTGATAGCTAAAAAACGTTTTTGAGAAACAATCCAAACACGGTCTACTGCATCAAATAATCCGAGTCCGGACAATTTATTTTAAAGAAATTAAATCCTCCTAAAGTCCACCACTCACCATTTCCCTTTCGCAAATTCGCATTCCATGTTTATCTTTAATTTTAGTCAACGAACTCACGCGTTGACCCAAAATGAAAGGAGAGAGAGAAAGAAAGAACTCGTATCCAGTACCTGAAAGATGGAATTATTCCGGGATTTAACCTTACTTGAATTTATTAGGATTATTAACTACAAATTAATCTCTCATCTTTTGGGTTAATGTGGGTAATTTAAGTAATGACTCAAGTTAGACTTAGCAATCCTTCTCTTCTAAATAAAAATTTAAAAGATTTCTCACCGGTAGTTTGTATATATTATTGTTGGAGGCCGAACAATTAAACAATGTATAGCTTGTGATAACCTAACATTTAAAGAATTATTTAAAAGCGCTGAAAATCAAATCTTTAGATACTTAAATAATTCTAAATCTATTTAACAGGATTAAAACAATTCTTAAATAATTTTATTTTATTATTTTTACAGCATATGCATGATATTAGGAACCAATATTATTGTCATTGAAACACTCACAGAGCTCGCGCCATTCATTACTATCCTCGAGCATTATCCATGGCAAAAATTATGAAATTTCAAAGGTTGAGAATCAAAATAGTATATAATTGAAACATTGGGGCATTATTAATAACTAACCCCTGTTTCTAGTGCCGAGTTACCAGCTAGACTCACATATTCCATGTTCATCTCGTTCATATTCTCCCTTTTGTCCTCGTTTTTTTTTAAGTCTATCTTTGCAGTCATTAACAATAGTATAAAACGAGTTGTTGTGTGGTAAGAGATTGAGATTAAAAAATTTGTTTTTGTTATAGTTTCAAGTTCGAGTCTTGTGATTATTAATATGATAGCCATTAAAAGCTTACATGGTCATTAACTTCAAAGCATGTGGGATTAATCGAGGTACACGCAAACTAATCCGGACACCATGTTAATAATAATAATAATAAAAAACAATAGTATAACACGACCTGTTTTGGTCTGTTAGATAAATTTGATGTCACACCAGTCCAGTATTTGATCATTAAAAAAATTGAATTTTTTTAAATTATATTGTATTAAAAGTTTTTTTTTAAAAAAAGCAAAACACAAGTTAAACCCTCCACTCGTGAAACAAATCTTTAGACCGGATTTATAGTGCATTGAATATTATAATTATATTTATAAATAAAAAGGCTAAATTGAACAATAAAAACGACGCGAGTTCAAGAGAAGAAATAAATCTAGTAAAGAGCCATTTATTTTTATGGGCAAATTGTGCTTTTTAAATTTTTTTTAATTTTTAAATTATTTTAATATAAAAAATAAGTATTTTAAATAAAAAATATTATTTTAATATATTAATATTTCTTTTAAAAATAACCATTACTACAATACTAAATATTACCTAAAAATATTAAATTAAAAATTCTATTTCGCCACTACGCTGGACCGAGCCTCCTTTTTCAATTTTCCCTCCCCATATAAAGTTATAAAAAGGAAACTCTCTTCACCATAAAGATTTCACCCAAAAAAACACACCTTTCTCCCTGTCCCTCTCTTCTCTCTCTCACACACACAAAAAAAAGAAAACGCTCTCTAAATTCTGGGTGAGAATCAAAATCCTCTCATTTGGTGATCTCCGATTTTGGTATTTCCTAAAAGAATCGAAAATGGGGAGTTTAGGAGCAATTTTGAAACACCCAGTTGACATATACCCATTGCTGAAGCTGAAAATGGCAGCTAAGCATGCTGAAAAACAGATCCCACGTGAACCTCACTGGGCTTTCTGTTATTCTATGCTCCCTAGAGTCTCTCGTAGCTTTGCTCTCGTTATCCAACAACTTGACACAGAACTCCGTAACGCTGTAAGCATAATTTCCATTGCATTTTCATGTGTTATTTGCCTTGTTTTGATCTCTCTCTCTCTTTATCTGCGTTTTGGGTTGTGATTATTTGTTGATTATGGATTTTTTCATCTTTGCAGGTATGCGTATTTTATTTGGTTCTTCGAGCCCTTGACACTGTTGGTTTGTTCTTGTTAACCTTATGTTTTGTATGTGGTTTTTGGTTTTGTGCCTCGCAAAATTTGATAAATCCTCAACGGGTTTTGTTGAATTTTAAGATTGATTATGTTTTGTTTTTGTGTTAGACAAATGTTGATGCACTAGGTCCTGAAATGGGGTTTGCTGAATTTTAAAATCCGCGAGTGTCATATTGAGTTTGAATTTGCTAGCTCTAAAATTGTTTATGTTCTAATATATGGCTAGTGGGAATTTTTATGATAGATTTTAGTTTTGCAACCAGAAGTCACGAGGTCGTTTTGTGGAAGAAAAAGAAATCTGAGATGAGAGTGGTAGCTTTTGCCTTTTGCTAAGTAGTTTTGGCCTACAGTGAGGAGAAGATTCTTTAAAACACCCTGTCTCAGTAACACTTGATCTCCTCTTAACTGTTTCACTTATTGATGTCATTTTGTTAGTTGATACATTGTTTGTGTTTTAATCTGTTCTGATCATTCCTTTACAGAGGATGATACAAGCATACCTACAGATGTCAAAGTGCCTATCCTGATAGCTTTTCACCGCCACATATATGATCATGACTGGCATTTCTCATGTGAGTTCTGAATTTTTACTTTTATTTTCCTTGATTCTAACAAATTGGAGAACATTTGATTTGACTAAATTTGTTTTGGCTTTGATAATTTCCATCTGCTTAACATTTCTTCTCTGTGCAAGTAATTTCTTCCACTGACAAATTAGGGCATCTAGACTATACCAATCTAATTTATGATTACCCTAATTCTTTTGTTCTATCACTGTACAGATTTTAACACTATTTGCTTATAACTATATTCAGTTTGCATAAGGGTGCTTTGAAATGCCTGAAAAATCTTATGCATTTATGACCTGCTATAAAATTACGTGTTCTGATTTTACCATTTTTAATTTGATAACCATGTATCTAGTCCAAGCTTGAACATTCTTATAAAATTTGTTTTTACATCTATCTTTTACAAACTGTTGATTCATGTCCGAGTCTTTCCTTTTTGATGAAGTTTCAGAAGTTTATACATGAGAGGTGACAATTCTATGGCACTTATATCTGTAAAATGTAACATCAACTGAATATTTTGACTCTCTAATTTGATTCTTCTTTTGCATAAGGTGGTACCAAGGAGTACAAGGTTCTCATGGACCAGTTTCATAATGTTTCAAATGCTTTTCTGGAGCTTGGAAAAGGGTCAGTTCTACAACCTTTTGCCTCCTGCTTGACTGTGGAATGATTGAGGATTTAATTGTTTTAGGGTCTATGTATTCTGCTCTACACATCTATCAACTCATTGCATCTGATCACTATAGTGTTTGTGTGTGTGTTTCTTCTCCAATAGAAGACTTATGGAACTCAATTTATTCTGCAGTTATCAGGAGGCAATCGAGGATATTACCAAAAGAATGGGTGCAGGAATGGCAAAGTTTATCTTGAAGGAGGTTGGTGATGTGGGGTGTTGTAATGCAGGATTGAAGGATGGTGCATGGATAATTAACTTAAGAAAAAAGGATTTCTCTTGGTTCCACTGCTGAATTTGCATGATACATGATACAGATGTGTGTGTGTGTGTGTGGTGTCTGTCTCTGTGAATGCATCTGTCATGCTATCAAAAGTATAATAAATATGCAGATGTGTATTGTGGACTGTAGTGAGCTCAAACTATATGCATTCCAGGATTCAGTTGCTTGGTTATCAAGTAGAAGAATAGATTATCAAGAGAGGGAAGAATGAATGGTGAAAAGTTAGAGTATTTAGTTATCCTTCTAGAGAGAGCACAGGACACTAGGGATGCATATCTGATCCCTTTGGATGTCAGCTAAAGAAATTCTTGAATTTAATATAAGGCTATAACAGTTTCCTCATTTTTTATGTTAGTCATCAAATTGCACAAGCTTCAATTTCTCCAGTTTTTCTTAATACAGAATGTGAAATGTTATGTTTATGTGACACATTAGACTCTGGTATGCAGGTGGAAAGCATTGATGACTATGATGAATATTGCCACTATGTAGCAGGACTTGTTGGACTGGGCCTGTCCAAACTCTTCCATGCATCTGGATTAGAAGATTTGGCACCAGATAGCATCTCCAATTCAATGGGTTTGTTTCTTCAGGTAATACTATTATGCAAGAGCGATCAATGTGTTTAATCTGTAGGCTTAACTTTGTTTTGAGATGTAATTCTAACATGTTCAATCCTGGATTTGATAAAACACAGAAAACAAACATTATTCGTGATTATTTGGAGGACATAAACGAGATACCTAAGTCACGCATGTTTTGGCCTCGCGAGATTTGGAGCAAATATGTCAACAAACTTGAGGTCTACTTCTTTTCCATTTATTGTCTCAACCTTGGTACCATCGACATACTTTTGCCATCTTTATGTTCATGAATGATGTTAATTTAATCATAATACTTGAAAGTAATATTTTTTTTTATTTGGTCCATCCATCTGATTAGCATTCTCCCCATTTTGTGTTCTGTGCCTCAGGACTTGAAATATGAAGAGAACTCGGTGAAGGCAGTGCAGTGCTTGAATGATATGGTTACCAATGCCTTGATACATATGGATGATTGCTTGAAGTACTTGTCTGAATTGCGGGATCCTGCTATATTTCGGTTTTGTGCTATTCCTCAGGTAAGAAATAAACTTTAAACTGACATCTGAAGATATCATTGTTTCTTGTCTTGTAGCTTGACTACTTGAATTATACTTATGCCTTTTCACATAACCTGCAACTCCTCTGAATTTTTCATCCTGTCAAATATTTTATTACTCGGTGAACAAATCCCTGTTTAGTAATAGGTATGCTGGATGTTTTGGTGGAAGGTTTCCTTTAATTTGATTTCTCTCTTGCCAGATCATGGCGATTGGAACTCTAGCACTGTGCTACAACAATGTCAATGTCTTCAGAGGTGTAGTGAAGATGAGGCGAGGTATGGCTAATTTATAGACAGCATTCTTTCCCTGGCACCTGAAACTGGTGGAATGTTATAGCTGTAACACAGATTATTTTGGTTCATGTAAATATCTTATGAAGCTGGAAGGTTTTTATTATTGTTATGTTATCATAACATGGAATTGCATTTAGAATGCAAATGCAATAGATGATATAATCTCCCAAAATGGCCATTCCACAAATACCATTTGTTTGTTCAGGAACTGCATAATTCTCAGACTAAGTAAATCATGACCCGACTTGTATATCTCGGATTATTTTTTAAAATCCCATGCCTCATCCACCAGCTTACCCCTGCTGCTCTTGAGTGTTTAAAGGATTTTAGTTTGTTGTTTATTACCAACATCAAAATATAATGGACTGGGTTTTCATGATTCCTTATTCAATGATGTTTAATTTAATGTTAAACGATTTCTAGGTCTTACCGCTCAAGTTATTCATCAAACGAAAACAATGGATGATGTCTATGGTGCTTTCTTCGACTTCTCTTGTATGCTGAAGTTCAAGGTATGATGCTTTCCTTAAATTCTAATCGATATATCGTTTTTCCTGGCAAGTTCCAACATGGAAGTTATATTTCTCCCACTTGTAACTAATACTGCGCCCCCTTTAATGCTTCAGTCTTCTCTTGCTAGCTTGTTTTGGACTTATTCATCATCTTGAACCTAAGAAGTATGACTGCACAATCTTTGCCAAAAAGACTTTCTAGACAATAATTTCAGAGAAGGGAGCAACACTTTTCATGCTTCCAATCCTTGACAATAGGAAGCCTATTGTGCATTTCAATTTGGTAGAATCTTATAAGAACGAATTTATGTTCTTCCATCAAAACCTTATGCGGTTAGGACTGCACCACTCCCCTCTTTGATGGATAAGCAAATGATATTAGGTTGCTACATTGTTTCCCCTGCTTGGTTGTAGGCTTTGAGACATTGTATAATTCACTAATGTCACATCTTGATAACAACAATCGACAACTGCGGTGGTCTTGTCAGATTCCGAAAATGGAAGTCTTATGTATAAAACTGTGAGCTTTTTCGCCAAGTGCCTGTTTGGTGTGGTCGATATTTATGCACACCAAGTTTCTCTACCTTCAAGTTTGCTTGCTGAATTCTAAAAAAAAAAAAAAAAAAAAAAAACTCGTGCCTATATTGAGAAAATGTGAAATTGGCTACTGCAGGTTGACAACAGTGATCCTAATGCAATAAAAACCTTGAGCAGGCTGGAAGCAGCACAAAAATCTTGCAGGGAATCTGGGGCTCTAAACAAAAGGTTTGTCAACCTATCCATTGAGCATTGAATGGTATTTTTCTTTTCTTTCTTTTTTTGGCTGACACTCTTTCTTTCTTCTACCAGGAAATCTTACATAATTAGGAATGAGCCAAAATATAATTCTGTTCTGGTGAGTTTCTGCTGAATTGTCAACCTGATTTCCTCTCGTGCGTGCATAGTTGCAAGTTTCTTGTTCCAAGCAATACATTTATTTCTAATTACATGCTATGCATATAAATTTCAGCATAGACTAGAGCTTGCTGGATTGTATATTTTTTTAATCCTAATTTTTCTGTGAAATATGCACTTTATTTGATATGAATTAGATAGAAAAAGAATGAATGAGATTAACTTTCCCCCCTCCTTTCCAATCGTGCTGATTAATCCACAGTTGGATGCCTATACCAGTCTTGTATGCTTTGCGGGTTCCAAGAATATCAATTGGGAATATCATCTGATTTCTTTTATCATCTAATGCAGATCGTCCTACTTTTCATTATATTGTCTATTATTTTCGCGTATCTCTCTGCCAACAGATCGAGTTACTAGGGTAAGTTGTTCCACCAAAAGGTTATTGATTGGATTTGTTATCACGAGAATGATTTTTTAAAGCTTCTTCTGTTGATGCAACAGGAGGGTCCATTTCTTGAGTTATCGGTGTGCATATGGATGATGTCTGGCTACACAAGTGACTGCTCTATTCCATGGAAGCTGCTTTTCTTATATTTGTGTACAACATTATTATAACAATGGAGTTTTTACTGTTCATCCTTATATTATTCACCAAGATGGATTAAAACAGTGTAATATAATGATTGTCATTGTCAAAGAAACTTGCTAGATATGTAGTTGGGGGTAAGGTTTTTTTTTTTTCCATGTGATACATTTGATATTGGAAGGATGGTTGATGACAATTCGGGTTTTTTGGGGTTTGGCGTGGGGAAATGACATGGTTGATAGATATCTGGCACTGGATCAGGCATGTCAGCTAGAACTTAAGCGCAAGGGCCAGACCTGCGCGCCTGGGTTTGCTGATGTCTGCTGACCCGTGCCTAGCGTTTGCACACTCCCGTGGAGCTGTAGACCCGCGCGCCTGGGTCAAAAACATTATTAATATTGAAAAACAATCATAGATTTGATTTAAAGGGTAAAATTATTATTATTATTATTATTATTATTAAATTTTTTTAAAAATATTATTATTATCAAAGAAAAACCATAAATTTTATTTGAAGGGATTAAAAACTATTAAAACTTGGGCCAGACAAGTTTAATATTATTATTAATATTATAAATATTATTAAATTAGAAAAAAATATTATTACTATAGAACAAAAAAAACATAGATTTGATTTAAAGTGTAAAATTAATAATAATAATAATAATTATTATTATTAACTTGAGTATGATATTCCTTTCCAGATCCAAGTAACTTGGGGTTACAAAGGGGTGCCTGATCCAAGTTGCTTGGGTGTGGTAGGGGTGCAAACCCAAGACCCTTGGGTTTTGCAGTCTCGCCTGGTCCAGGGCTCTTGGGTTCGGCGTCCGAACCCGTAGCTCTTAGGTCCGGTGTTAGGACCCACAACTCTCGGGTTCGGTGTCCAGACCCAAGACTCTCGGGTTTTGTATTGTAGCCAGACCCAAGGCTCTTGGGTCAGGCGTTTAAGAGGAGCTTAAAGCTCTTAGACATGATGATGCAGCCAGACTCACTTAAACTTGAGTCAGATAAGTTTAATATTATTATTAATATTGAAAATATGATTATTTGTATTATAAAGATTCTTATTTTTATTGTAGCTAATATTATTAATATAATAATTCATTAATTTGAAAAAATATTATTAATATTGAAAAACAACTATAAATTTAATTTTAAGAGTAAAATTAAAAATTATTATTATTATTAAATTTGAAAACAAATATTATTACTATTGAAGAAAAACCATATATTTGATTTGAAGGGATTAAAAACTATACGAACTTGGGTCAGATGAGTTTATTATTATTATTATTAAATTTTAAAAAAAATATTATTACTATCGAAAAAAAACCATAAATTTTATTTCAAGAGATTAAAAACTATCAAAACTTAAGCTTGACAAGTTTAATATTATTATTAATATTATAAATATTATTAAATTCATTAATATTATTAAATTTAAAATAAAATATTATTACTATAAAAAAAACATTGATTTGATTTGAAGGGTAAAATCAATTATTATTATTATTTAACTTAGGTTTGACATCACCTTCCACGCCCAAGTAACTTAGGGTTGGAAAGGGGCGCCTGACCCAAGTTGCTTGGGTGTGGCAGAGGTGCAGACCGAAGTCCCTTGGATCTTGCAGCCCTGCCTGACACAAAGCTTTTGGATCCGGCGTCTGAATCCGCAACTCTTGGGTTTGGTGTTTAAGAGGGGCCCAAAGCTTTTAGGCCTGGCGTTGGATCCAGACCCACTTAAACTTGAGTCAGACAAGTTTAATATTATTATTAATATTGAAAATATGATTATTTTATTATAAATATTCTTATTTTTTTTATAGTTAATATTATTAATATAATAATTCATAAATTTGAAAAAAATATTATTAATATTGAAAAAAACCCATAGATTTGATTTGAATGGTAAGATTAAAAATTATTATTATTATTATTATTATTATCATTATCATTAATAAATTTGAAAAAAATATTATTACTATTGAAGAAAAACCATATATTTGATTTTAAAGGATTAAAAACTATTAAAACTTGGGTCAAACAAGTTTAATATTATTATTAATATTATAAATATTATTAAATTTCAAATAAATAGTATTACTATCGGAAAAAAAACATAAATTTCATTTGAAGGGAAAAATCAATTATTATTGTTATTATTATTAACTTGGGTCTGACATCACCTTCTAGACCCAAGTAACTTGGGGCTGGAAAGGGGCACCTGACCCAAGTTGCTTGGGTGTGACAGAGGTGCAGACCCAAGTCCCTTGGGTCTTGTAGCCCTGTCTGGCCTAAGGCTCTCGGGTTCGGCGTTCGAACCTGTAGCTCTTAAGTTCGGCGTTCGGATGGAAGACTCTTGGGTCAAGCAAGTCCGGACTCAAGGCTCTTGAGTTTTGCGTTACAGTCAGACCCAAGTGGGTCTGGCTTTTAAAAGGGGCCCAAAGCTCTTGGACTTAGCGTTGCAATCAGACTCACTTAAACTTGGGTCAGACAAGTTTAATATTATTATTAATATTAAAAATATGATTATTTGTATTATAAATATTCTTATTTGTATTATAGTTAATATTATTAATATAATAATTTACAAATTTAAAAAACAATATTATTAATATTGGAAAACAACCATATATTTGATTTGAAGGGATTAAAAACTATAAGAACTTGGGTAAGACGAATATTATTAATAAAAAAATACTATTATTATCGAAGAAAAATCATAAATTTTATTTGAAGGGATTAAAAACTATCAAAACTTGGGTTAGATAAGTTTAATATTATTATTAATATTATGAATATTATTAAATTCATTAATATTATTAAATTTGAAATAAATATTATTACTATTAGAAAAAAAACATAGATTTGATTTGAAGGATAAAATAAATTATTATTGTTATTATTATTAACTTGGGTTTGGCATCCCCTTTGAGACCCAAGTAACTTGGGTCTTGCAACCCCGCCTGGCCCAAGGTTCTTGGGGCCGGCGTCCGAACCCACAACTCTTGGATCTGGTATTCGGAACTAAAGCTCTTAGGTCTGGCGTTTAAGAGGGGCCCAAAGCTCTTGGGTCTGAAGTTGCAGATAGACCCCCTTAAACTTGGGTCAGACAAGTTTAATATTTGTATTATAAATATTATTATTTTTATTATAATTAATATTATTAATATAATGATTGATAAATTTTAAAAAATATTATTAATATTGAAAAAAAAACATAGATTTGATTTGATGGGTAAAATCCATTAATATTATTATTATTGTTATTGTTTTTGTTATTAACTTGGGGCTGGAAATGAGAGCCAGATCTAATTGCTTGGGTCTGGCAGGGACGCCAAACCCAAGGCTTTTGAATCTTGCAACCCTGCATGTTTCAAGGCTTTTGGATTTTAGCTTTTTTAATATTTTTTTATGAAAAATAAAGTTGGTTCGCGGCGTAGGGCGGACCACCTAACTACTAATGAGTAAAGTTTAATTTAGTGCATCCAATATTATAATGTTATTACAGTTCCAATAGCTTCCAATGTCTTTTAGTTGTAACTTATAATTTAATTGTAGTTTTTATCAGCCACTCAGTACTCACGAGCTTTCAAGATGAGTGATTAACATGGCAATTGAGAGTAAGTTAAATATAAAACAACCTACCGCATGGACTGCAATTATAATGGGAAAAGCTGCTACCCAAGTTTTTCTGAAGTTTCTATTAGTAGCTGCAAGAATTTCGACAAAGACAACGAGACTTTGAATGATTATAGAGCACACGACGGCCGAAGAATGTTCAAAGTTTCCTCATGAGTCTTACCACGGATATACTATGGAAGACAAACCAGAGAAAGGGACAGAAACAGAGAAATTCCCTTGAGACACAAAAAGAGCTATGACTTGAGCTAGCCCATTAACAAACCAATTAATAATATCTTTGCATTTTGGGTCATAGATACCTCCCCATTTTGTTTTCTGCAACATTAATAACAGCTTTAGCTTTGTATCAAAGAAGCTAGGAAATTATCCGTTTCAATGGAATGGCAATTTCATGAATATTTAGTGAACCGGTTAAAAACCCAAATTGACTCATGAAAAACCCATAATTTTTTCTCTTAATTTTTTTTAAATGATTTTTTTTTTACTTTTTTTTTATAAAATGAAAAAAACTGGTTAATCTAAGTCAACCCACTTGATTCATGATTCACGACTTGTCCAAATCAACCCGAGTTGGTTTAAAAATTTTGATTTTACCGATATGCAAATCCATCCAGAACTTGTTGGAAGTACTGATGAAGCTTAGAATAACGAGGATGAAGATTACTATTTGTAGCATTTGTTTTTTTTTTCTCTCATTTTTGGGATGGTGAAGCACCATCCAAAAGCCAGGGACAAAAATAAAACACAATACAACCATGTTGCAAGAAGCCAGAACATAAACTGTTAAACACTAGGAACAAAATACTTTCCCGAGGAAAAAAAAACAAAGACAGATATGTTTCATGTAGTTATACTCTGCATTTTGTTTTAGTTAATTACACGTTGTGTTTTGTTTAAACATTTAGTTATACGCTGTGTTTTTCCTAAACTTTGTCTCCTTTAATTTCTTTATATGTCACACCGTATAGCCAATAAGAAGCAACAAAGACTTTGTTCTCTAGAAGGATACCCTGATAGTATTTAGCTCTGCATTGTAACAGAATGGCTAAAGAAAAATATGATGATTGTTAAATGATGAGGTGGTTATGAGGGATGCTCATCACATCATCTATTTCTTTTTTATGCTCATTGATAACTAACTTGCTACTCATAGGTTCTAGAATTCTTCTCAATAATCCCTAGCTATTCTTTGTCTGGGAACTTTACAAATTGAACTTGTATCAACTAGTATTAGAGCCACAAATCTTCAGAATCGAATTATGCCGCCAGATACTCGTTTTTAAGTTCTTAAAATGATTGAAGATAAGGTTGATGAATCCATTACAACTGTTAATAGGGATCATGACCAGAAGTATGACAAGGTTGTGAAACTTTTAGAGGTGTATGAACAATAGTTGGAAGAATCTAAGATCAATAATGAAGTCAAATATGAGAAAACTAATCTTAGACTTGAGAAACTTCAAGAAATATTAGGAGAGCTTACTTGCCAACAAAGTTTATGGCAGTAGAAGTGATATACTAATGTTGGGGAAACAAGTGCTTTCCATAAGCATTGAGGGGGTTACCAAGCTGGGCGTGCTGCTAGAAACCATGGAACTTGTGATGGGGGTCATTATTCTTATAAGGCATGTAAACCTAAATGAGATTTTCCTAGCTTTGATGGTAAAGATGTTTATAAGTGGCTTTACAAATGCAATCAATAATTTGAGGTTGAAAAAATTAAAGAAAGTGAGAAACTCAAACTAGCTTCCTACTATCTTGATCATATGACTCTTTATTGGTATCCAAATTTCAGTTATGAATCTAAAATGGAAAAGAGATTTCAAAACTTATAAAAGGGACATTGATATTTTGTGGAATAGGACTGAAGTAGGAGAGAAACAAACATTAGTGATATTCGTAGGAGGTATAGAGATGTTTATTAAGAAATCTTGTTAAAATGTTCGAACCAAAACAACTGAAACAAGCCTACAATTTACCTAGGCTCCATGAAAACATCATATCTTATAAGTGCAATCACATACCCTCTATTTAACATTCAACCAATCAAATCACACAATTACAATACCAATCCCAATCCCAATCCCAATCCCTTTACTCTAGAAACACCACTAACCATAATACTCATACCTTTAAAAAACATAAAAAGATTTGACCAATTTTATTATCCAAAACAACATCAACAAGACACTTAACAAACCCTTCAAGACCTTTAGAAACAAGGAGTTTGATGATAAAAAAGTGAAATGGTTGTGTTTTTGGTGTGATGTAAAGTTTGTGCCTGGTCACAAATGCAAAAACAAAAGACTTAATACTTTATTCATTATTGAAGATAAAAAAGGATGAAGCAAAAGAGGAAGAGTGTGGTTATGAAAACATTAGTCCACACATATCCATTATTTCCATTGAAAAGGAATATTGTTGCCACACCTTGAAGGTGACTTGTAAGGTGTATAAATGATCCCTATACATTATAGTGGATTCAGGTAGCACACATAATTTTTCTAGTCCTAGGATGGCTAATAAGTTGTAATGTCAACTCACTAATATCAGATCAATTATTGTTGAGGCTTTTAATGGTTGGAAAATGACTTGTACTACTGTGTGAAAAAACTTTCAGTGAAAAATATAGGGTGTTAAATTTATAGCTAATGTATTCATTATGAAACTAACCAGCTGTGATATGGTTACGAGAATAAAGTGGTTAGCTTTACTTGGTGATATATAGTGCAATTACAAAGACAAGTAGATGTCCTTCTACTAACATGGACAATAGGTTATACTTAAAGCAGACAACCCTGCTCAACTATAAATTATTAGGTTTGAGCAACTTAATGGATTATTGGACAATGTCACTCATAAAATAAGTACTATCTTGTGTAGTTTGAGAATACTAAATGAGGATACCTAAAGTTCCTACTCTATGATTGCAACCTTGACACCTAATACAAAAGGCAACCCTACACTAGAGAAACTACTTGAAACATATGTTGAGGTTTTCAAAGAGGTAAAAACATTACCCCCATTTAGATTGCATGACCATTATATTCCATTAAAAGAGAGAGCTTAGCCTATGAATTTGAAACCCTAAAGATATTCAAGATTGTAGAAAGATGTTATGAAGAAAATGATTATAAAAATGTTAGAAACAAGCATTATTCAGAATAACACAAGCCCATTTGCATCTCCAGTTGTATTGGTGAAGAAGAAGGATCATTTTGGAGACTTTGTGTGGATTATAAGGTGCTTAATAAGCTCAATATTAAAGATAAGTATCTCATACCTTTAATATATGAACTGTTGGAAGAGCCAGTTTGTGCCACTATTTTTTTAAAGATCAATTTGAGGTCAGAATGGTGCAAGATGACATCTACAAAACAACTTTTAGAAACCATAATGACCATTATGAGTTTATGATGATGCCATCTGATCTCACCAACACATCTGTCACATTTAAAAGTATAATGAATGAATTTTTCAGAATACATCTCAAAAGATTCATATTGGCTTATTTTTTTTTATGATATACTAGTGTATAGTCAGTCCCTTGATGACCATTTGAAGCATCTCAAAGTAGTATTTGAATTGCTGATAACTCACCAGTTGGTTGCTAAAGTTAGTAGGTGTGTTTTTTGCAATGGTAAGGTGGAATACTTAGGTCATATTATTTCTTGAGAAGGAGTAGCTACTGACCCACATAAAATTAAAGCTATTGTTGAATGAACAATCCCTAAGAACATCAAACAACTGAGGGGTTTCCTGGGTCTAATTGGATACTACATAAAATTTGTTAAAGGGTATGAATCATTTTGCAAACTCTTGACTCAGTTATTTAAAAGGGTGTTATTGTTACCTGTAAAAAGGTTGGCAATTTATTCTACTGGAAGAAACAACAAATGCACATCAAGAAATTTATGCATGAATGCTTAGTATGCTAAAGAAACAAATATGAGAATGTTCTTACCCCAGGTCTATTGTAGCTTTTACCAATTCCTATAGTCCCTTTTAATGACATAAGCATTGGTTTTATAGAGGGTTACCTAAGTCTGTTGGAAAAGAAGTTGTATTTGTAGTGGTAAATCATTTAAACAAATATGCTCATTTCCTAACACTATCACACTCTTATACTGTAGTTGTAATGGCTAGAGCTTTCATGAACAACATATACAAGCTATATAATATGCCAGTAACCATAGTTAGTGATAGAGACTCTATCTTTCTCAATCAATTTTGGATGACCTTTTCTCTCACTAGGGAGCAAACCTTCACTACTCTACAACTTATCATCCTCAATCTGATGATCAAACAGAGGTGGATAATAAATGTTTAGAGAACTACTTTTGATGCATGACTAGACACTCTCCAATTCAGCGAGTGAAATAATTGTTTCTTATAGAATGGTGGTATAACACCAACTTCCATTCTTCTACTAAGACCACTTCCTATAAGGCCCTATATAGATTTAATCCTCAAATTCATATTCCTTGTTTCCTTCCTTAAGGACTCTATAGTGGAGGTAGTAGACCGGATGTTATCTAGAAGGAAGGGAATGCTTAAGGTAATTAGAAGTAATCTCTTAATAGCTTAACATATAATGGTGCAATCATCTAATAAAAAGAGGAGTGAGAGGTAGTTTGATGCGGGTGAATCAGTGTACATCAAGTTGCAGCCTTATAGACATCAGTCTGTGGTAAAGTGAAATTCCCAAAAAATAGCAGCAAGGTTCAATGGACCTTATCTGATATTAGAAAAAGTGGGCATAATGGGTTATGGTTAGATCTTCCCTCTTCAGCTACAATTCACCCCATCTCATGTTTCACAGTTCAAGAAGCACATTGGAAGCAAAGTGGTGCAGACTCAGTTGCCAAACCTTCCTATGGAACCTTTACTATAACCTCAAGGAATATTTGACAAGAGGATGGTGAAACGAGGGAATAGAGCAGCTACACAAGTGTTGATTCATTAGAAACACTTACCACCATCTAAAGCTACTTAGGAATTCACAGATGATATGGGAGGGATATTGTCACAATCTGGCCTTGCTAAGGATGGAAAAGAGAATATAGGAGGATTTGATCATTGGAATATTTGAATGAGAAGTGACTGTTATGAAATGATGTGTTTCATTTAGTCATACTCTGCATTTCATTTCAATTAGTTACGTGCTACATTTTGTTTAAACATTTAATTATATGTTGCATTTTGCCTAAATCATGTTTTCTCTACCTTTTTTATATATTGCCACGTGTAGCCAGTAAGAAGCAACATAAGCTTTGTTCTCTAGAAGGATACCCTGCTAGTATTTAGCTTTGCATTGTAACAAAATAGCCAGAGAGAAATATGATTGTTAAATGATGAGGTGGTTACGAGTGATGCTCGTCACACTGTTTGTTTTTTGTTAATGTTCGTTAATAACTAACTTGCTATTCATAAGTTCTAGAATTCTTTTTAATAGTTCTTGGTTACTCGTGAGAACTTTACAAATTGATCTTGCATCGTTTTTAATGGGTCAAAACATACAAACAATATATTTTAACTATGAAAAATAGTGAAAATATGAAACATAAATTCAAAATACAAAAACATGAAAAACTCAATGAATTGTTACTGAACCTTTATTTGTAATACAATAGTCAACGATGGTCGTGACTTTTAAATAACGGTGTTATAGTCATCATTTTTTTTTCTTCTTATTATTTTGAAATGAATATTGAAAGGTTTTTATTAAAATAAAATAAAATTAAAGAGTAATCAAGACATATACAATAAGATTATTTTGGTCTCTACAATAGTGAAAATAACAAGTTGTGGAGTGAGAACAATACTATTTTTTCTTTTTGTATTTTTATTTTGTTGAATGATCGCAGGTTGTCGTGGACTGAACGACCAAGTAAGAAGGGTAAGTTCAGCTATTGATCAGACTCATTATTGAGAACGGTTTCACTGGAAACCTTGTTTCATCTGTCCAGGATGGTTGATTTCCTAAAATTCCTCTGCTCATGGATGATGGCTGGCGACACCTAATGCTCGACCTGTTCTGTCGAAGTCGCTCTTTTCTAACGCGTGTATACTTGTAATGACAACACTTGACCGTTCTCTTTTCCTGGACGGGCTTCTGCTTTATCCTCAAAAAAATAGATTTGTTATCCTGAGGTGGAGTTGGCCAATGCTGTCTGTCATCCTGGTTTTCTGACCTAGCGGAATCTTAAACGTGCACTTTCAGGAAAACAGAAAGAGGTCGCTAAATCTTTTGTAGTGATCATCTCTGAACTTAAAGACCGACATATGTATGACTCGATTAAAAAAACTGGAGAAAATATGTAGACTCTATTGAAACATAAAATTGGAGAAAAAAGTTTCTTCACAGGAAATTCACAATATCAACAACTCAGGTCAAAATCTCAGTCGTATTCCTAGAACAAAATAATTAGCAAATAATACACATGAACGCATTCATATATCAATAAGATCACAACGTAATACCAGTATCTATATCACAAGAAAGGAAAGCCACAGCCTCTGATTCGCAACAATTTTTTTCCTGATCTTCGATCTGCAGCAATCATCCTCTGCATTTGACAACATGCAGTGCAAAACATACACTCAAAACAAAATCCTCTGCCCAAAAGCCAACGCAGAAGAAAACTCTAGAACACTTCAGCTATTTTGCTTGCGAGAACACGGTCCCTTCTTTCAATGTACCCATATGGGAACCAGCCTGCTTTACCCTTGCATTCTCCTTCAGCCCAGCCATTGTTTGTCACCTATCAAGAATGCATGGCAGAACATTAAACCTTGCAAAGATTTTAGCAGACATAATGCATAAAAAGAAGTGGTTTCAGAATGCTTTAAACCTTTCGAACAACAACAAAGTCACCAATTGACAAAGTCAGCTCCACATCAGATTGACCTTGATATGAATGCATGACCTGCAGTAAAAAGCAAATGAGGGCACTCGATAAATAAAATCAATAAGCCACCATCAAGGTGCAATTTTGTAAGAATATAAGGTAACATTAACAGCGAGATAAATTTGATTCCTCACCTCCCCTAAAAAGTAACCCATGCTGTCTGTTGTTCCATTATGATGTGCTTGAGAAGCGTACACACCGTTAACTTCTTCATATGATGGAGGTGGAGGCATACTGCTCTCTGCACTTGGGGTGGGAGGCGCTTCAATTCGTTGTCGTTCTGATGCCATCTATTAATAGTAACAAACATGGATTATGATCAAAATAAAGGCAAAAAACAATTGAGACAATTTCATCCCAATTCAGGCTGGGTCGGGTAAAAGGACTTCAAGGCAGGATAACGTACCTCGCCTTCAAGCTGATCAAGTATCTGAAGGACTGTCTGATGATAAGCTCGTTCTGCTTCAACCTTCAAATTAAAAGGTGAATCACAGGAGGATAAATCTTCAAAATGATTTCTTCCCAACACATAATTCATAACTTAGTTGAATCCACAGCAGAAACAAGGGATCATTCACATTACCATAGCAATAAGTCTCTGGAGAGTTAGCCTCTGTTGTTGGGCTTCAACAGCAGCCATTGCTGCAGCTGCTTCCTTCCCCAATATGGCCATGTTTGACTTTAGATCTTGCAGCTTTGTCTCTGCAGATTCTAACTTCATAGCAAGCTCAGAATTACCTGGCATTTCTCTCACTTTTGCCTGGCGCTTGGCAACTTCAATAGCCTGTCTAAGTTCAAATGAAGGGTAACTAAACAATTTTGGGGAAAAAATAACCCATACAACATGATAATTATGTTGTGAAATGCAATTGAATTGATCCATGATCATTCATGTTTAGATCACATAATAAATATGACTGGGAATTCTCTAGGGAATGCAAAAATCAAAGGAAATTAAATCAATATTATGCAATCGGAAGGAAAATCAAATCTAGCAAGTCAATCTCAGGAACAATTCATACAAGATGTTCATTGAATAATATGTTTCAAAAACTTGGTAAAGGAGCGATATTTCAGTATACCTGAGCTTCTGCTTCTTGTCGCATTCTGTCATAACGTTGAGCAAGATGTCGTGCATCCTCCAAAGGAGCTCCCATTACCATTGCTCTTAATGGCTCAGCTACCTAATAATCAAAGCAGTCAATGCCATACCAAGTGCATGATAAAATGCCCTAGAATAACAAGAATGATGATGATAATTATGATGAAAATTATTAACCATAGAGTAAAGAGAAGTCTTGAGACAATTCAGTTCTTCCACTAAATCATGAGTATTTTGGATCAGTCTTATTGTTTATTCTTCAAATGTTTTAGATCTCATGCATGATCTTTTCCGTTTTGATGCTTTCTTGACACTTGTTTGTATGGTTACTCAAAGTCTAGTATGCAAATTAACTAAAACCACTTGCAGCTTGCAAGACAATGGAGCACAGCACAATCAGCATAGGAAACATGCGATGTGTATAAGCTCATTAATAATATTTATCTAAGTAGGCACATTTATAAGTAGAAAAATGGAAAGTTTTGTTATAGATCAAACCTGTGTACCAAGAGCTTTCAGCAGATTCCCACGTTCCTTTTCCATCTGAGCACGGGCATTAGCATAATTCACAGCAGCCTTTGACAATGTATTACCACTAGTACATGTATTTTCAGCACCATATTTCCTGCTGTCTTCCGAGAACCTTGTTCCTGTTGAACATAATAAATTTTTATAGAACACAACACTTCCTTCTTGAAATTCAATATAGAATACAACAAAATAACTTCAAGACTTTCACTAACCCACCTATTTCAACTTGCTTAGATCCTGTGACAATATATCCTTCTACACCACGAACAACATCCCTTTGAAAATGCTGAAAAACAGCATTTGACATTCATAAGTCAATGACTAAAACAAATTGAGAGCAATATGCCACACAGGAGGATTAGACAACCTTGCCAGCACGTGTTGATATGTAAAGCCTCTCAAGTTTCTGATGCTGATGGAGTTCTGCTTCATCAGTAATAACAGTATCTGAACCTCCATATCCACCAGCACCAAACTGCTTGAGAACAGCCTGAAGTAACACCCCACGCAATTAGATTAGTGGCTTTGTAGAGCAAACTACTACAATGTGGGGAAAATAAAATGCAGTGCTTCATGAAGCCAGAGATGCACCCTAATTAAGTCAAGCATCATGAGGAATCACAATTAAATGGATAACCAAATGGAGCTTCAAATTGATGTTCCAATAACAAAGCACATAGAAACTGAAACTTATATTGGAATAGAAAAAATCAGTTTCAAGCATAAATCTTATTTAAAGACACATAAAGAAAATCACATCGCGAATCACTTCAAAAGGTAAGCAAAATGAAGCTTCAACTTGATATGTCAATACCAAATTACAGTTTTACACACTAAACCTAGCATTACGATTGTAAAAAAACGGTTGCAAGCACCATCCGAAGTGGTGTAGAACAATGCCTTGGCAAATCATACGTCGTAAACATGAAGTAATTTCACTCTCCATGCATAAAAACAATCACTTTATTCTCTCTTCACCTTCACTCCCCCAAATCAAACTCCTCTAAAAACATTAAATTTAAATCCCAAACCTTCACAATAGAAAAACCTTAATAAGAAAAAATCAATTAACACTAACAATTTTCCCTACAATCTTCATTTTCACTAACGTACATTCCATTGAGCATTCTTAAAAAGCCACAAAAACTCTTCAGCTAATAATCCAAGACAACAATTTCCATCTCCAAGGCTTAATACTACTCCACAAATTTGACCAAATCAATCAAATTTGCAAAACATTTCTACCAAAGTCGCGATCTTTCTAATTCCTAAACCTAAAAGACAACATGGGTTATCCATAAAATAATCAGAAATGATAAATCGAGGACAAAAAAATAATGATATTGAGCTAAAAAGAATAAAAATTCAAACTTGGATCTAACATTTTAGGGCTTGATTAAGAGGGGTACCTGTTGTTGCTTAGCGACCTGTTCTCTAAGTTTTGTGGCTTGTTTTCTTATTGCTTCCATTCAAAGAGGAGGGATTTAAGAGTCTTGGGAATTTGATCGATTTTTGAGAGGTGAAACCAAACGCTGTGTTAGAGAGGGAGATGCTTTTGAAAAGAAAGAAAACGGGGATGGTGTCGCTAATGTTGTTGGCCAGTTTGGGTCTTTGGGAGACTCCTTTTGGAGCTTCCAACAGCAGACATTTGTGTTTTTTTCAAAGCACCAAAAAGATTAATGTATGCCTGCGGCAGTTCTCATTTTACCATTGCTAAGCTCTTTTTTTTCTCTCCTATCAATCCAAAAACACCCCAAAGAAGAAATAGTGAGAGGGGAATTATATTTTTATTTTAGTTAGAATATTCTCAAGATTAAATTATTGTCCGTAGGTCACTCCATCTCCAAAACTTTCTTAAATTCAAAGAATAAGGTTGAAAAATACATCATAGATTAAAATCCAGTAATGGAACCTTTGAATATTGATTTAGATGTTTCGTGATTTTGTTTTATTTATTGTTATTTTGGATTAACCCAAGGAATGGTTGTACTGAAAAATTTGCCTGTTGAAAATGTACTTGTTCTCATCATGTCTGAATTTCATGTGTTTTTCTAAAGTTGCCATGAAATTTAGCAAAAAAAAAAAAAAAAAAAGGGATTTAGGTTGTTTATAT
>Ga0307517_10003706_pt1 | contig 23744 bp, 12 predicted proteins | sample 23_EM_MG_FD_194515 | JGI IMG/M metagenome (GOLD analysis project Ga0307517, IMG submission 194515) | Populus trichocarpa ectomycorrhiza microbial communities from riparian zone in the Pacific Northwest, United States - 23_EM | ecosystem: Host-associated > Plants > Roots > Unclassified | place...
TTGTTAATCATGTCCACAAGCTTGCTTGGTTAAGAACTAGTCAAGTAGTTATTATTTAATTTTGAATAATTTTTTGTTGCCTAGTTGTCATTAGTTGTTAGTGTTCTATTTCATAGAGACATGATCTAAGATTTAGAAATAATTGTTAATTTTTTTTTTGTATTTAAATTCTTTATTGTCATTAATAAAGCAAGCTTATTCCGGTTAAAATTATTATGGTTTATTCTAACCCTAAATAAAATATTATCTTTATTAAAAATTTCATAGCTTTGATGAAATTTTTCTTTTTCTTTTTCTTTTTTTATTTTTTCTCTATTATTATTGTAATTGCTAACTTGTCTTTGGATAGAAAATATGCTCCACTCCGATCACCATTAACATACCAATATCGTTATATGACCTTCAAATCTTAACCTCAAAACCACTATTGATTCAATTCACAATGAGTTGCCTTCTTCACATTCTCTTCACCTTTTTTTTTCTCTATTCATCCTATAATTGTTGTTTCTTTTGTTTTTTTCAACTAAAATTATTTGCAAATTAATTCATTTCATGAAATAACAACATGGATTCATGGCCTCACTCAAACTCTTACAACTACTATTTAATATTGTTTTGTTGTTGTTTTACACTTTTCTTAGTGTTACTCCTTCTTGCTGGTAATAGTTATTTTTCAAAGTGTTTTTTACTTGAAAACAAATCGAAATGATATTTTTTTATTTTTTAAAATTTATTTTTGATATCAACCATCAAAACGATCTAAAAATATCAAAAAAATTTGAAAACAAAATTAAATTTTTACAAAAGTGTTTTTCAACTGGAAAAAAAAAAAAAGGAGTCTTAATTTGTTGTTGTTGACTATTTTTGCTGAATTTTACCTGAAATTTTTAGGTGCATAACTTATATTTTTACAATGATATACAGAAATCATTTCTTGCAAACTGTCTTTTGTATTCTTGATGGGAGAATGAACTACCTTTGTTTTTATGAAATAGAATTAATTTATGGTAAAAACTATTTACCATCCCGTTGACCTCTGCTTGTTCAACCTGTGTTGCTGCTGTTGTTGAAAAATTAATATCATCTACTCTACTTACCCCACAAAACATTCTCTCCTTTTGTGTTCATCTTACTTTACCTGAAAACGTGAGGCCCGTCATGAGCCTGCCAGGGCTTCAAATTGGCCCAAAAAATCGAAACGGATAGGTGGTAATGGAACAAAACTTTATGGGCCTAAAGCCCAAACCCAGTATGGGCCAGCCCATTAACATGTCTAAGTATTATGAGTTAAATTTTCTTTCTCCATAATTTACGAGGAAATGAGAACTATTATGCGATAAACGAATGCAAGATATATATATATATAAACAAAATTGGATCATAACAGATCGAATAAAATATTAAAGTTCTAGGAAAATTCATGCAAACAAAAGGTTTAAATTAAAAGAAATATTTAGATTTTTTAGATAGAAAAATATGATAAACAACAAAGGTTTTTTTACAGGAAAACTTGAGAAAACTAGGTACTACACTAAAAACAAATATTAAACAAAAATGTAAAGAAAATAAATAGAGCTAGTTGTAAAGAACTTTGACAGTCAAAAAAAAACTTTTAAAAAAATTCAGTTTTTATTATTTTAAATTGGATTTTTTCATAAAGTTTTCATTTGTTTTGTTAGATTTCTTTTCGGATTTTATATTTTAATCCTAAATTTTATTTTTATATGTTTCATTATCAAAATTTAAAAAAAACACAAAAAAAAAATTGTTGGAAAGATAAAGAAGAGAGAAAACGTTTTTGGTTAGTCACTTTGTAGACTTTGAAAAGATCAATCCTGATATAATGATTCGTTTTAAATATAAAAGTTCAATGAAATTGATATTTCCCTTTGAATATACCATAAAAAATAGATTAGCAATTATGAAGTAGTTTTTTATTTGATTGGATTTTTTTTTAGAGTGATTATAAAGCTTTTAAGATTAAAATTAGATTTATTGATATCCTTAAAGTTTTTTTTTATGTATTTTTAGATGAAAATAAACTGAAAATTCTAAAACTTAAACCCGACTTTTCTATCATTAAAAGTGATTAGAAAATTGACCATAAGATAATGTATTATCTACTCAAACAAATGATCATCTAGTATATTAAAAAAAATAAATGGAGAACACATTGAAAGTAAAAACCAAGCATGTAGGTCTAATTTATTTTTCTAGGGCCAAGCGAATCTAGATTGGAAGGCTTGGTTTTTTTTGTTAAATATTTTTTTATTGTGTTTTTTTCCTACTTTTCAACAAAAAAAAATTAAAATTAATTTAATAAAACAATATTTAAGGGATTATCCAATTGCGACCTTACTTATAACAAGGTTAGAGATGGTATTAATGAGAATTCCAATTGTCGAATATGCATAATTTATAAACTAGTTTGCTCATTCATATTTATTGAATAAGAATATAATATCTATGTTTTTTTTTTTATTGATTTTTTTATATAAATATGTCAATTTTAACTTTTTTATGTTTTCTTATATAGGTGCGTGAAAACAATGCTTCTTATATGAAAATATTTTTAGAAAAATATATATATGAATAAAAAATATAAATTTTTGATTAAAAATATAGATTTTTTTTCTTTTTAATTCAAAACATTATATTTTTTTAATATATTTTTTTCTGATTGCTGTTATTTTTTATTTAATTAACCATGCTGTTACTAAAAAAGTTATTTTATTGTTAAAATAAAATAATGATTAAAAAAGACAACTTTGACAAAAAAAAAATGCATTTTTCTCTGTAATTTAATTGGTTGTCTTTACTAAAAATATATACATTTATTATCTGCAATTAAATAAAAAATAGATTTTACAAAACTCTCCCCGACAGCACACAAGCAGAATCACTGATATATTCACTATTTTGTCATGTACTATTGTGGCTGCGTTGAAAATGAAGATTGCATATACGGCTATGGCGCTTCAACCAGCAACATGTTGAGAATTAAACTGTCTTTGGACAAGTTTTGCATTGCTAGTTGGATCTTAGCATTTGCAAGCCAAAAAATTCTTTGTACTCATTTGGTTCTAATAACTAATTCGACTTCACTAGATTACAAGTCTGAGCGAACAGTTCGATGCTCAGATTCTAGTTTTTGTTGCCGGGCATTTGAAAGAATTTTGACACCTTGTTTCCCGTGTTGGAGGGCTCTTAAATCCTGCGATATGGAACGCTTTTCCGTGGGTGTATCTAAGATCTGAGGATTCCAAAGACCCTATATAGATCATAGCCACTGAATTCATTTTCATTCTGTTATCAGATAATCGACCTTGAAGTGCAAATGGGAACCCTGTTGATGTGCTTTTCCAGTTGTTTGTGCTTCTTCCTTCTTGTTATTCTCCTCAAGTTTCTTAATAAAGTATGGTGGGCTCCAATTCGAGTCCAGTCTTTGATGAAGTCACAAGGAATTGAAGGTCCTCCTTACAGATTCCTGTACGGTAGTACCACAGAGATTCTCAACATCATCAATGCAATGGATGGCAGTTCCCAGGAGCTGTCACACAATACATTCGCTAGAATTCTTCCTCATGCATATTCTTGGGTCAAGGTTTATGGTAACAATCTTCTCAATATTCTTGCTTAGAATTTATTTGGATTGACCCTAATCATATTAGCAAATGTATTCAAATTGCTGTAGGGATGAACTTCCTCTACTGGTATGGTCCTCAACCTCACTTAATGGTCACTGAACCTGAGCTGGTTAAAGAGATATTGAGCAATAAAGATGGAGCTTACAAAAAAATCCCAGTTGAAACTCATGTAAAGAGGTTGCTAGGTGATGGACTTGTAACGTCAAGTGGCGAAAAGTGGTTTAAAATGAGGAAACTGGGAAACCAAGCTTTCCATGGAGAGAGCTTGAAAGTAAAGTTTTGACGTTTAATTGTGCATGAGACTGATATGTTTTCAAGATACATAAACAGGACAAGTAGAAACCCGGTCTCTCTGGAGAACCTCAATTAGCAAGTACTAGACAAACATTTTATGTTTTTGCAGGGTATGATTCCAGATATGATTGCTAGTGTTGAGGTGATGCTCAAAAGATGGAGAAACCATGAAGGCAAGGAGATTGACACGTTCCAGGAATTCAAGGTTTTGACATCAGAAGTAATATCCAGGACAGCTTTTGGAAGCAGCTACTTGGAAGGGCAGCATATATTTGATATGATAATGAACATGATTGACATTATTTACAGAAACAATTATAGAATCAGCATTCCTTTCATTGGGTAAGCTGCCAATTTCCTCCTTCATCATGTTAGCAAGTTTTGCATCCGAGAACTGATCTTTAGGGAGCCCCATGCCCTCAGCAGCGCAGAAAGCATTACACACATATGCATTGAAGCATGATCAGACATTAGTTACATGGGTTTTTCCTGAAGAGGACATTCATTAATCAACCTAAATTCCATCTTTCTTGTCATCATTTCTCAGGCTACCACTTTTTTACACATACATAGTTCTGATTCTGCGCAAACTCATGAAATTTCCGTTGTCACAGAAAAATTTTCAAATCAAGCGATGATATTGAATCAGAGAATCTGGAGAAAAGGGTAAGGGAGTCCATCATAAAGATGATGAAGAAAAGAGAGGAAGAGGCAACGTCTGGACATCTGGATGGCTATGGGAATGATTTCTTTGGATTACTTTTAAAGGCCTATCATGATCCAGACAATAGCAAGAAAATATCAGTGGATGACCTAATTGATGAGTGCAAGACCATTTATGTTGCTGGACAGGAAACAACAACAAGCTTGCTCTCTTGGACTGTTCTTCTTCTAGCCATTTGCCCAGATTGGCAAGACAAGGTACGGAAGGAGGTGCTTGAGCTAATTGGCCAACAGAATCCAAGTCCAGATCGCATGACAAAATTGAAAATTGTAAGAAAATCTTGATTTCTGAACAAATTAGCTTGTTAGTGTCGTGCTGCTTTGCCGCCTAATCCACTTCTACAACTAAATTCTTTCTCCTTTTCCTCCATAGATGAGCATGGTTATCAATGAATCTCTACGGCTATATGCTCCTTCTAATTACTTGGCAAGGAAAGTTGACAAGGAAGTTAGACTGGGGAACTTAATCCTACCAGCTAACATGGAAATCTACATGTCGACTCTAGCCCATCACTATAATCCTGAAATATGGGGAGAAGATGTTCATCTTTTCAAACCAGAAAGATTTGCAGAGGGAGTGGCTAAAGCTACAAACAAGAGTATTGCTGCATTTTTTCCATTTGGGATGGGGCCTCGAACTTGTTTGGGCTTCAACTATGCCATTATAGAAGGAAAGATTGCACTCTCCATGATCCTGCAGCGTTACAGGTTCACTCTTTCGCCAACTTATGTCCATCACCCAGTTCATCTTCTCACAGTGTGTCCAAAGCGTGGTATTCAAGTCATTCTCCAGCCATTATAAGCATGGTATTTACGTCATCCTCACCCTGCACCTTGCTTTATCATGTCTATATCAAATTTCTTGTATGTGGTTTAAACTTTCAGAAATAATAGGCTGAATGGCTTAGAACTTTTTATTCTTATAATATTTTAAAAACGATTCATGTTCAAAGCTACATTAACAAGATAGCGATTGTCCTATCAATTAATGATCCTCACCAACTGTGCAATGAAATAGAAGAATCTTTAAAGATCATCAAGGAGGTTGCGATCAACTACGTGGTTAATATCTGGTCATGAGACAAGCTTGTAATGGAGGATTGTAAGGTTTAGAAGAGGGAATGTGTTTCGACGAATTGCCGAGTGATAACCTGCCAAGCAAACCACGATCAAATGTCTCGTACCAATATCTTCATGATTACCCGTGCGAGGAGTTCCAAATGAACACATGCTGTGATGGGAGCAGAGTCGCATTTCTACTTGAAACAAAGATATACGTCTGCATATAGCTACAACCACATGCAGAACGTGCAATTACGAAGCATCCATCATCAAAAGAATCCTAAATTGCAAATTCCTTAATTGTTTTGCTACGTAAGCTGCTCACTTGATGGAAGTTCTCAGTTCAGCAATCTTGAAAAAATGTTTCCAGATGCCAGAAACCAAGCTGCCGCCATGTCCAGAATTGGTTGACCACACAAAAGGTCTAAAGTATATTGTCGACAATATTATATGAACTCAATCATACGGGACCACAGAAGGAAATCCGTCTGGAGTTTATACACATTTAATTAGGTTCATACACAAGTAAATATGAAACACAGCACTCCAGCTACATACAAAGCAAAGCAAGACAGGCATTTAATCATCGATTAACATGCTCGCATGATGCTTCCCCATTACACCTACTTTACAATAACAATTCTATCTCAAACTCATAACAGGCCATGGATTCACCCCAGCTGCAGGCAATAGGGGCCGAACAATGGGGACCCTTCTCACAACAGAAAATGCTTCGTTCAGACGTGTAGCACGAGTCATGAACTGTGATACCTTCTGCAGACATAGATCAGAAATGAAAATCAAAGTTGGATATGCATAGCAATCTATTGACATCAATGAAACACTGTTCCAGCAGAAACATGAATTCATTTGCAAGAAAAATAATACAACTGTGTGAAATAAGGAAGACTGCAATTCTCAAGAGCAAACGATAATGAAAACCCATTTACAGACTTGAAGACCTACACTCTTCAGTTAAACCAAGAATAACAAAAGGAGAGTACAGTAAGGACATAGAAACCAAAAATATTTGCAACTTCAAGGTGCATAACTCAAATATTCTGAGCATAAACACAAAACTAATCCTCCAAATAAAATTTGGTTATGAAGATACATTTCAAGAGGGAAATGATGGGATTTAATTGCTGTATCTCTTCAAAAGTCTATAATGTGGTTACACAAAAAATGGGAGGAAAATTGAGGGATTGTCCTAACCATATGTTCTGCTATGAGACAAACCCAAATAGCTACTCATCAATTGTCTATGCAAATAAAAAATGAACAGATGGGGAAAAAAACAAAAAGAGGAAAGAGGAAAAAAAACCCTTAATGATCAAAATATACAAAATGATGGGACTTGGGAGGGAAACATACCAAGGGAGAGATTATACATGCTGCTAAATGAAATAGATGAGATAGTGCAAACCTAGGTGAATAAATGAGCCAAATAATCAAGTATTGAACACTTAAGAATCATGCAATTGTTCTAGATTTTAGATTTGCAAGTGGCTTGAGACCAAGAGTTAAAAGTTACAGGATCTTCTACCATAAAAAATCAATTAAATTCACCCAGAAACCATAAAGCTTTTGGGGCATCATTGGCCATCTATCTTTACCATTCCCCCATATTCTGTTCCTAACTTTACTTCTACTACAATCCATATGCATTTCCAGATTCCTTGGTTTGATACCTTTTCATTTGACAAAAACAACTTTTCATATTTCTAAGTCTAACCTAAAATTATTTCCAGGCAGACCTAGTAAAAAAAATCATTAATAAGATTTCTGAAAGATTTTAGCAATAATTACATTATCAACAAAAATGAATTAAAAGTGATTGTTATGAAAAAATAAAACGATAAATGAGGCTTTGGTGAACAAGATTCTAAAATTAGTCCTTAATGAAATACTAAATGAAAATTGACTGGGACTCCAATCAAGATTTATTATGAGAGCCGACCCATTTTTTCACCTCACTTAGGGATTAATATACTATTGGTCCACCACAAAGTTTTCACATTGTGAAAACCACCTCATGTGCGCTATAAATATCCCCTCATTTCCTTGACGACTCATTTCTTAATGAACTTCTCTCTCTCTCTCTCTCTCTTAATTCTCTCACTGCAACACAGTATTTCCAAACCATCCACTGCATCACAAATAAAAACTTTACCCCCAACCAATATCGCCTAGCCATTGCACCTCAATCACCTAATTATTTACTGACTAACAATTCCTGAAGTCGCAACTTGCTATACCTCCAACAACTTGAGTTGGTCATGTAAATAGTAATTTTTTACTAAAATATTTTTTTTTTAGACTTCTCCAAATAAGGGCTGGTTCCCACCAGCAGCAAGTATTTTTTTTAGCTCTAATTAACCCAGGATGAGGAGAAAGGAGGAGAGAGCAGGCTGTGATCATGCCATCCCCAAGTCTGCAATGTGAAGCGTGCAAGGAATGTGAGGACTATTTTCCTTTATTGAACAAATAACATAGTGGCAGTTCTCTGTTAATTCATTTTCTAGTCTGTTTGGTGCCTGATTTTAATGAATTCATTCTCACCTTACAGAGAAAGAAGAGGAGTAAGAAACCCAAACATGACAAGGATATGCCAAGATGACAAAAAAAAAAGTGAATATAATATCACTTTATCAAATACAAAGTTAAATCATTGCTGCACAACAGACGCTGCCTTTTTTCAATACGAAATTTAGAATACGAAAATCAGACAACCTGTACTCATTCAGTTTAAACACACCATTAAAAACAATTAGCACTGGAGTTTTTCCAAATTAACCATACTATCAGCAATTGATATAGACAAATTAAATAACCACAATAACTAACCTTGTCATCCACTGTAACCTTAAGCTGCAAGCTCTTTGTCTTGCGCCTCATCTTATACAATCTCCGTCCCAAGATAACAAATCCCATCACAGCGGCAGCCATAGAGACAGACCAAACAGGATTCAACCTGAAAACACAATACCTCAACACCTCAAAAGGAACCTTCCACCACACCACCACCTTCCTCTTCTCCCCCTCATCACCAGGCTTTGTATCTCTGACCGCAACACCCAAACTTACCTCTTTGGACACATTTCCACCTTCAGATTCACCCAGAATCTCAGACCCAGCTTGATCCTTCCCAAGACCACCAAAAACCAAATTATCACCATCAGAATCAGACCAGAACTTAATCAATTCCTTATCCTTACCTTGTTCCCCGAATCCTTCCAAACCCACTTGATCTTTCAAGGTCTCTAGAAGACCCACTTCGCTTTTCCCTTGAAAGTTGCTAGCTTCACGCTCGAGTGACTCAAGCTTCCCTTCTTTAGCCTCAATTTCTCCAATCCCTTGAAATCCCACGCCAGTCCTTTCATTTTCCACAAAACCCAATTCATTTTTCACATCAAAGTCACTTGATTTGCGATCATCAGATCGATCACTACCCGAATCAGGCCATGACTCACCAGAATTCCTCCTCTGGAACCGAGTTTCTGAGCCAGGATCGATCCAACTCGGATTATCCGACTCAACGGAACCTTCTTCACTAGCATCAAGAGCAGCTTTAACATGTCTACTATCATTTTCAAGAGAAAAGTAATCTGACCTGAACATACCTTCTGTATCAGCCTCAATCTCATGAAAACTCCTCGAAGAATTGGCCACCGAGTTGGGTGAGTCAGCCAGGACCGAGTCCGAGTCCGAGTTGGCTAGTAGTTCCCAGTCTTGAAAGTCAGTAACAGCATCTCCTTCCATGGCGGTGATTGATTTCAGATGAGATCTTTTGAAGTCTTGTCTTGGAACCCTAACCCTGTTGAAGAGACACAATTATAGAGGAGAATGTTTGTTAACTTTGGCAGAGCATGAGGGAAATACTAGAGAAGAAGGAAGGTTTTGGTTTGAACTTTGAAGAGGTAACCCAACGCCACGCACCAATGCTATCTATAAAGTAGGTTAGATTGGTCCAACCTTCATAATTCATACTTAAGAAGGTCATGCCTTTCTTTTCAGTCACCCGATTTTTTATCACCACCACGACATAAATCCTATATTGGGATATATAATATTTTTTTTTCTTGTTTTTGTCTAATAATATAAGCTTGGTTTAAATTATAGATTAAGATTGAGAATAATTTATTAAATCTTATTGAATATTTTATAATATAAAAAAATTTATGATGATCCTGAAAAAAATTTTATCACCACCACGACATAAACAATGATATTTTATTAGTTATTTCTAATAATTTATTTTTAAAAAATTAAAAAATACATGTACGAGAAAAATCTTAAATAGAGATTTTTTTTATAAATACCATAAACTTTTTAATTATAATATGAGGTGTTTTTTAAAAAATATATGTTTTGATTAATAAATAAGTTGGATCATTTATATTGAGAATATTCTTACCTTAAAAAGGTTCATTTTATGCAACAATGGATACATCATGTATTTTATATTTATTTTTAGTAAGATTAGGATATCCATGTAGTTAATAAATCCTATTTTGGGATATATAATATTCTTTTTCTTGTTTTTGTCTAATAATATGAGCTTGTTTAATATAAAAAAATTATGATGATCGTGAAATAACTAGTGAAATTTTATTAATTATTTTTATAATTTATTTTATTAAAATAAAAAACAACTACTAGAAAAATCTTAAATAAGGATTTTGTTATTATTTTTTTATATCAATATCATAAACTTTTTAATTATAATTCGATGTATTTTTTAAAATTATTTGAAAATAATATACATTTTTTATTAATAAATATGTTGGATCATTTATATTGAGGATATTCTTACCTTAAAAAGGTTCATTTTATGCAACAAATGGAAACATGGGTATTTTATATTCATTTTTAGTAAGATTAGGATATCCATGTAGTTAATAAACTCAACAATATCCTAAATTAAATTTTAATACATTTAGCAAGTAAAACATTAAGTAATTAATAAATGTAAAAAAATAATTGTTATATTATTGTATAATGTATTTGTTTTCATTTGAAATTTGTATAGGATTCTTTGTTTCGTATAACAATTTTCTTTTATAATATTCTTGGTATAATACTATACCCAATGAATGCATTATGTATAGTTTTTTTTATGGGTGAGCAAAAAAACCGAGAAACCAAGAAAACTGGAAAAAACAAACCAAAAAAACCGAACCGTGAAAAAAAACCCGATTAAAATTTTAAAAAAACTAGCCGGTATGGTTCAATTTCGGTTTTATAAACCTGAAATAAAAAAAAACGAACCGAACTCAAAACAAAAAAAAACCGAGCCAAACCAGAAAAAACCGAGCCAAACCGAGTAAACCGAAAAAACCGAGTCATACCGGTTTGAACCGGTTTCGGTTCGGTTTTGGGTTTTTTTAAAAAAAATTGATTTAATTATATTTTTATAAAAACCGAACCCAATCAAAAATAATCACCTCTAGTTTTTTTTTAATATAAAAAGTATTCTTAAATCAGTTTATAAATCAATCAAAAATATTTTAAAATATATATATATATTTTTAATGTCACTCCTCTCGAAGGAAAAAATCGGCCATTGAATTAGGTTGTCTCCCAGCCACGGTCTCGACAGGCTACTAAGAGAAATTATGTGACTCTTGACTTTAATTAATATTGTGTGCCGTAGCCAATGGGTACAAATACGGATCTTCTCCTTTTGACTTGTCCCCGAAATCACCTTTTTGAACTTTGTGGAAACCAAGAAAAATGTTTTCTAAAAGAGTAATGTGACGTACGCATATTAAAAAATCAAATAATATAAGGGAATTTATATGGAAAAGAAAAATAAATAATATTTTTTATTTTGATTTTTTTAGTTTTGCAAAGAACCCTAACAATATAAATAAATAAAAAATGTATGATATAAATGGAATTTATAATTAAATATAAATAGAAAGATTTAATTAAAAATCTTAAAATTCCAGATACAAAATTGATTAAAAAAATGTCTAGCAAAAAATTTGAGAAGCCAATTATAGATATTTTTTAGGTTTGCCATAAACAAGAAGCATTTGTTAACAAATGCTTTTGGCATGTACTTTAAATTTTAAATAAAAAGTAGGGGTCATTAATAAAATAATATGATAAATGAAATGATAAATAAAGAAATAGGGTTACGAAGGATCTTTAAAAGCTAGGATATACCAGTTAGGGGGCCCGCGGCGTAGTGTCATTGGCCGATGTATTTTTATTCCAACGTAAGAAAGATGTCAAAATGATGTAAATAGTTTTATAAAAAGAAAAACAAATCTAAGTTTCTAGTCATTGACTCGAATGAACTAAATAAGCTTGGTTAATTTAATAATATGATCAGAGAATAAGATTTCAACAACAAATAAAGTAAAAAATAAAATCAACAATGATTCAATGCAAAATATAAATGTTTGTCAATATTATGAAAATATATCCTTACAATATTCTTAAAACGTGTAAATGAGCTTATTTGTTAACAAAGTAAAATATAAATAAGAACAGGATAATTATATAGAAAGAAAAAAATTATGAATCTTAATTCCCTGCAAATAACATGTTGAACGAGGAAATCGAAAAGAAAATAATTTTAAAAAACAAAAAAGAAATTGACTGAATAAAATTATTAAGCTCGAGCTTGTTCGAGTCAACACACCAAATCTATAACTTAGTCGTGAGACCAGGATAACCTGATGGAAAACAGACTGAATAAAATTATTAAGCTCAATTCTCAAACCAATCTAATATTGAAGGTAAAATAAAAACAAAAATCAATGAAAAAAAAAGGTATAAGTCAACTCTATTGAACCTGTTGAATTCATGACCCGGGAAATGATATCGGGATAACTCTATAGAATTGAAAGTTAAAAAGTAACAATTACCAATTTCCAACGAACTCAATGTTGAGTGATGAAACTAATAAAATAAAAATAAAAACTATTTTTAAGAAAGGACCTAAAATAGAATGAAGCCAACCCAATCTAATCTTTAAAACTCGTGACACAAATCATGAGGTCGGATTACAGCATGAAAGGCAAACTCAAAAAAATAATAATGTCAAATTCCCAACCAACCAAAATAATTAGGGATAAAATTGAAAAAATAAATTAAAAAAAAAAGAGATCAATAAAAAATATATAGATTTTAAAAGAATAAAAACTAAATTTGAAACAAAAATAAAATAAAATCATGAGGGATGAAATTGAAAAATAATTCCAATGAAGAAAGGGATAAGAAAAAATACAAATAACAATAAAAAAAATGAGGATCAAACTTAATATAAAAACAAAAAGTCAAGGGATGAAATTGAAAAAAAAAATTTCAAAAAAGTATTCAAGACCATATGCATTAGAATCAAAAGAATGATGACCTAATTTGATTCAATAAACAAATAACTAGACTTCTTTGTATTTTTGCAATACCCAACATGTTTGTCAAAGAGGGAAAAGAGAATAGAGATGGAAGAAGAGATGTGCCGCCAACACTCAATTGTCACTCGCTTGGGGGCATACGCCTGACCACCATGATGGGGGTAGCGAGGTGCAATGAACATCACCCCGAAAGACAGTGTTGAGAGTTTTCACGACGCTGAACGACACGTGACAACTGAATTTTTATTTTGTCAAAAACCCAGTTACCCTTGACATAACATGATAATTACAAAGATCTTAAAATAAAATGATAAAAGCGCTCTTGATTCCAAAGCCAAAAGAGTTTTTTTTTTAAGGGCCTTCAAGTAATTGAACTATGCAATTTTTTTTTTGAAAAGTCCAAAAAACTCCTTGACCTATGTTAAATATTTTTTGCTTCAAAGGTTAATTTAGTAATCATGCTATGCAAAAAAAAAAACATAAAAAAATCAATTAATCCTATGCAATTTTGTTATGACAAATAAGTCTTATGAAAAAGCCTTTGGATCCCTAAAACAAAGTTAACAAAGAATGTCCTTTAAAGATAAAATAGTAATTTAAATGTACGAATCTACAGCAAAATATGTTTGTAGGGTAAAAGAAAAGGTTCATTTAGTATTTTTTTTAAAAAAAATATATTGTAAAACTGCTTGTGGAGAGGGAATTTTGGAATAGTAAGTCAACAGGCAGCCAAGTGGCCATGCAGGAAGAGGATTCAAAGAAAGCAGATGCCAAAATTTCTAAATCACCATTCCTTGGAATAATTTGTAGACTGATTGGCGCTAATAGATTATTGGAGTTGATTTTCATGTTGTAAAATGTCAAGATTTCTATATCACAACCCCGTAGAATAAGTTTGCAAACTTATTCAAATCAATTATTTTTGGACTGCGGGACAAAGATTGTCTATTCATGTTTTCCAAACTACCCAACTCAATTTATTTTTTTTATTCAAATCATTCACGTTTTGGACTTTGATTTCTTTTTTTTCCACATATTTCTTTTTTTTTTTAAGAAAAACAAAATTAATACTAGATTAATTATTTTTAAAATTAAATCTATTGCCCTAAAAAAAATTATCATCCTTTAGTAATAGTAATATTCCACCATGTCTCATGTCTTAGGTTGAAGTTAGCTCCTCAATGGTCATAAGTTCGAGTTCTCTTAGGATCATTGGAGGCTTACATAATCATTTACTTAAATACCCGTGAGATTAATCAAGATATGCACAAGCTGATCTGAACATTCACATTAATAATAATAAAAAAATCCACCATGCCAAATGCATTCAACAGGCAAGAAGAGAAATGCTAGATTAATTATTTTTTATTCAAATCATTCAAGTTATTTTTTCCAAACTACCCTACTCAATTATTATTTTTCTTATTCAAACCATTCACGTTTTGGACTTTGAATTCTTTTTTTCCCCCACAAATTTCATTTTTTTAAGAAAAACAAAATTAATACTAGATTAATTATTTTTAAAAATAAATCTATTGCCCTAAAAAGAATTATCATCTTTCAGTAATAGTAATATTCCACCATGCCAAAGGAATTCATCAGGCAAGAAGAGAAATGCTAAAACCGGTGCTTCTCGAAAAATAAAAAGCTTTCTTTGACGTGTGAAGATAGAGAATCAGATATTTTGGTGAAGAACATGCAGCTAATTAAGCCATGATTTCTATTGAGCTGGTATGATGGAGGACCTGTCCCTGAGCACCGGCCACGAGATTCAGCTTCTTCAGATTTGGTTTGACTTTTTAGGCAAGCACCTATCAACTGACGGCAAGGTCAATTTGAAATAGTTATCAAGTACACTTTTTCTCACCTAATTTAGCAGCCCTATAAAGAATAGTGGTCGTGAAACAAGGATCGCCAGCACGCACCAAAACCAAATCTAACAAATTTAACCATGGGGAATCGATCGCACAAGTAACTGAAGCCATAAAAACAGAACAGAAACAAAAGAAAAGGAAAGGAACAGCTCGCATCTAAGAACACTAAGAAAATTTCCGAATTTGAAATGGCCAGTGCAATACAGAAATCTGTTTTCAAGTGCAAAGAGATGCTCCTCTACATCATTCAACATCTTAACAAGTGAGGAAAACAAGTGAAGGAAAGGTGATATTAAGCATAAAATAAACTCCCACGTATAAAAACAGTTATAATCTAAGTGATTTGGTATTTTTGAGATCAGAGGCAGTTACCAAATTGCAAAACTTGCCAAACTAATATCGACATAACTTGCATGGTATGGCAAACATGGTAAAGTACAAGTTGTGAAGCCTTGGAACGGAAGAGTGATTCAGTCATTCAAATTTTTCCCCAGACATGATTTTCACAAGTTCAATCGATTCTTGACTTCATCAACGAAAGCACTTAAAGGTACCTCTTCCTCTATTTTGGTCTCAAGGTTCCTTATTTTTACCTTCCCTGTCTCCAGCTCCCTATCCCTGACGAGTACCATCCATGGGATTTTTGAATCATTTGCGCGGCTAATGATCTTATCAAATCTTGTACTGACAACAAATTCAGCTTTCAGCTTGGCACTCCACAGCTTACTGGTCAGCTCTGCAGCTAGAGGTATTTTACTTTTGTTTCCCATAATGCCCAGCAGAACCTGGGTTTCAGTAGGCCGGGTTGTCTGCCAACACCAAAAACAACAGGAGAGTACATTAGTGCCTCCATTTTTTTCTGGACAAAAGAATGATGGTAGTTTCTTCAACATGGTGAGCAAATAAAAGTTTACCTTCACAGAACATGGATCATATCAAGTGTCTTTGAAAATAGCACAAGTGATTTAATTTCAAGCATAAGCAGAACTTATAACATGTCATATAATGGAAGAATGTGCCACATCCAGAACAAAATATAAAGAAAATAAGTGCAGAGTTTCCATTACAAATGAAGATTTCTTTCATGTCTCTGCCATGGTAGCATTAAAATGATTAATATATTAATTTGTGGCTTCTTGCGTTAGAAAAAGAATGTTACAGGTAAATATGACTTATTTGCACTAAACGGTCTATTTGATATTAAAGTGTCTGCACATGTTCTCTGGGCCATGGAGAAGTTATCTTAGGATCAAAATCACATCTCTGAAGGTATTGGGCAAACAATTGGGATAGCTATAGAAAAAACTCCCATGCTGATGATTGTTTGATCGATAGTCCTTGTACTTACAGATTGATGGTGAAAAAGAAAGCACATTAAACATAACTTAAAGCATTAGATTTGGGGGCAGTAGGCAATGCAAAGAAAAAAAGCATTGATTGTGATGCGCAAGTGTTAGTGGGTGCAAATGTGGTATAACAATGAGGAATGAGGGAAAATTATGAAATTCAGAGAAATAGAATCTTATGATAAAATCAGTTCATCCCTACTTTTCATTCTAATGTGAACAATCTCACACAATGGGGGAGAGATTCTTAACAAAAATCCAGACAAGTCTGCTACCTGGTTAAATAGATTTATTTAATGTAGAAAGAAAGATTCTAATTCTTCTCAAATAATAACGCCTTTCTCCAAAAAAATTGCTTATTTTATTAACATTCACTGAACTCTGACAGAAGAATTTTAGTAATCATATGATATAATATGTGGTCTCAATGATTTTTCACAATTGAATTCTGACACAAGTTCAACACTAAATGATGACAATGAAATATTATGACCTTTTTACCCCAGATATGTAAGAATGACATGCAATGCTATTCTCACCTCATTCCGGTCCTTCTGCAGCTGCTCCATTATAGCAAATACTCGCTCGATACCAAGACTGACCCCAACAGCTGGAACTGGTTTTGAACCAAACATTCCTATAAGGTTGTCATATCGCCCCCCAGCAGCAATTGAACCGACCTGGTGGCAAAAATATTTAGTAACCATTTAAATTTGAGAGACAAAATTGCATTTATTGACAATAAGGAAAATAATATTAAAAAGGGTCAAGTAGAAAAGAAGAGAGAGCATGTGTCTGACCAATGAGCTACTTTTGGTATTTGCAATCAAGATAAGTGCAATACACAGCTCTGAATAGGCATGGGTGTGATTCCAAGAATCCTTTATATTTTCCAGGTTAATCTTAATACCAAATCTAACATATCAAAATTTCAAAGCATTTCACAGGCTCGAATGTAGCATGGGAATATTAGATGAAAAATGAATTACACCTTGCCCAAAACTAAATGGAACAAAGAAAAACAATTTCGAATTCACCAACTAAAACCAATCTCTAGTCATTCCATCTAGCCTTAAGCCCCAACCAATCAATGCTAAAGTTTCATGGCACTCATAGAACATTCTAGTGTCAATTCCCAATCTTAAAAGCCAACCCAGCTTTCTTCCCTTCATGTTCTTCCAACTTTCTTAGCATTCATCTTTTCATACTAAAATGAACTTCTATGAGGTCTACTCTAAACAACGCAGTTATGGAATGCAAAGTACAAAGAAGAACTACATGCAACTGACAACTCCCAATTTATCATAACTTAGTTTAGAGTTCTGATCCCACTCTTAATCATTACTAAGATTTTCAGATTTTTCCAGAAATTCTGAAAGCATAGATCTTAACACAAGGAACCAAATTTAATTAAAGCTCTTCCCAACACCAAATATCAAGCTCAAGTTCAAGACACGACTATGAACCCTTGTCAAAGGTTGAATGATAATGTACCCTTTAGAGGAATCATTACCAGCATACTCTGCACTCAGACACCCTATTTATAGATTATTGGAAGCTCATTTGACACAAGTGGGTTATCAAAAACTGGTATCTGCAGATTTAATTCGCATTATAAAATTAATAGCAATTGGTCCCTGGGTGAAAATCAATTACACAACTACTTTGAAATCATCATTGATCATATAACTCTACATGCATTTCTTTGGTTTCTTTTCTTTTTCCCTTAACGAAGAAGATTAAGGAGTTGAATATAAACCTAGCATCGTTAAGGATGTCAATATTCTCCCAAACTTTTCATTGTTAGAATATCCTCCAGATAATCTCATGATTTTTACTGAATAATGAAAAAAATGAAATGGAACATTTGATTATTCCTTGAAGAGATTTGAATTGTTCGAAAGCTAATTATAACCACTGTTTATGAGGGCACACCTTTGACTCTATTTTTATGAGAGCACATTGACTAATAGAACTTGGAAGACAAAATGTTGACAATAAAATTTATGAATGCATCAATAAACTCCTTGCTAATTTGATCAATATCTTCACATCTCTATCTAAAGTTTATTTGATTAAAGCTTCTCACTTGAGAGAAATTTTTATTAAACTTTAATAATGTGCCATTTTTGAAAATTATGCTGGGTTCACTAATGGTATATGCATAGAATAAGTAAAAACAGATCATATTCTAATCACTTCACAGTTATTATTCATGTTCTCAATGATTTTCAAATAACTAAAATCCCATCGTAACTTTCTTCAAAGTAACATGCACTAAGCACCTCCTCAAACATTTTAACAAGTAAAGATAGATCATATTCTAATCACTTCACAGTTATAATTCAGGTTCTCAATGATTTTCAAATAACTAAAATCCCACCCTAACTTTCTTCAAAGTAACATGCACTAAGCACCTCCTCAAGCATTAAAATGTGGAACTAAGAGAGTGTAAACAATGAAAACCAACTTTACATCTAATATGAGATGGTAAAATTCAAGAAAAGGTGGCATAAAAATGATTCTTTACCTGTGTAGTCCCTTTAAAAACAGCTTCAAAAATGACTCCGGTATAATAATCAAGCCCTCTGGCAAGGCTTAAATCAAAAACCACTTTGTCAATGCACTTTGATCTTTCAAGAGCATCAAACAAAATTTCCAACTCATCCAGTGCACGACTAGAAGAAGCGTTTTGTAAAAACTCACTGCCTTCCTGTTTAAGCTTTGATAATAATTCCTTAGGAGAATCCTTTTCCTTCACAAAAGTACCAATTCTGTCTGCTGTCTCAACAGCTAACCCCTTCTCTTCCACCTAGAGAACATTTTGAAGGTCATATTGTGAAACAAAACAAATATTCATTTAAGGCTCATGTCTAAACATACAATTGGTATACATTTAATACAAAGAGAAACAAATAAATTAACAATAAACATTAATCAAGTGTAGCATAAAAGGAGCATAAAATAGATTCAAGATACTGATGGGAAATTACTTATAGGGAAAAAAAAAAAGGAAAAATAAATTCAAGGAAACAGAAAGGTGTATACTTGGACATAAAATAATTTTTTTTAAAAAAACACTTAAACTATGCAAGTGCAAACATACCATCTACAAAGTAGACAATCTCAACACTGAAAATGCACTTCATTAATTTACAAAAACAGCCAAAAGAACCAACAAATAATTGCCAATCTGGCATGTTTCAGTCATAAATAAATGGCAATAATAAATTAGTGAAAAGATGTCCCCTTACTGTATGAATAGAATATAAAGTCAACCAGCTACATATGAATAGGATCAGATACATATTCAAGCTTGTCATATACCCTTACCATTTCTTTCTTAACCTGCTCAAATGATTGCTTGTCCAGTTTGTCAATACTTGAACAAATGGTTCCGAATTTTTCAGGAGGCACTCCACATATTTCCAACATACCATCCAGCAACTTCCGATGGTTTAATTTAACCTGATTAAAAACAGATAAAGAACACCTAGTCAACAAGCACTTAGATAGACAGCTGGTGGTATACTTAAATTGTGGGGTAATCAGCAAGAAGACAAGCCAAAGCAGCCAATGTGACAAATAAGGAAACAAAATAAAAAGGAGATCCTTAAGAATTTGCATGCCTGACACATTCTACACCCCTTAAAGGTCTATCACCCTGTAGATAGACAACAGGTGGTGTACTTAATTGGGCTCTATAGTTATTAATCAAGCAACCAAGCCAACTCTTGGCTGTTTTCAGATGACTTGTCTCTATGTAAATAAGAGAAGAATTCTCCTTTAGATAGATAGAGATCCAATTTCTGGGGCATTGAAAGAACAACAGACACTTAACAACGAATTATTTGAGCCGTCAGCCAAATTCATCAACTTCAACATTGACTAATGCAGGTGCAATCAAAGGTACATTTATTAGAATAATACTTATGGGTAACTAAGATATAGTTAGTGATAAATTTGATAAATAGCTTTACTGTTTTTGTCAACATATCAACAACTTCAATGACATGCATGTTTTAAAATGTTAACACATTATTTAACTTTACCATTGACCAATGCAGGTAGAATCAAAGGTACATTTATTAGAATAGTACTTATGGGTAACTAAGATATAGTTGGTGATAAATTTGATAAATAGCTTTACTGTTTTTGTCAACGTATCAAAAACTTCAATGACATGCATGTTTTAAAATGTTAACACGTTATGTAACATCCTATAAAAGAAGACATATTGGTTCAATTATTATAGAAAACTGGATGAAAGAATGTATGACCAAACAATTAACATCTACAAGCGAAAGAATGAAACCATCACAGGCTATATAAAATTCAACATCACAAGTACAATTAAAGAAAAGACAGATCAGCCAGCATGAATTACCTCATAATCTCCAATGTCTAGCTCATCAAGCAATTCTGTCAAAACCTTCACTATCTCAAAGTCTGGTCCCATTTCTTCATATTGACCAGCAATATCAAAGTCACACTGATAAAATTCTCGGTATCTTCCTTTAGATGGGTTATCTCTTCTGTATACCTTAGCTATTTGATACCTTTTAAACGAAGTGATACCATTCATAGCCACATATCTAGCAAATGGAACAGTCAAGTCATACCGCAGAGAACAAAGCTCTCCACCCTGCAAAAGGTTGAAAAATCAATTTAATTTCCCAATAACTATGAATAATTCAAACCAGTTTATTCATACAAATGATCAAATGAAGTTTTAACAAGTCCATCAAAAAACCAAACCAGCCAATGGGTAAAACCAAAGTATAGAAATGAAATAATGAAATAATTATATAATTATGCAAATTCAATCAGAAATGAACCACTGCCCATGATTTGAAGAAACAAAAAAAAAATCCAAAAACAGGCAATTAGAATCCCAAGAAAAGGGCAAAACTACAGTTTCGCACTGTAAGAACAAAATTTTCCATCCAAACTACTCCTTTTCAACAGAAGTTCCATGCATTAAAAACAAAAGGAAGGAAGAAAGAAAAATCAATTTGGAGATATTTCAATTGGGTAAAAAGTCCATTTTAACTTGGACACCAGCCTACAGAAACAAAGCTTGAAAGTTATAACAGATTCACTTATACTTCACATTAACTGCAAAAGTCATTAAGCATATTAGTCCTGAAATTAAACACCACTTCACCTGTTTAATTTTCTTGTTTTGGCAGATGCATTAAAAAGGCTTAGATATACTCATTCAGAGAGACAGACACACAAACATAAGCAATGGTTAAACAATTACAGCAAAACCGCAATATCAATTGTATCAACTAATAATCATATATTACCTGGTCAGCGAGATCATAAATTAATTTTGAATCCTCCCCGTATTTTCCCATGAGAGTCTCTCTCAATTCAAAAGCAGGAGTGTCAAGGGAAGTGGCACCATGCCTCTTGAAAACATCTGCTATGATTGAAAATGCTCTTTCTCTTATCACCATTTGTTCATTTGCAAAATCACGAGTGCCCTAATACATAAAATGATATGCACAAAATAAGACTGCCAAACAAAATAGGATTGCTAAACTTCATTCAAAGCAAATTAGAAGCATGATAACAGTTAGACAACAGAAAACAAAAGATATCAATTATCATAAATAAACAGAACATTCAGAAGTTAATTGAAGTGTAGAAGGGAAAAAATATGTCCAGATAAAAATTTTCCTAACACAATAATATCCATCAAAATGGACAATAAAATGCCACTTCTAAATATATAATTACGAATACATCTATGCCCCTACTATTGGATGGTAAAAATGCAATATAATCTTTTCAGATTTAAAAAACGATTAAAGTCCAGAGAAGGAAAAGCAACAACCATAGAGAATATCATGAACTTGAGTATGTGATAATACTAAGCTGTTCACTTTGTTTGAAAAAGTTGTTCTCGCATCCTACTGCATAACTGACAATACCATAAAATCCCTAAAACGGCATATATTATTTTGGTACATAAATCCTAACTTGTTTCCACATTCAAGCATTCACCTCATTTAAAAAGAATACTGTACTTTAAGTTATCAATTAAAAAAACGAAAAATATGGCAAATATGCAACTCAGAGAGAATTGGATAAAACTTCAAACTGAATCGCCTTTGAAAAATATGTCTAGTCTATCTATCCCAAGTTTCCCATGCCAAACCGTGAAGTGAAATTCATTACCTTTGGAAGCTTAGGAAGTCTTCTACTTTCATTTCTTTCAACAATCTCCTTCACTTTCTGCACGAATTCATCAAACTCTGGTTGCTTTGGGCTAAAAAAGGACAAAAGATTCTCAACCCATTTCTCTAATATGTCCAAACTATCACCAGAACCCCCTCCAACAATCTGCAACCTATCTTTAATTAACTGCACAATCACACTAGTCCCTTTCCCTAAAACTGTCTTCTTTTTCTTCTTCTTCTCACTTTTCTTGTCGACTTTTGCCTCCCCTCCTTTCACTTGACCACCAATTCCACTCATCAACTCAACACCCTCAAGAGCAAAAAACGCAGTTATCTCCTCCCACGCAACAATCTTCCATACAATCCCCAACAAACCATACACTCCATACCCAAACATTACATAATCCTCCTCGACAAGCAAATCAGTAACTGCCTTGTATCCGTTCATCAAATCATCCCTGCTAGGACATTTCTTCTCATACAAACTCACCAACCCGCTTCTCAAAACCTCATTCCCCGTCACATCCAAATTCATTTTAACCCGACACAAACTACTCTTCCCCAAAAACAGCAACGCCACTGCCAACCCTGACACCGTGGTCCCCACTGCCTTTCCAGACCCGCCGCTCGATCCTTTCACCCCTGAATTCAACTCAACTCGAACCATTGTATGCAACGCCTTCACCACCTCCCTCAACCTCCCATTAACTTTCGGAATTTCCGAAACCGCCTCACTCTCTCCTCTCTTATTCGAATCATACCCAACAAGCAAAACCTTCATATCACTCGCAACCGTAGCTGCCTCCTTATCAACAAACCCATCACCACTATCCACACCGTCAAACGACCTGGCATCTGCTTTCACCGCCTCACACGACAACGCAGCAACGGCATCATCAACAACACCCAACCCCATCCCTTCATGATCCAAAATCGCACAAACCCCATACAATTCCGCATTGGATACCTCAATGACAAGTCTCTCCTCCTCAGTCACCTCAACATCCAACCCTTGGGCTTCACTTCCAAATTTATTCGAATTTAGGGTTTCTGCGATCAAATTAGGGAGAAACGTACGTACATTAGAGGAATTCGTGTAGTGAAGGAGCTTATTGAGGAGGACAGTAAGGTAAGCGCGAGTTTCAATTAGGTTCGAGGCTTTGTTGGGGATTAGAGAGATCGACTGGAGTGGTTTCTGAGGGTTTCTGTTTTGATTAGTGAGTCTATCGAGTGCTGA
>Ga0307517_10003708_pt1 | contig 23740 bp, 12 predicted proteins | sample 23_EM_MG_FD_194515 | JGI IMG/M metagenome (GOLD analysis project Ga0307517, IMG submission 194515) | Populus trichocarpa ectomycorrhiza microbial communities from riparian zone in the Pacific Northwest, United States - 23_EM | ecosystem: Host-associated > Plants > Roots > Unclassified | place...
TGTATTAAATAAATTTGGTTAATTTAATAATATAATTGAAAAATAAAAGGGCATAACAATTTAAAAAGAAATGTTTGTCAATATTGTGAAAGAAAAAAATAACTTATAAATATTTTTAAAATATCTCAAAAATCTTATTTGATAATAAAATAAAAATTATATAAGAAAAAAACAACCACACTATAGAAAAAAAAGAGTAAAAACTCACGAGGATGAAGACCTAATAATCTAATGTTGAATGACCAGAATAAGAGAGAGAGAGAGAGTAAAGACAAAACCGAAGTCACATCAAGCTAATCTTCAAAACTCGAGTATCGGATCATGCGATCGGGTTACCTTGTAAAAGCCGGACTTAGAAAAATCACGAAGTAAAATTCTCAACTATCCAAAATTTAAGAACAAAATAAATAACAATCAAAATAATAAGGATCAAATATGATACAAAAATTAATTGAAATAAACAATGTGGGATGAAAATAAAAAATAAAATAAATCAAGAAAATGATAGAAAAAGAAAAAAAAATTATATATATATATATAAACAGTTAAAAGAACGTGGACCAAGTTCGATGTATAAAAGAATTGAAAAATAATGAAATTGAAAAAACATTCTAATTCTATAAATCATTTAAGATAAAAAAAAAATAGTAACCAAGAGAACATAGACTAACTTGTCTGAGAGTGTGGTTGTGGTTATTTTTTAAAGTATTTTTCATTCAGAAATGTATTAAAATAATATTTTTTTAAAATCATTTTTTATATCAGCGCATCAAAATAATCTAAACATACCAAAAAAATATTAATTCGAAGCAAAGAAAAAAAATAAAAAAAAAATATTTTTTTTCAAAAACACTTTTGAAACACAAAAACAAACAGAGCCTAATAATAATTCAAAGAAAAAACAGGTTAAAGGGCTAGTATGAAAAATCAGAGGGTTTAGTGCGGGAATCAATGGGACAGAGAAAATAGAAAAAGAAAAGATCATCTACAATAAACCAGTGATTTGTTGGCTATACACATTGCTCAGGCATGGAGGGGAAGCCAAACACTTTCCAACATCGCCTTGAAATTTGGTGTTTGGACAACATGCAACACTGTATGTGTTACTCAAACCTTGTGAACACATTTACGCATTAGCCACCTTTTTTATAATATTTAAATTTAATAAACTATCAAATCACTTATTAGACCACATGACAATAAGAGTATATTTGAGAATGTGGTTACGGTTTCTTTTCAAATAACTTTTCGTGCCGAAATGCATGCCAATGATGTTTTTTTATTTTTTAAAAATTATTTTTGATATCAGCACATCAAAACAATCTAAAACATACAAAACATATTAAATTTTAATAAAAAAAATTTAATTTTTTTAAGAACACGATTTGCACCGTGTTTCCAAAAGCATTCTAAAAATTAAACACACACACATCATGAAAGACCGAAAATCCCTTGACAATAAGTTTAAGATTTTTTACTATCAATAGTAATTATGTTATTTTACTATTTGTAAAAAAGTGAAAAGACTTGACATCCCTTAGATGTCAAGCAATTGTTTTTTGTTTTTTAAAGTATTTTTACTATATCAAAAAAATAAAATGGTTAATTTGATAATGTCAAATAAATCTTGTGAAAAACAAATCTCTGAATTTATGCTTGCTTGGCTTGTAATATAAAAGGTAATAGTTATTAAACTCGATAATTTGTTTTAATTACGGAAAACTTGTAACTGAATATTAAACTTGGACTAAATTTCAAATTAAATTAGAAAAAAATATTGATATGGCGATATTTAACTAACTTGATTAAATTTTTAATGATTTAATTGACAATGTTAAACACTAAAAAAAAAAAATATTTCACCCAGTAATTTAATAACTTCCCTGTTTATTAAATTAATTCTTAAATTGGATACAACAACTATGGCTTTATAATTCTTGGAAATTGAATTATAATCGATGATCCACAAACCAGTAGCATGGATTTTTGTCCTTTTGGATGCTTATGAAAATATTTAATATTAAAAATTAAAAAAAATATTTTAATACATTTTAAAATAAAAAATATTTTTAAAAAATATCATAAATCACAATACCAAATACACCAAAACAACGAAGCTTTGAGAATCCAAGTCGTTCCCTTTAAAAAATAAAAAATTTCGCACTTCATTAATAGATATTATTATGAGAAATAATTTCGTTATAAATATCCAGCAAATTTATCAGAGAACACGATAAAATGAAGTACAAAAGCTCCCCCACAGTCAACTTACTGTTGGGACCTGCGATCTTGCTCCCTGCTTGCTCGACAACTTGTTTGATTTTTCGATGGCCTGAGGAGACCGGCACTTTACCACCACCCCTTCTAAACTGCTTGATTATCTCTAGTGAGAGAGAGTGCACATGGTGAAGATCGACGTCAACCAAGAACTGCAGAACGCAGACAACGCATAGAAGGCACAGATTCAATTATTTTTCACCCGTGACAATTCAATCAAAGTAAATTTGAAAAATAATTATCTTGCATGGTAAGTAAATGCAAATCTTGCTTTTCATGGTAACAATCAATGAAAACAAGAAATGGTTGGAGCTTGGTGGGACGGAGTAGGGTGATGCGTACGCATGATTTTCTTCACAGGAGTCTAGATTTCAAGCTGTCCCGTCCAGGGAAAATATCTCCAGGAATTTAGATAACCGTGCGTGGACGTAACTTAAATCCTCTTCCTTTTTATATTTTAAAAATATTTAAATTTTTATTCTATTTTTTACTTTTAATTAATATTATTTTAAAAATTTTCAGATTATTTTGGTGTGCTAGTGTTAAAAATAATTTTTAAAAATAAAAAAATTATTTTAATATTTTTCCAAATAAAACATTTTTTTAAAAATAACCGTAAATGCACTTTTAATTTTTTTTAAATGAAAAGTAATTTGGAAAAAAATTAAAAAAAAGAAGCTTTTTAAAGGAGACCAGCCTGGGTACGTACAGTGCAAGTAATAGTGGAGAAGACGAGTAGGTGCTGCATTTAGGGCACCTTTCATTGAGCAAAGATTTACCAGTGGCGCGCAGGGATGCTTACGTTTCTTTGGCTGTAAAGTGGTTGCTTTTTGAAGTGGTTCGGCAGATGAGACGCCAAGCTTTTAATTGTTCTCTTGGATATGATTATAGATAAGATAAATGATTAAGGAAGCGTTTGGGAACGCGGTTTAACCCGCGTTTCTAAAAAATTTGAATTTTTTTTTTTTGTTAAAATTTAATATGGTTTGTACATTTTGGATCGTTTTGATGTGCTGATATCAAAAATAATTTTTAAAAAATAAAAAAATATTATTGACATGCATTTTAGCACGACAAGTTATTTGAAAAGCACTCACAACCACACTGCCAAGCACATTCTACACGTTAAAGAATTTTTTTGCCTTGAACAATATCTTTAGGGGATCTAAAAGTCATTTGCAAAATAATTTGGGACAATTTAGTAGTTTACATTTTTTTGCACGAAAATTACACAAATACCCTTAAAAGGCAAATAAATGGAAGGCAAGACCATAGCCAAAGCCATGGTAGTTGAGTTAATTGACTTTACACGCACGCACATTGATGTTATTTAACCAATCAACAACCTTGATCCACGAAGACGCATATTCCTTGCATTGTTAGTCAATATATACCTTTTGATAATCAATTTATTCTCCTTGAAAGCAAATAATTTTAAAAGGAGTTTCATCATCTAAAAACAGGGATAATTACAAAAAAACCTTCTAGTATTTATATATTTTATTATTATTAACGTGGGTGTTCGGACCAGCTTACGTGCACCTCGACTAATCTCACGGGTCCTGAAGTTAACAACCATGTAAGCCTCCAATGACCATTATATTAGCAATCACATTGTTCGAACTTGAGATTGCAGTGGGAGCAAACTCTTTGGTCTCAAATTTTTACTACTGGACCACCTACTAGATGGTTTATATTTATATTTTTATTATTTAATTCGGGATGTAAAATATAATTCATAAAAATATAGAGAGAAAATAAATTAATGTTAAATTATTAAAGAGTTTTTGTAATTGTCCAATAAAAATATCATTTACACCTTGACAAATGATGCTCCACTAATTTATAAATCCACACCAACTATATAGGCATGCTCCACTAATTTATAAATCCACACCAACTACATAGGCCCCCGTAATGGAGCATATATTGACTAACAAAGCAATTTGCAATTCTATTTCCAGTTGATGCAACCGAGAGATTAATTAAATTTCATGTATGGCGTTTGCTTTATTGGATACCTAAGGTGTCAAATCCTCTATCCATCCTAATAAATTTAATAATTATACATTGAAATCTCTTATTTGCAGGAGGGCAGGCGGTGGAGGTGACATTATCATCTTTTCTAACCCTCCATTTAACTCTAATTATGTGTTGTAAGTTGCGACAAGTAGATTGGCATTAGTATGTTTGAAAATGTGATAGTAGTAGTTTTTTATGTTGAAAATAATAAAAAAATATTTTTGATATTTAAAATCAAAATAATAAAAAAACATAAAAAATTAATTTTAAATAAAAATTTTCAAATTTTAACCTACTCTATTTAGTGCCTGTATGAGAGTATAGTTGCGGTTGTTTTTTAAAGTGCTTTTCGTGTCAAAATGCATCAAAATAATATTTTTTTTTTATTTTTTAAAAATTATTTTTGAGATCAGCACATCAAAACAACCCGAAATATATATATATATAAAAATTAAATTTTAGCAAAAAATAAAAAAATTTATGAATTTTTTGGGACGCGGTTTGCACCGCGTTCCCAAACGGCTTCTAACAGTCCTGTTTGTTTTTGTGTTTTAAAAGTATTTTTTAAAAAAATTAATTTTTTTTTTCCTGGGTTCAAATTAATATTTTTTTTTTATGTTTTTAGATCATTTTAATATGCTGATGTCAAAAATATTTTTTTAAAAATAAAAAAAATTATTTTAATGTATTTTCAAGTGAAAAATATTTAAAAAAAAACCACAACCACATTCTAAACACGAGAGACCATCAACCACTCCTATCAATGGGAAATTTCCCTTTTAACACACCACATAGTTTTCTTTTATGATGATTTAGAAATAGAAAACGGACAATGCCGTGGACATAGTGGCACTCCTAATTATTATAATCTCTTGTCTAGATGACACAAGCATCTAATATTCCAACATATTTTTCAGTTTCTTCAACACAAAATCCAATCCACTCATCACGTTATTTCTTAACTCACCTGCATGATCGAAAAGCACAATTTGAGTGATATGAAATAAACATCATGACCTTCACATACACCCAAAACCGCAAAACCTGATTCGGCTTATAACTCGGTTTAAACACCAAGTTATTAGTTAAACAGATTAATCCAAATTATTATTACTTTATTTTTTTAAAATTAAAATAATACTGTTTTTCTTATAAAAATACTAAACAAGGTTTTGACTTATTTAAAAATTAATTAGTCAAACTAATTCCGAGTCGGTCCAACCATGGAGCCGAATTTAATAATAGCGGTGCAAGCATATCAAAACCGATATAAAAGAGTGTTTTTATATAAAAGCGAAACCGCCCAAGCAATAAATAAGGTTGTAAGAAAAACATGAGCACAATAAAACAACATCCTCAACAGCATAATAATAAACTAACAACGGCAACATATGCAGTCAAACAGAGCCATGGAGCATGTTAGCCCTACAACGTGGAGTACCTACTTTTGACACACCTCCCTCCCTCTCTCTCTCTCTCTCTCTCTCACGTGACTTGAAAATTTTTGCCCACAAAGAAAAGAAAAATTATTATTATAATAGACACATTTCTTCACTCATGTTGCTGGTTGGTACTGTAGTTTAATTATGTTTTTTTTTAAATATTTTTTTTAAAAATTAATTTTTTGATATTATTAGATTATTTTTATTGGGGTGATATGAAAAATAAATTTTAAAAAATAAATAAAATTATTTTAATACAAAAAAATACCTTAGTCATATTTGAAATTATGGTAACGATGACGATTTAAAGTACTTTTTGTTTAGAAATATATTAAAATAATTTTTTTTATTTTTTAAAAATTATTTTTATATCAATATATTAAACAATTTAAGAATATAAATTTTTTTATTTTAAATAATTTTTTTTAAAAAATTTGTGAGAACGTGTTACCAAACTCAAACCAAAACGCTGTGTTTTGTGGTCCCCATCAATCAGGAATGGGAGGGAAAACAGTGTGGAAGACTGTAGCTATCGTGGGAACCAGCTCATTTTTCCTTTTCTTCCTTCTTTCTTTCCTTCTATGAACAGAACAAGAGGTCCTTATCCAGGACATTGTCTGCTACTCAATTTAATATAATGGCCCAAAAAATATTGCAAAAGAAGAGAGAAAGAAATTGGGTCCTACACTAGAAATTGCAAACACCATAATGGGTCCTACACGTAACCATGGATTTTGGGGGACTGTCTGAAAATTCATTAAGAAACGTGGCTTACATCCACATTTCAATGTTAAGCTCTCTTACTACCTTGTTTTAGTTAAGTTTCTCGTTCTTTCTCCCTCTAAAAACTGTTAACGACACAGCACATCTTTTGTTTCTTTTTAGTTTAAAGGGAAACATATCATGTCTAGAACCATGTATTAGTGTCAGCGGTTAAGTTTCCTTCTCCTTTTGTGTGTTCTTTACGTGTTTCTTTGGGTGCTAGATAAGCTAAAAAATCTAAGCTCTTGGCTTTCTTGGGAATCAGAGTGTGATTGAACTGGGTTTTGGTTCTTGGATCCGTTTCTTCTGGTAAGCAACAAAAGCTGGCCTCTTGCTTCATATATGTTTTTCTTTTACCACTATTTATACACACCACTTGTTAAAGCTTGCTACTTTATTGGTGTTTGCTTATGCATTTCTTATAAGTTACTACTTTGATGGCTGGATTTGTGATTTTGATAGCTTATGGGGTTGTGGATTTGTTCCTGGAAAGTTGGTACAAGAAGAGAAATATTAGTTTTTTTTTATTCTGGTTCTAGTGATTTCCTTTCAACCATTTTAAGGTTTTCTTTCCATATTAAAATTTGGAGTAAGGTTAAATTAAAAGGAAAAAGGAAAAAAAAAAAATAGAGTTGGGCTGAGAATAGTAGAGTTGAAATGAAGTTAGTTGGGTTGATAGAGCGGGCCTTGTGTGCAATTACACCTTTTATTGAATTTGAGCAACCCCATAATTTTTCCTGAACATGTATGTGATTTGTGAGCTTGTTCTTCCTCTCTTTATCACTCTGTTGGATCCATGTTCAATTGATTTCATGTAACATTGCGGAAGATGCAGTTTGAATGTGTTTTCTCCTTATATTTCTCACTCTCCCATCATTTCTTTATTTTTGGATGTAATTCCCATTTGCAAAATTGCAGTCTTGGTTTTCTTTTTCCTTAAGAATCAATATCATAATTATGGAGTCTTAAAGAAAACTAATTGTTTACTGTTATAACTCTTGTATTGATTGTTACCTTGACATGGTTAATTTAATTGTCACAAGATGTCTGGTTTTGCCTCAATTTCCTGTTTGACTTAAGAAACAAAGTAAAGTGACATCAAGAAAGGAAAGTACTTTGATATTGGCATTTTGGCAGAAAAGTGAAAGCTTCAAGATTTACTCGATTACATGCAATATATTCGAGCCAGCATGGATGCCCATGGTTCAAGTTTTTGACAACCAATATTGATTTTGATTTTTTACTTTTTATTTCTTTTTTCCTAATAATTGTAATTTTTTCAGAGATTCTGATGTGAAATGTATGAATATTAGCTTTCTTCTCTTGGATGCTTCGTTTTGCAATGTGCTGATGGTAGCCGTTCAAATTGCTTTTTTCAGATTCCTTTGGGATACGACTTTGGCAATAAGAGGCTTACCTGATATGCTGGAGCTTTCCAATTTATATCAAATAGTTGGAGACAGAAGATGAAAACAAAGTTGTCTGCCATTACTGTGCTTTGTTAGATTGGAGGCTCAAGATGGATGACACATTTGCCAATGCTCAAAAAGATGGCCTGGGCAAAGAGGATTCATTGCATAGCTTAAGCCATGATAGAGAATTATCTGGTGACCACGAGCTGGATTGTTCCCAATCAAAATCTAGTAGGCTGACAAGAAGGGTAAATTCACATCAGTATCTGCATTTAAAAGTTAAGCAACTGCAACGCAGTAAAAGTTGTTGCATCAAAGATTCGTTCCTTCGAAGCATTCATGTCTTAGACAATTGGATTCCAAAGCATATAATAACAATCGATGAGAAATATCTTCGTCGTTGCCTAGAATTCATACATGCCAGTACTTCTCAAGCGGCTCCATGCAACGCCTCTATGTACTTGGATTGGGGAAACATGGGTTTTTTCTCTGATGGCCTGAATATAGCTAAAATTGGGAATAAAAATACATGTAGTTCGGCTGGGTTTGATTTTGACTGTCCATTGGCTGGGACCGGGAGTGTAGTCATTAGCCCTGCAGAACAGTGGATTGCTGGTTCAATCATGGGTAGCAAGAGCATGGTGAATATACTGAAGAGTCCTTTATTGCGCAGATATGGTGCATATGATGGTGATGCCAATTTTGAGAAAGTGACTTCCAGCGATGTTAAAGGATCAATATGTTACGATTTTATGAACTCTCCTGGTGGATTAAGTAGTTATTCACCACACAAGCTCGATAACGGAGCACAAACTCCAGGAAGCCATAAATATGAATCAGAGAGTTTGCACAAAAGGTTTGTTTCTATGTCGAGTACAAACTCTACTTGTTCTGATCAGTCCTCTTCTTCTCTCCCTGCTGCTGTTACTCAGGGGACGCTCCAGTGCACATGGAAGGGGGGAAACCCACATTTCATCTTCTCCTTAGACGATCAGAAGGTGGTCTACGTGGCCAACTTTTATAATGTTAATTCAGCAGATGATAAGGCTCTAGAGTACGTGTATTTATTCCATTCTAGAAAAGGTGGCCAAAAGGAACATATGATTCATGATAAAGAGTCTCGCCTTGTAGGTCAGATGAACGTATCAACTTCTTTTTCTCTTTGCCCAAACAATTGTAGAATCATGGAGAGAGAATTTGTTTTGTTCGGTTGTTATGAAAATTTAGTGGGAGAGTTGCAAAGTTCAAGCCATGACCTCAGGAAGAACAAGAGATTGTCAAGCAGGGTGGTGGAAGTGTTCAGGACCAACAACTCATTCAAGAAGAGAACTAACTCCAGATTTGATGGATCTGGTGCAATACTGGAGAATTCTTCTTGGGAGCCTTTTCAAGAGAGAGAATACAACATGGACGCACTTGGTGGGGCCAATCTCTTAGAAAATCATCTTCCACCAAATCTTGAATTGGCGGCCATTTTGGTGAAAAATCATCTTCCTGAGAAGCGTCCAGAGAAGACTGGAGGTTGGGGTTTGAATTTTCTCAAGAACACGGCTGTAACGCAAGCCAAGGATACGATGAAATCCTCAGTACTTTCTGCCAGTTGTGCCCGAGATACCGGTGATTGCTCAACAAGCATTGATATTCTCATTCCAGCTGGTCTTCATGGAGGTCCAAGGACCAGAAATGGTGGTCCTTCCAGTCTTATTGATAGATGGAGATCAGGTGGGTACTGTGATTGTGGTGGCTGGGACCTAGGGTGTCCGTTAACAGTACTCAAAAGCAGATCAGCCAACAAGGAGTTTTCATCCTCAGCAGATATGCAGGGGGAGTGCAAGTTAATTAATTTGTTCATACAGGTGAGCCACACTCCATGCAAGCTTTATCCATTAATTCTTAAGGTGGCCATCGCTAGTGCTGTCTCAATGGACAGAAAGAACAGCAACGGATATAATTTGCTTTTTTTTCTTGTTCCTTTCTTTTCATTTTCCTTTCAAAATTTGTAGTTTCTCCATTTCTTCACCGCAATTTTGTAGATTCTTATGAGTATTAATGTAAGCATGACTCAACTCTTATTTTGCAGGGTTCAGAGAATGGTGCTCCCCCCTTGAGGATGGTGAATGTCCATGATGGCATGTATTCTGTGCATTTTCAGTCAACATTGTCAGCTCTGCAGACTTTCTCAATAGCATTGGCATTTATCCATAGCCAAAAAGTCCCGCACTCCAACCAGAATATGTACAGGAGTTAAAGTAGGAAGATTCATGTCTCAGCTTGATGTAGTTGTAACTCTCTTACTGTACCGCAGCGCTTCGTAAGTCAAAATTTACAGTAATTATACATGAAGTAGATTGTTAATTTTGTAAGTTTTTGTTTTCTTTTTGCTAGTGTTTTAGTGTTGGATATTTTTCAAAAGTTTGTTTGTTCTTGCTAGCGATTGGGATTGGTTATCCTTTGATTTTCCGACAAGAATATCATGTAATCTCTATGCTATGATTGATTGTACAATTGTTTTTATGAAAGATGTATGAATTTTTGTAAGAAGAATTATAACTACACGCCCATCAGCATATGGATTACAATTTATGTAATGCACTGCAAATCAGTGGGAACTGGAATTTAAGCATAAGAAGAATTAATATGAAATTTGTTTTCTGTGACAAAGATCTTACATTTGTAGTTTGAAGAGGATAGGGTTGTGATTATTTTCCTTTTCTTTCTAATTTAGTTCTCTGCGCAACATGGTACCTTAAAGATAATAGAAAGTGAACATTCTATTGGGTGTGCACTTAATGGCTGATTGGGTATGGAACACTAAATATTGGTTTCACTGTAGTTCAATACTAGACTGTATTGATAATCTGAAAGGATTTTGGTGCATTTGGCTATCACATGCACATCTCAAGGGTAGATGGAGGGCATGTGCTTCTTAAATGGCTGAAGTCACGTTGCTCCACAAGAGCGCAAGTTAAGCAGTCAAAGTTTCGATTTTCAAGTGGAAATAGCTGGGATCTTTTTGTGGCTCATGATGCTTCATATTACTGCATGGTTCCCAATCATGAATCTAAACCTGTCAATGTGCGGATTGCAGGCCTCTTTCATTTGCACTTTGGAGGTAATGTGAACTCCAGCTGTTGCTATTTTGCACTGGTTATTTTAGATAAGAGTTTTTCTCTGCTTAATCATATACACACATTAAATGCATGTCCTAAGGGGCTAATTGCAATTTTTCTTGGTATATGAATAACTCCCACTATGGTGGTAGATACTGCAGTTTCCATTGAGCTTTGTTATAGTTACTTTGGGTTTATTTATGTAGCCTTACTGTGCTAACATACAAGAGTAGCTTTTGAAACTCTGTCCTTTGGGGTCTCCTTACTTTTTTCAAAAATTCTATATCTAATTCTTTACATTTTAAGCAGCGCATTTTGGACAATAACATGTTTAGCATGCAGTATCACCCATCAGGCACATGATCACGTTCAAGAGTCATTTTTCTGTAAAAGTTTTAGATATAGATTGTAAAGATCAATTTTGGCATTTCCTGGCATGACATGATATTGAATTCCCACTAGCATACCCTCGTGTTTCCTTTTCTAAGATATTCTTCTCACTGTTAAGTATGAGCAGCTCATTCTAAAACCCACGTTGTTTTGAGAGAACTGGGAAAGTTAAGTTTCAACTTTTCTTATATCTGTGTAGTGTATGTTTATGCTGTCGGTTCATCTTCAACCAGGCTTTGTTTTTATGTAGCCTTGGGTTGGTTGACTTGGTCAGTTCTGCTTTGAAGGTTCAATATCTCAAGGTAAGCTTAAACTCTTCCTGCTTTTTCTTTCACAGTTCTTATTTTTTTAGTATTATCAAGTCTAGTCCATGTAATCAAAAGATAACAGGAAGCATGTTTCATCATATATAATGGAAAATGTGAAATATAGTATCCTTTGCTTCAGATGTTTCCAGGGCAAACTTGAGGAGCTAATGGCTGGGCTGATCTCAAAAGCTGGTGGGAAGTGGCACATGGTTAAAGCCTAAAGATTCTATTTCACTCGTTTAATGATCTTCTATTATTATATCAATGCAGTGTACTCTTTTTTCTGAACGATCTAGGCAGTGTATCTCTGTGCATATTTTGTTGTTTCTCTGTGGATGCAAGTGAGACTTGGTTCTCTGCTTCTATAACGTGGCAGGTGATTTTTGACACGTTCCATGGTCCTTCAGTGCCTCAAGTTGAATTTATCGGTTGTCCACTAAAGAACTGGACAAGTTCTTGCTTTTGTTGACCATCACATGCACACACATATTTGAGCGCGTAAATACGATACATCCTGCTGTGTTATAGTTTAGGAATAGTTTTTTCTAGCAACATTTTTTCCTTTGCACAGACACCCTATAATGGACCACGGTGACATTCTGTGTCTTTTAGCATTGAAAGCAGCTCCCCTGACTTTTTCATCTCCCCTTGGTAGCTTCTGGAAAAGAAGGTAGCGCTTGGAACCAGGAAAGAAAGTAGTAGGTAGGAGATTTTGGAGCTGCTTATCCATTAATTAACCATTTTAACTGTTATGCTTAACATGATTTGACTTCTTTCCTCTCTCTTTTTTTCATTTGTTTCATACACCATTATAGATAAACTGCACAACATTATATGATATATAACTTGAAATTGTTCCATGAAGCTGAGTTGATCATGAGTGAGCTGTGTACAAGCAAACACACGTTGGTTACTGGAACAATGGAACTGTTTGAGGTATTTGTTATGATCTCTGATCTTGATGGTATATATGGTTTTTGAATCCCTTATAGGTCATCATTAAGTAGCGATGCTTTGTATTCAGCCAAACGTTGAGGATTTTGTAGCTAGCATGGATGTTCTGCCAGGCTATTCTCAAGGTTGTCTTTAACTCTTGTCCACTGGAACGATTTTATTTTGGTGCAGGGAAAATTACACTGCAAATCTTCACAATCAAGGCTCCTTCTTGGCAGTTGGCATTGAAACAGGGAAAACAAACCTATTGTGATCAGGCTTCCTCAAAATTGATGTCCAGTGTCTCAGGCACAGAACCATCGTGTATGCAATATTGTCATGACATTGCATGCATCTAAGCTTGCTATAATCATATCTCATATGGTCCTGGCCTCTTGCTAGAGTTCGTCGGAGAAGAAAGGAAACGATCATATCCAAAGGCAGAGAACTGCTACATATTATATTTGCAAGTGTCTTTTCTCGGTCGTGGTAAAATGGCCCAAGAAATTGCTGTCTAGAATTTAGGTTCAAGTATTCGAAATTGCTACCAGCGAGCATTGCTCGGTCACTGTGTGGAGTTCAAGTCCGTGTTCCTGCACAGCTTGCTAGATCATCCATTCCACTGCGTGCATCTTATGACTAGTTAAAACACAAATCATTAAAAGCTAGATCATTCTTTCCACAGCATGAGCTATAGATTGACCATTCCATTTTCCATCGGTTTTTGCTGGTCCTTGAGTGATTGCCCCTGCATCTGACAAGATGTATTTGTGTCTTCCAAGATCATGCCGCCTCAGGCTAAACAATGTTACCCAAATCATATAGAAGGTTCCGAGTATTCGAATGCTGGGCATGTCAAGGCATTGGGGTCAAATTTCATGTATTGAAAGAAAAACAGAAAGGACTTGTGATCTACTAGGCTTTTCCGGTCAACTTCGCAGTTCTCACGTGTATGCAAGTTTCGTGTTAGAGGCTTTAGGTCTACCTTTTCACCTGGTCTCGTCGTCTTCCCATTACTCTTCAACTCTACGCTCTATCTATTAGGCATGATAATTTGTATCTGCTTGTTGGGTATTCTTAAATATTTTTATTATATTTATATTTATTTTTATTTTTATTTTTATTGTTTATCGAATAAAAAATTTAGATATTTATAAACTATTTTTTGGGCTTTGAGTATCCAATGAGTATTTATTATCTATTTTATATATATATATATATATATATATATATAAATGATAAAATGATAAATATTGTCCATATATATGTTTTATGTTAATATTTAAGTATGTGTATATCATATTGTATTAAAAAAATCTAAATATTCTATAAATTTGTTTATATAATATAAATATATATCAGGTTAGGTTCGGGTGGGTTTGTCAGACTGTGTTAATATTCATGGAATTCAGATTAAATTATCATTGCTTTTAAAGCAGCACAATTGCTTTTAATCATTTTTAAATTGGTTAATATTTTGTTTTTGCAACAAAACATGATTGAGGGTTATCTGATATTTTTACGTGTAGTTATCAAGTTTAAGAAAATTAAGTAAAGAAGTAAAATAGGTCGATAATACACACACACATGTATGTCATTTTAATAAAATAAATAATATATAATTTTTTTTTGAAATAGAGTTACATAAAATACTGGTAAATTTTGCATGTATAATTAAAAAAATTAATAAAGAAAATTTTTATTTTAATTAAAAAATGGATCCTACAATAAATTAGTTGTGCTTTTAGCTGGTATTTTATTAATTGATTGAGTTTTTATGAGAATAAAGTGTTGAATTATTAAAAAATCTATTTGTTTCATTTGAGGTTTCTGTTTTTAAATTTATGAAGATAGAAATTAAAAAATATTTAGTTTTGATTTTGTTTTGTGCAAAAAAATAAAAAACAAATCAAGACCAACAATAACAAACATAAATTTCTTAAAACCACATTCTTTATTAGTTTTTAAATTATTTTATAATAAATATAGAATATTCACATTTTTTAAAACAAAAAACAAACAAGTTTTTTATTTTTATTTTCGAAATTTGCTTTTAAAAAGGAAAACGAAAATGATATCAAAACAGTTAAGTTAATGGGCTTTATTTGGACAGGGCTTAGTTTGCAAATTACAAGTTTGGGTATGACTCGGTGTTTCGTGAGGAGTGGTGGCAGAAAAAGGATGCTGGGCCCATTGCGTCTGGCCCATGCTTCCGAAATCGGGAATATAAAATTTCACGAGGCCCCTTGTACAATCTCGGTATTAAGCAAAAAGACAAGGATATAACCGGAAATACGAAAAACACCAAAACAAAAACCCTAGACTTAGAGAGCCATCTATATAAAGCCCCCAAACCCTAAATCCACTCTTTGTGTTCCTCCAGCAGTCGAAAATGTCGAAGCGAGGTCAGCTCTCTCTCGTCTCCTTACATATTTTTTTCTTCATATTTTCCTCTGCGATCTCTTAGAAAATGAAATAAAACAATTTAAAATCATCACAAATCTCTTGTTTTGTGTCTGCTAACACTTAGATTCTTAACACCGCTGCTGATGTTGTTGGTTTGAATAAAAATACAGGGCGTGGAGGATCAGCTGGTAACAAGTTCAGGATGTCACTGGGTCTGCCAGTGGCAGCAACAGTGAACTGTGCTGATAACACTGGTGCTAAGAACCTTTACATCATCTCCGTGAAGGGAATCAAGGGTCGTTTGAACCGTTTACCTTCTGCTTGCGTTGGTGATATGGTTATGGCCACTGTCAAGAAGGGGAAGCCTGATCTCAGGAAGAAGGTCATGCCTGCTGTCATTGTTAGGCAGCGTAAGCCTTGGCGCCGAAAGGACGGTGTTTTCATGTACTTTGAAGGTCATTCTCTTCCTTCTGTTATTCTATTTTGGTGTTTCACCATTTCTAGCCGTGTTTGTTTACCTGTCAGGTGTTTATTTACTGCCTTCTATGTTTATCTTTTTTGTATTAATAGGTTGTTTGTCGCTAGTGTATCATCTCTTGATTTATGTTGTTATAATCACCACTCTTACTAGAGATCCAAGCTACTATTGTTCTGAAATTGCTTGTAAAAGTTCATCTCCTTTTTTTATTTGGGTGTGTTTTCTGATATTATGCTCCCTAAGACCAGCTATATTGAACTAGATGGTCAAATATTTATCGAGTATGATTTCTCTAATGTAGAATCACTTTATTTTGCAATTGGATAAACTCTTTCAACTTAGCTCTGTATTTGGAAGTGTTTCCCAGTGCCTATCTTAGATGTGTTTAAGGTGTTTGTATGATTTATATCTGGTGATGTGGTGTTGAGAATTTTCGCATTGCAGTTTCTTTGCACCTCCCATACCCAGCAAGATTATATGCACTCACCTTATCCCAATTTGGATGGTAATTTTGTTTTATCATACCTATCAAGGTTGAGACATGCATAATGTGTTTGGTTTAGTTAGAGGTATATCCTTTATTGCATTGATATATTTTTTGTTCATCAATTTCCTAAACGAGACTTGAGCACATTGGTTTTTAATTTAGCAATTCTGTGAATAACCTAGCATGATACATTCAGATGCTGGTATGCAAACATGACATGTTACCAGACATAAGTCAAGTATCCTCCTGAAAATTTCTGTGGTTGATACAGTTACACGTCTGGTAAATTGACAGAGTCCCTCGTTACAGATTTGCTGTCTCTTTTAATTTGCATATCTGCTCCATTTGGACCCAACATTTGTATTTTAAAATGATTTTTTTGGATGTTTTAAACTTGTTTTGGTTGTTACATGGAATGTATTCAATATGATCGGTTTTTGAAACAAGGGCACTTTTATTGATCGTCATTTGGAGTATCTTCAATATGTTTTGTTATGCATCTATTTTGTGATATGAGGGTATTTTGCATTGCATGTCAGTGAAATGCACTCTTGCCATGTCTCTTTTGTTTGATAACAACAGGAGACAATTCTCATGGCTATCAAGAGGAGACAATTCTTATGGCTGTTTGCTCGATAAATAACAAACTTGTAAATGTTTATTTGTTTGTTCCTGAATTGGAATTCCTTTTCTTTTATCTGCAGATAATGCTGGTGTCATCGTGAACCCTAAAGGAGAAATGAAAGGTACTGCCTAATACTTGTAACCTCTGGGTCCCCATGGCTGCCACCATTCTTCCAGTGTTTTTAGATGTACAACTTAACTTGTCTGATTTCTTGCACGTTCTTATTTCTTGTTACTTTCGCTTCCAGGCTCTGCAATTACTGGTCCAATTGGAAAGGAGTGCGCTGATCTTTGGCCAAGGATTGCAAGTGCAGCCAATGCCATCGTTTAAGAGCTTTAATTAGTCTGTTCATTTCATTTGGAACATACTGTCGTTAGTCCTGATTGTTTTTGTAGGGATAATCTTAGTTGTGTTTATGAAAGCTTGACTGAATTTTGTTTGTGAGCATGAAGTTTGCGCAAGAAAGATGATGATTTTGTTGTTGATTTCAAATTTTATGGAAACCCTTCATCTAAATTTCTAGCTTTATTAAAAATATTTATTCCCTATTTGTTAGAATTAATATTTTTCTTTGGTTTTTTGCGATGAAATTAAAAATAATTTTTAAAAAATAAGAAAATATTATTTTAATACATTTTCATATAAAAAACATTAAAAAAAGCATCCAGACTTCTAAACACAACTTCAGTCCTTCATATATACTATGTGCTGCCGGATGTTTCTGCTTTAACCAGCAATTTCATCACACCAATTATTTGACAACGGGATCATCGAAATTGTTTGTGGCTGAGAAGTTGCTTGTTGTTTCCATCGGGTTAGAAAACCCTATAAGTGCTGGTGCTGTTGCTGTATTAGAAACCTCCCCGTTTTGATGAAATCAGATTTTGCCTATCGCCCACTGTCTGTTTTGAAGAACATGTTTTTGACGAGCACTGTCACGATACGTGCGAGCAGGTATGCCCTGCATTTGCTTGAAAGAATCATGTACTCTCTCAACGTGCTATTGTTTAAGAAGAAAATCAATATCAATCAACAGTTGACGACGCTCCCAGGCATCTTCTTGATGATTAATGGTGATCATCTTATCAATGATCAACCGTTGCAATGCACTTATGGTCAAACACTTTTTTTTCTTTTTATAGAAAATAAAGTTGTGAATGATACTCTCTGATTGATTTGGTGTTTTGCAACTGGATCGTGCTGTCGCGTGGAATTGTCAGACCTTACGGCATTAAAACCTTGTTTTTCTATCAATCAATTTTCTTTAATTTAGGGTGCTTGCCACCTCGGCCAGCATGTGAAGCTGGGATCGAGTTAGTGGCCTGCGACAACTTCCCAAAAATCATGTGACCAAGTCACTGTTTCTTGATCCATCTCCCTGTAAATATGTTACCTACTCGTAACATTACGCTTGTGAAGAAAATGATGGGGAGGCTTCTCGGCTTCTTGTTGTGTTTCTCGAGTTTCTTCATCAGTGCAACGCTTGCAGACTGGAATATCCTGAATCAAAGAACAAAGAGTGGGCTAAAGATTAGCCTGAAAAGTTATTGTGAAAGCTGGAGAATAAATGTTGAGCTGCATAACATCCAAGACTTCACAGTTGTGCCGGAAGAATGCGTGTCCTACATTGGCAAATATGTTGCATCAAGCCAGTACCATGTAGACTCCGAGAGGACAATTGAAGAATGCAGATTATATCTCAGCACCAGCTGCCCTTTGAAGAAAGATGGCAGAGACGCTTGGCTGTTTGATATTGATGATACCCTGTTATCTACTGTGCCTTACTTCAAGAAACATCATTTTGGGTAATCCATTTCTTCTATCTGTTTGTTGCTTACAATATTTGCAGCGAAGGTAAAACTGGTGGTTGCATGCTTGCAAAAAAATCAGGAATCCTGATCTATGACCTCTTTTCCCTTCTTTTTTGAGCTTCTGAGTTGCTATGTAATAGTGATTAAACTTTTTTTCTTTTGAGCAGGGGAGAAAAACTGAACTTGACATCGTTAGAGGGATGGATGAGTAACGGTAAAGCACCAGCCTTGGAGCACTCACTCAAGTTCTTTGACGAATTGAAATCCACGGGAGTTCAGATTTTTCTGGTTTCTTCAAGAAGAGAACATCTTAGATCAGCCACAATCGACAACCTTGTTGATGTTGGTTATCATGGATGGACTCGTCTTATATTAAGGTAAACTCCCATACTGACCAATTATGTACTCCCCCTCCCCCCCCTCCCTCCCTCATGCTTTACGAGAATACTTCTGGCTCGATGCAGGGGCCCAGATGATGAATTGAATGAGGTGCAACAATACAAGGCCAACGTGAGAAAACAATTGATCAGCAATGGGTTCCGCATCTGGGGAATAGTAGGAGACCAGTACAGCAGCTTTGAGGGACTCCCAAGTGCGCGAAGGTCATTCAAACTTCCAAATCCGTTGTACTACGTTTCTTGATGCATCACCTAGGCCACTACCTTATTTTCTTTCAATGTCCATTGTGTTTTTGTGGCTCGAAGAAATCTGTATTGAAGCTTGCTTGTTTATTGGTAAACCCTGTTCTTCGGTATTCAAATGATTCTCAGTAATAAGGTTGTCTCAAGACCAAGCTAATTTTGAAACTATCATTAGATTTGCACTTAATTCTCTATGTGGGCAATGTTAGGACTGAAGCCTGGTAGTGGTATAGGCCACCCAGGATGTATCGATGTTTCCATACTATCTGCTAGAAGCACTTGATGATACTCACTCTAGGAACTGAAGAACTTCACCAGCACCATGATGATATTCAAACACGCATGAAGTGACTACATAAGCTTTTATTCAAATACATACACAACGCTTTGATAGTTGATAAATTATCAGTTCTAGACAAGCACTAGTGTTCATTTTCTGCAGAAAGAAAAGGCCAAGTCTCAATTTATTACACCAGTATTATCAGTCAAACAGAAAACTATTAGGTTCCTGATATTTGAGTACTTAGCAGTAGAGATCCCTTAGCGCATCTTAGCTTCAGCACCCCTGTTCATTTTGGCGCAATACTCGAATAAACTACCATCAAAACATCGTCTTATAGCTTCTTTAGACAGGAATCCTTCTTCATCCTTTGCCAGAACATAGAGAAGGCCCCATTCTAACTTAGCTCCCATCCTGCAAGCCATTGCTCAATCACGTCAGCGTAGTTCAAGAAATTCAAGCATATTGAGTTGGAAAACAGAAGGGAGCCTGGAAATAAACCATCCAAATATATCGAAGGCGACCCGTTGTCCCTCGGTCATTTTCCAGAGCTCTCTGAGTGACAACTTGTCTGGCTTTGTATTAGCATACTTGCTGAAAATGCTCTCGAAATTCACTGGTATGTATCTGCATAGGTACTGGGTAATCATGGCAGTATATTTTTAATCTTTAAGCGCGATCTAGATACAGTTCATGTGTTCAAATCTCTACCTTCCTTCTGTGTCATAAGTTCCAGAGTCGCTCCCATGCTTGGCTTTGTGTATGTTGTGTATGTGTACCGGAAAAAAGGGAGAAGGGAACCATCCCTGAAACGAATTTTATGCTATATGATAAGCAGTTTCCTAACTCCACACTAGAAAGATAAAAAAAATTGCATCGATCTTGAAACAGATTAGAAGCTTAAACAGATAATGAGAGCCACAATGTACAAAATATACAATCTTTCTTTCGACTCTACAATGTGACATCTGATCCTTCATTGTAAGTGTCTTTAGATGGCAGAAACAAAGTTGGGTTTACTTACAGGAAGAGTAGCATAGCTCAAAGCTCCGTTGATGACAGCAGCCACTATAAGAGAGGCAATTATATTGAAACCAATTGCACGCAATCCTGTGTTTTGTTGGGGATAGGGTGGAGATGATCCAAAGAGAAGGGAAATGTATGTAAAATGTGAAGAATAATAAACAACAAAGGTATATTTCATGATTCGGCAAACTGTACAACATAGAAAAATTTTCGTTTTCTTTTCTTTCATTTTCTTTTTTAGGAAACAACAGATGCAGAGTATGAAAATATAATCCGGGATGATTGAAAAAATCAAAATTTTTTACCAGTGTAAGTCTCCCAAGGGTAAACTATTCCATTTTCATCTAGGTCGAAAAAGGCTACATGTTGCTGAAGGACACTCAACCCGCGATGCTTATGTCCCGGTGTTCCATAAGGATTTTCTGTATCGGGAGCTTGCAAACCTCTTGCCATGTCTGTTTTCACACCAAAGGAAAAGATCAAAAGTTTCATCCAGAAACTAAGAATAGTATGTGGAATTACTCCATGGAAGCATAACATTTTCCCCTCCTTATTTCTTCTACCAGTGAATTCAGCTCATAACTTCATCTACACTCCCCATTTTGAGCATTGTCCATTGCCCAAAATTGGCCTCAAATCAGTTATCAGAAAGGGTGAAGATCAAGGAAAGTCAAAGTTAGACATCAATTCTGTAAGCAATTTTGTTAACCCTTCCTCTTGATTCTACCATGACATGGCTCACATGTTACTGTCTATGCAAATTTTCTTAGCACAGAGTATGTGATATAAAGCATGTCCCTCGATTATTCAAAATAATTACTATGATAATTTCTTGACGGGAGACAATCAGTCCAAGATACTTCAAATCAAACATACCAGTTTCCAAGACAAGAAAAAAATCTCCTTCTTTTCATTTTTTTATCAAACAATTTTGATTTACTACAACGTAAATAGAGCAAAGATTGATAAAGAAACACAAGCCTTGTTTTTTCCCTTCATGACTGGCAGAATCACAACACACATGTTAGTTGGAAGGCAAATTGCAATGGTGAGAACAACCTGCTACTATGGCTTTCTTAATTAGTGGTTCTTTCTCTAAGAAATCACTTACTATATATATACATAATGAAATTTATCCACAACACATGTTATTAGTGAAGAATGACTTGAAAAAGAAGAAGAAGAAGAGACGACTTACAAGGCTTTGGGATTTTATCATCCAAATCATCACGAACAGGTCTCTCATGAGTAACAGGTGCATAAGGTGCTTCTCTTGCCAGTGAATCCTTCTCGATCTCCCCGTCCATTAATTTCTTGTTTCTGCTGTGTTTGTCCCTTTTGTTTTCCCTCTTTCTTCTAACAAGGCTCGTTTTCTACTGTTCCTCTCTTTCCGTAATTCAGCCTAGCCGTCGGGTCAATATAAATTGAGCTAGCTAGGCTGCGTGGCAGCCATGCAGAGACAGCTGCTTGCTTGTGGCATGCTTTGATTTGGTTCTCAGTGCTCACATAAGCAATCGTGTTTGTCTACACGGCAGCGGTTACGTTTTGAAGAAACCACAATAAACTACACAAAAGTATGCTTATGGATTTGTGTAGTTTTTTTTTCCTTCCAAAAATATCCAATAGAACACTTGGCCCCGGCGTACAGGGTCTGAGGCTCCTTGTTTAGCGGGGGCGGAAGCGAAACTACATGTTTGCTTTTAGGGTCAATGGCACCCTCAAAATTCTGAAAATTGTTCAATTTAACCCTTGAATCTGAGAGTTATTTCATTATAGTCATGCACTAGTTAGGTGGCCTCTGCTACACTGCGGGTCAACTTTTTATTTTTATAAAAAATATGAAAGAAAATATAAGACCAAAAGTGTTAGATTTGGTTGTAACGCTTGATCCAAGAGTTTCGAGTTTGACTGCAACACCAGACCCAACAATAATATTTATAATATAAATAATAATATTTAACTTGTCTCTCTAAATTTTTATATTTTTTAATCTTTTAAAAAACAATTGTTTTTTCTTCAATAGTAATAATAACAACAACAATAATAATAATTTTTAATTTTACCCTCCAAATCAAATCTAGGGTTATTTTTTAGTATTGATAATAATTGTTTTTCAAATTTATTAATTATTTTATAAATAATATTAATTATAATAAAAATAATAATACTTTTTATATTAATACTTTTAATTATAATAAAAATAACAATATTTATAACACAAATAATAATATTTAGAAACATAAGATCCAAGAATCTTGGGTCCGGAGGCAGGACTCAAGCGAAATGGATCTTGATGAAGGACTCATCACCTTTGGATCTTGATGCATAACCCATCACCCTTGGGTCCTGATGCTCAATCCAAGAAAATTGAGTCCTGACGCAATACCTAAGCGAAATGGATCCTGAGGCATAATCCATTATCGTTGGGTCCTGACACAGAATCCAAGCGAGTTGGTTCCTGACGCAAGATCCATTAGCCCTGAGTCATGAAGTTGGACCTAAGAAAATTGGGTTTGAATCTAGTGCTTTTGAGTCCTGTTGTGCAGCAAGACCCAAAGCTATTTTAGATCTTGCCCCTAACAGGACCCAACTCTAATAGGGACACTGGGGGCAGGACCCAACACATAATTTATTTATATATTTAATAATACATATAATTCAAAACTACTGAATACAAAATCTAAAGACAATAAAACATTGATAAAACTTTGAATCTTATACACTAATGTTATAAAATTAAAATATCTTCTATTACCCAAAATAATATTATATTATAATGTTTATAAGTTATTTTTTAATGGATTTTATTGTTAAAAAATTCTCTTATATAATACAAATATATAAAGCATATGATGTGAATAAAAAATTTATTGAGAGCTCCATCAACTTTAATATGATAATAGTAGAGAAAAAAAATAAAAATAAATTTTTTTTTTCAAATAATTTTTGAAACGCAAAAATAAACATGCTTTAATAAGAAAATTCATGTAATAGTCCGACTGTACGACTCGGTCAATGTTAAAAGATTCCAACATATCCTCTTTATTTGAGGGTAATTTTTTTTTTTTAAAAAAAAAATCATCAGAGTTTCGTTTGCATGTAGGACATCCCAAGTTATCGACTACTATCAATTTACTCAATCAACCCATCATCACAAGGTCCTCTAATTCCGGACCTTATATCAAACCTCATAATTCCACACCTCATACAATCCACACAATATATATATCATACGAGTAAGTTCAATATGAACATAGTCCAACACATTATATCATAAAATTTAAAAGAAAAGGAGTACTAACATGCAAAGAAAGTATTTACAAAATAAGA
>Ga0307517_10003709_pt1 | contig 23733 bp, 18 predicted proteins | sample 23_EM_MG_FD_194515 | JGI IMG/M metagenome (GOLD analysis project Ga0307517, IMG submission 194515) | Populus trichocarpa ectomycorrhiza microbial communities from riparian zone in the Pacific Northwest, United States - 23_EM | ecosystem: Host-associated > Plants > Roots > Unclassified | place...
GTGAAGAACAAAGAAGTTGAACTGATATCTTACAAAACAAATGATCAAGTTGCACATATCTTTACAAAGCCATTAAAGAGAAAGACATTTATCAGATTGAAGTTCATGCTTGGTAGGAAATCTCTCGATTGAGTTTAAAGGAGATATTTGTTGTAGTAAACTCAATCCAAAAGGTCAAGGAAGGCAACCACCAACTGCAACCACCAACCGTAGCCGTCAGCCGCCTTCACACTACCACTTATACTTTTAATTTATGTATAAATAAGTAACTAAGTTTATACTATTGTAAGTGAGAAATATATGAGAGAAATACTAGAAAGAAAGAGAGGGTGTGTTTGAGAGCTTAACAGTATATGTAAGCCTTTTGCCTATGAAATAAAACAATGTGTTTTATCCCCTCTGAGTGTTTCAAAGCCACCACCAGTAGCCTCTCCCACCAACACTTAGTATCAGAGCCTTGTTCGTAAAAAAAAAACAGAGAAGTTTTTGAGATATATCTGAATTTTCAAAGTTGTCAACACCACTTTTTGATCATTTCACAGTGTAGAGTTCATTAATACGAACTCAACAGTGTAAAAATCAGCCTGATCAGAGGAAGAGGTTGCCCACACGTGTGTCTAAAAGTTTGGTACTGTAGCCCACGTCCAGACAGTGCGCCTAGAGAAAGAAGATGACTGAGCCACACGCACACCGCATTTAAGTGAAGCAGAAATCGTGTCCTCCAGCTGTTAGCCAAAGAATATTCTGGTTCAGCCCCAGCAGGTACATCAATGCGGATAGCTCGTAGAGAAGCTTACGGCTAAAAGGGAGTTGCGGTGAAAAGGAGATAGTGTAGTGTCATGGTGTAACCAATTGAAGGTCTTGTGCCATTCTTCTGTAGGGGGATTTTGGACACATTGTGGATGGAATTCGACTCCGACACCAATGGTTGCTTTCCCTTTATTTTTCAATCAGGATCCCAAATGTATGCAGATAGTTGAAAAGTGGATAATTCGTTGGCAAATGAAGAAAGATGAGGGGCCTAAACATTTGGTTAAAGGAGAGAAAATTACAGCAATCTTGGTTTCTCACATATAAGCAAAACTTCAGACCAAATTCTTGTGTTAATTTAAAATCAATGCTTGCAAAATCTATCTATATTGTGGCCTATAAACTGCCAAAACAAATATGGTGAAGACCTCGAAGACCCAAGAAACTGACACGATAATATCTGAGAGAAGCACTTTTCCCGATTGTGGTCATCTTTTGAAAAAGTAGCAACAAGTTAAAAAGAAAAGAAAAAAAAGAAAAGAAGAATGAAGACGGGGGCAGCTTGTGCTTAAAGATTAGGTACCATTTTTTTTAACCTAGCAACCAGCAAAAGAAGGATAAGAACAAAATTTTCCAACTCATGATTCCAGATTTCCACACAAGTAGCTCTATTTTCTATAGCTAATAACTTTTTAATTCTTAAAATCTTATCTCAATTCTTGTTGACCTTGCAACTTTTCTTCAGAGAACTAAAAAGTGCATCAGGAGCACAATAACTTAACAATCTTTCTACTTTCATCAGACATGAATTCTGTTGGCCTGGAATCAACAGCAGTATGCCATGTGGTGGCGATGCCTTTTCCCGGCAGAGGCCACATCAACCCCATGATGAATTTCTGCAAGTTATTAGCTTCAAGAAAACATGATATTTTGATTACTTTTGTTGTCACAGAAGAGTGGCTTGGCTACATCAGCTCTGAGCCAAGGCCAGAATCTGTACGCTTGGTCACGATACCTAATGTCATCCCACCAGAGCGTGTAAAAGCAGTAGATTTTCCTGGATTTTATGAAGCTGTTATGACCAAGATGGAAGCTCCCTTTGAGCAGCTGCTTGATCAGTTTGAGATTCCTGTGACTGCTATAATTGGGGATATTGAGGTACGGTGGGCTATCAGCTTGGGAAACAGAAGGAATATTCCAGTGGCTGCTTTTTGGACGATGTCGGCAACATTTCTTTCAATGTTGTATCATTTTGATCTCTTCAAACAGAACCAGAAATCACCATCTAATTTGTTAGGTATGTAAACTGCAGCTATCCATATTATCTTACTTTGAACTTAATTTCAATGCTTATTAGCATTATGCGTGATTGTATATATTAGTGTTTGGCATAGGCTTAGTAGGTTCTGTCCGAGCTTGAAATCAATTAAGCACTCTGACAAGATAAAAAAGAGAACAAGAAAATATTGTAAAATAAAAAATATGTTTAGTTTCTTTAACTGTTTCAATGTGAAAGAGGAACTTGGAAGATTGAAGTGGAATTTTCAGCACAGAGTATGGTGAGGCTAGGGTTTTGAACTGGTATTTTCCTTATAGAAAATGGTGAAGCTAGGTTTTTTTATTACGGTAATAACATTCAGAAAGGAACTTTTTGCGTTGTCCTTTGTTTGATAAATAGATTAAGCTAATGTAAAAAGATTTAAACAAATGGCAGAATGCATGATCTTGGATGAGATCAGATATTAGCTGCTTGGGCATTTAAGCCAAATACTTGAAGAATTCGTAGAGATCACAAATAAATGGTTCATGTCTTCCTGATTGACGCTTTCTGAATTTCCATGCTATTTGATATTTCAAAACAGAAAGTGATAGTAGCAACTGGGTATTTTTCTTGCATGTAACAGGACAAGTGGATTACATCCCTGGAATTTCTTCATCACATTTAGCAGAACTCCAAAAGGTCTTCCAAAAGAATGATCAAAGAGTATTGCAGCTAGCCCTGGAATGCATTTCAAAAGTGCCGCAAGCACAATATCTTCTGTTCACTTCTATCTATGAGCTTGAGCCCCAAGTCATGGACACTATGAAAGATACTTTTCAATTTCCTGTCTATCCTATTGGACCTGCCATACCTTACTTAGAGCTTGAAGGTAATTTGTCAGGAACTAATTATAGTCGTATGGCCCCAGACTACTTACAATGGCTAGATTCTCAACCTAAAGAATCTGTCTTGTACATCTCTTTGGGAAGTTTCCTTTCTGTTTCAAGCACCCAAATGGATGAAATTATTGCTGGGCTTCAAGATAGTGGTGTTCGATACTTGTGGGTGGCACGCGGAGAAGCTTCTCGGTTAAAGGACATATGTGGTGATGATATGGGGCTAGTGGTGCCTTGGTGTGACCAGTTGAAAGTGCTGTGCCATTCTTCCATAGGGGGCTTTTGGACACATTGTGGATGGAACTCTACTCTAGAAGCAGTTTTTGCTGGTGTTCCAATGCTTACTTTCCCTCTATTTTTGGATCAAGAACCAAATAGTAAGCAAATTTTAGAAGGGTGGAGGATTGGTTGGAAGGTTAAGCGAGGCGTGAGAGAAGAAAATTTGTTAACCAGAGAGGAAATTGCAGAACTTGTGCAGAAGTTTATGGATTTGGAAAGCAATGAAGGGAAAGAAATGAGGAGAAGAGCAAGAGAACTTGGAAATATTTGTCAACAAGGTATTGCTGAAGGCGGATCATCTACGACCAACCTTGAAGCATTTATTAGGGATATTTCACTGGGCATCAGGCACTGAACAGTTTTTGAATGCTGTAATCATTTTCCAGTGATCGAGTTTATTCACAACTAGAAAAAATTGCTTGTCATGTTGTCAGAGTTCAATGGAATTATGTTCTCTGCAACATGATCAAGGTAAGGAATCAAGTGCTAACTACTTGTTTTTAGCATTCAATTAACTGATAAGTTCAAATGAGGAAAAAGAGAAGAAGAAGCTGTGTCTTCTACTTTGGTGAAAAGTAAAAATAAAAACCATTAGTATTCTTCCATGAATATTTTTGTTTCATAAGCACTATCATGAAGATAAGGTTGTGTTTAATTTTAGATCAAGCAAATTAAATTATAATTAACATTTAAACCGCTTGAACTATCATTTTTTATAAATGTAGAGGATGAATGTTTAGTAGTTTTTGTGGTTACGATTTAAAAAAATAAAAGTTTATAAAAAAATTATAAATAATTTTTTTTAATTAATATTTTAAAGAAGATATTCAATGAATACATATGTAATGTAAAATTATGATGTGTTAATTAACCGAAATTTTTTAAAATTATGGTTAAAGTAAAATATACTTCCAATTTCACTACTTTTACAAACAAACACTTATTAAGATAAGGAGAAAATTAATGACAATAGAGTTTTTGCAGTGCACGTAAATTTTTAATTAACATGGTTTTAAAAATAATTTTAAAAACTAGTAAATAGTGTGTTTGGTAATGTTGTATAGAATATTTTTTAAAATTATATTAAAATAATATTATTTTTAATTATTTTTAATTTATTTTTTATATTAACACATCAAAAATAAAAAAAATAAAAAATTATTTTATATTTTTAAAATTATCTGAAAATTACTTTGAAATAATGTCATGGAAAACATTAACGGGGATAGCGTGTACCATAGTTTTTAGACTCGGTCCTATCCAAGGCCCGGGTTCCGGGTTTTGACCGGGTCGCTTGGGTTAAAATTTTTTTAAATCAAAACAACATCGTTTTAGTAATAAAAAAACAAAAGTCGATGAGTTGCAACCGGGTTTTTGACCGGGTCTTGCCGGATCAGCTGTGCCACACCAGGTTTTTCCTTCTCGTGTTTTTTCTTCAACCCGACCTGGTTCCAGCTCTGGATTGGCCAGATCCCGGATTGACCCGTCAAGCTGAGTCGGGTTTTAAAACTATGAAGGGTAATATCAACTATAATTGGGGGAACAGAGGCTTTAACTAATGAGATTCTGTTTTTTTTTAAAAAAAAGATTTTAAGGTAATAATGAGATTCATTCAGGGAGAAGGGTTTTCTGCAAGAATTATTCCACTGCCTTATCAAAATTTCTACAATCCTAGTTGAATCGTCATTGAAAATGGATTTGTAATTGTCCTAAGCTAGCACGTGAATTATTTTATGGTAGATGTTTTATGTTTAGCATGTGAAATCTATTATACATATAATGTAATCATGGCTTTAGTCGGTGAATTACATTAGACACTAAGTATTCTATTTCCCGTAATTGTCATGGTTTAAGTTAGAAGAGAAGGAACAGAAAAGCTTTAATTGATACAGTGCATTCATGCTGCCTATACATAAATTCTTCTTCGTTCAAAGATTTGTATCAGAAGAAATGCAAAACACTGATAACTTGCTTTCTGTTTGGGTACAGAAAAGGGTAATGAAATAGTGGATTGCATCCCTGGAGTTTCTCCATTACGGCTACTGGATCTCCCGTCGTTCATTCTTGCAAGCAACCACTGCATATTTCACCGAATCTTAGATCTTATTTCGTGGATTCCTAAATCCCAATACCTCTTGCTTTCGTCAATTTATGAGCTTGAATCTCAAGCCATCGAGTGTTTGAAATCAGAGCTTTCTATTCCCGTTTATACCATTGGCCCTGCCATACCTGACCTGAGACTTAGAGACCATTCTTCTGCAAGTAACAATAACAATGAACTCAACTCTCTAAGATGGTTAGATTACCAACCTGAAAGTTCGGTTCTAAACATATGCTTTTAAAAAATTGTATCTAAAGGCATAAGGGTCTATTCACTATGCATTGTAAAAAAAAAATGATGTAATTGCCATTTTTAAATTTTGGAATGTACCATTATGAAATTACTAAATTAACCTCAATAGAATGAATTTTGTTGGTTTTTAAAGGGCAAGATAAATATTTCACCCTAAAAGTCTAAAAATGCCACCAATTCCTTCTTTCTTTTTCACTTTGGACTCCTATATTTCAATCTCACTCTCCCCTCACAAATTAGCCCTAATTAACCTCCAATTTGGTCTAATAAAAAGCTAAATTAAAAAAATAAATTAAAAAATACTATGAGCATGGCATCCACAATGTTTTGTGAGGGGATTAAGTTTCCCACCCCTTTTAAATTTACTTATAATAATAATAATTATTATAATAATTTTCTAAGTTTTGCTTGCTTGTACGATAAATCTCACAATGTAGTTTTTCTTGGCTCTTGTGTGTGATTTATAATGTGTGCATCTAATCACATCAAGAATTCTTTTAGGGACCTAAATACAAATTAGTTAAGCATTTAGAGACTAGCTTGTATTACTATTCACTACTTGGCACCTAAACTCCATTCTCACCACCGACTAGACTTTTTTACATGACACACATTTTTGTAAAGACTGAGGGGGGGAAAAAAAAAGAAAAAAAAAGAGGACCCAAAATCTTGGAAACCCTAACCTGTTCAATTGTCGGTCAAAACTTGCAAAACCATATGGGACAAATCTTTTCTTTCTTTCTCTCTGATAACCCCAAACAGAAAGCTCAACACATGTAAGTCAGTGTGTATGGCTATAACCCTTACCACCCAACACCAAAATCTATCCCTAAACATTAACCATCAAAATCTCCCTTTTTTTCACATCACCAATTCACTCCGTAAAACCCTGAACAATTCTCCACCACCATGGCCACCGACGCCGCCGCCACCAAATTCCAAAACCCCGCTGATTTCCGGCCCGATTTCCACCCGGAGAAAATATCCTCCACAACCACCTACGATGGCCTCCATTTTTGGCAATACATGATTTCCGGTTCAATAGCCGGTCTTGTAGAACACATGGCTATGTTCCCTGTTGACACAGTCAAGACCCATATGCAAGCAATCGGATCTTGCCCGATTAAATCCGTAAGCGTAACTCATGTCCTCAATTCCCTTCTTAAATCCGAGGGCCCTGCTGCCCTTTACCGTGGCATTGCCGCGATGGCTCTCGGCGCTGGTCCCGCCCATGCTGTCCATTTTTCATTTTATGAAGTCTGTAAGAAACATCTGTCGCGAGATAACCCAAATAGTTCAATTGCGCATGCGGTTTCTGGTGTTTGTGCAACGGTTGCTAGCGATGCGGTTTTCACACCGATGGACATGGTAAAGCAGAGATTGCAATTGGGGAGTGATAGTGTCTATAAGGGTGTTTGGGATTGTGTTAAGAGGGTGGTGAGAGAAGAGGGGTTTGGTGCATTTTATGCTTCGTATAGGACTACTGTTTTGATGAATGCACCATTTACTGCGGTTTATTTTACGATTTATGAAGCTGCGAAGAAGGGTTTGATGGAGATTTCGCCGGATAGTGTGAATGATGAGAGGTGGGTTGTGCATGCTACTGCTGGTGCTGCTGCTGGAGCTTTGGCCGCTGCGGTTACCACACCACTTGATGTTGTTAAAACTCAATTGCAGTGTCAGGTATTGTTCTTCTTACTCTGTTTTTAATTCACAGTGAACTACTTTGCCAATTTGAAGAAAATATTAGGCTAATAGAGAGAGAATGCCTAGCTTTTAAAAGTTGTAATGCAATTGAAATCAAATTTTAGAAGAGGTTTTAATGATCTAAAGGGCTGATTTTGAGTGACCAAGCTAAGCTAATGTTTGGTAGACCTCCAGATGGTAGAATCATACTATCTCTGATCTTGGTGTATAGGCACACACAATAAGAAGATGTTTTTACAAGGAAAACTGAATCGTCATTAGGAATTCCCTTACGAAATGCTTCATTTATTGAAGATTTACAAGGATGGGTTGCTAAATGCTTCATGATGAATTAATAATCACACTCTTCCAGCTTCATATCTGATATTTATACAATCTCTTTATTTTTTGCACTGCCCCACTCTGACCAACATATTCAAAATTTCTCACATACCATAACATCAGTATTCATTTTCTGGTCGAACCCAATATAAACTTGTAGCAATCACACAACCTGAAGATTTGGTGTTTTAGAAGTATTATGGCTGTAAAGGAAGGAATTTGCCATCTTTTCATTGTTTATACTTTAATGGGTTTGGTTTAACTTTCGACATCTGACTATTTCATATCAGTCTCGCTTGAAATCAATTTTACAATAGTTGGTCGAATGCTAAATTGGTATTCTCCTGCAGTTGATATCATGCCTCAGCCTGTGTGTTTTGTTTGTCATTGAATTTCTTACAGCTCGTCCAGCAGAAGGCTGTTGGTTCAACCGATGAGTCGTGGTCAATTGAACTACCTAATCAAATTAGAAAGTATTAAATTAAACCATCTAAATGCTTAAGAAAAACAATAAGATTAGAACTGAAGATATGTAATCACCTCCTCCTGAACTAATTCTACCTGATCAATTTAGAAAGTATTAAATTAAACCATCTAAATGCTTAAGAAGAACAATAAGATTAGAACTGAAGATTTGTAATCACCTACTCCTGAACTAATTTGGACACTTGTCAATTTTACCATGCCTTTCTGTGTGTGTTTTGTGATGTCTAGTCAATTTTACCATGCCTTTCTGTGTGTGTTTTGTGATGTCTAGTCAATTTTACCATGCCTTTCTGTGTGTGTTTTGTGATGTCTAGTCAGTGATCCTTGTTCATCGATGATGAGTTTGTGTTAAATTTCCCTCATTGTCACATAAAGACAGCAGGATGTATTAATTTGTGTATCATCTCTTACAGGTGTTAAATTTCTCTTTATAATTTGATAACAGCTAACTCTGATTGGATTTGCAGGGTGTTTGTGGGTGTGACAGATTTAAAAGTGGTTCGATTGGAGATGTGATTAAAGCAATACTTGAAAAGGATGGCTACAGAGGCCTCATGAGAGGTTGGATCCCAAGGATGCTTTTCCATTCACCAGCTGCAGCAATCTCTTGGTCTACCTACGAAGCCTCCAAATCTTTCTTCCATAAACTCAATAGTAACAGTAACAGTGACAATGTCACTTGAATAACCAAGGACCAATAGGCATTCATTATTCTGCAGTTGCATCAGCATGTACAAGTAATGGGATGCATCACACGAAGGATCACAGGCATGCACTTGTACCATTTCTCAGGCCTTGTTGCTAGCTGTCTATTTAACCGGTATTACGGGTCCAATGGAATGTTCAGATAGAATGTGCTGTTGTACATGTAGCTGCTCCTTTAATAATCCTACTGCCCCTGCAATTTTTTTCCCTTTTAATCTTCGTTTTCATGACCGTACAAGATTCTTTTTTTGCAACAAAATTTTTGACCTGTAATCTGGATATTCAAGAGTTAGTTCTCCTTGTTATAGCTTGCAGCTACTGAGTTGGTGGAATTCTGCTATCATGTCTGAGTCATTCTAAAATTGTAATGAAATGTGGACAGTTTCAACTTGCTTGGCAGTCATTACAGCATCCTGAACTTTACAAGGCAATCAAGAAACAAAGAACAGAGAGTTTTATAATTATGATTCAAGTTTATTTTCTTGTTCTGTATGAGCTTCAACTGTCTGATCCTCAGCCAACAGGGAGATATGTTGTGACCTCACAACCTGACCAACAATCACAGTGATATCATCAAGTTTCCCACCTGCCAAACAAAGAACTTGGTCACTTGTGGTATTGAGGAAAAAGAACCATCTTTGTAAGTTTTTACCAGTGAGCTTCATGCCAAGAACTTTCTTCCAGAAAGGAACATCAAAGCCCTATCAGGAGCATTCACAAAGAAAAAAAACGTCAGACTCGTTGGAAAGATGATTTAATACTCAGCAGTACAGTTATCATTCCAAATAATGTTACCTTTGATCTGGCTTCCAATGAATAGGGGGATTCAAATTCTGAATTCGTAGAATGAATGCTCGCTAGGTTAGCTAATGCCTTTGCTAGCATTGAAATCAAATCTCAATTAGAAAAATGTGAAGTTGATTGCCAAATACAAGTTCTTCTGATCTTTGAAGACATACCAGCCGCAGCAACATCACCATGTCCAGCAACTGTCGAAACAATCTCATGATCAAAAACGTTGTCAAAAAGCCCATCTGAGCCCATCACTATGGTGTCTCCTTCCATTACTTCCACCCTGCTAACCTTTTTAAAGAGATGATACAAGCAATGCAGATGATAAGAAGCTTACTAGACTGCACAAACCATTTTTCATTCAAAATAAAAAACAGCGAAGTGGTAGTAAGAGTGCATGAATTCTTTCCTGACCCACGAGACATAATTTTTGTTTGCACAATCATTTAGCTCATCTTTACAGAGGAGGATGAAACAAAGCGGGGTGCATGGTTATCAACTGAACCTTAAGGTTGATAAGCATTTAATTATCTTACACATGAATAGCTCAATGGATCATGAGAATTTAAGAAAACATTACCATTTCTGACATGAATTCAGTGTACTATCAGCATAAGATACTCAGCTGAAAGTACCCAGTGGACATTAAAAATAAAAAAAATCCCACGTTCTAGTATTGAGATGTGAGATATAAAAATCACCATACCACCGCATCAAGGTATGTTTGCCCAACCACTTCTGAGCTCAGCTGGTAGGGACAATCGAAATAATGTTCTTGTGGAGATGTGGAAAAAATTATTCGGTCTGAAAGTTGAACAAATAATCAAAGTTACTTCAATTTTAAAAGAAAAAAAGGGTAAAAAAAGAATGGCAACAAGAACAAATGAGGAGTAAGCCACAGCACCTCCACGGATAGCCCTCAGCCCACAATCCCCAACATTAGCAATCTTTAGTGTTCCATTCGTCTCCAACATGGCAACAATTCTACTCAACCAAGAGGGAAGTGGAGCTTAAAGATGATATCATGACGCCCCTAAACATTTCGTCTAAGGATGATGCTCTTGGGAACTATGGAGTGGATCAACTTACACAGTAGCCGAACCGACAGCAGAAGTGGCAGCATGTGCTTTCCTTATGAGAATTTTGGGATCATAGTTAACCTGCCAAATAGCAAAGACCACTAGATGTATTAGCTGAAAGCAAAGTAAGCAACCAAAAACATTCAATTGGCAAGTAAAGACTACAGTGGCATACAGTCCTTGTAGAGATTGTTTGAAGAAAAACTAATTAACCAGAACATAACAATGAAATATATATATATATATATATATGGTCTTTAACAGGTATTACTATGGCACTACCTCCTCATCCTCCACGAGACATGAAGCATTGGCCATCAATTCCTGTGGGAATAACGAAGGATCGACATTCTGTTCAGCCCAACTGAAAAGAGCATTTAAACAGCATGAAAACAGTCATAATTCATAAACACCGTCAAGAAATATCTTGTGTCTCAAAACTTTTCATACAAACTTCACACATGCTTATAGGCTTGCATGCCAAACAAAAAAAATCTCTTAAGTTTCTCGAGAGCAGAGCCAAAATATTTGCAAGTGTTTGACTCATAGCTTATTTTATGATTGTCAATGTGATGCAACTCAAAATCAGTCACACACATACGTTACAAGGAAGCCTATGGTTTTCACACTTCCAAAAATGCATGATAAAAAGGAACAACATATATACTGATGTAAACTTTCATACCCAGAGACACCATCAGCAACAGCAATAACGCCACCATTGTAGTCGCTGACAAGGAATGCATCTTCCCCACCTCTTTCGACCTATTTTGAAAGACCAAGATTTCAAAGTTCAAAATAATTAAATGGTACTAACATCCAACATTTGAAAGCATAAAGATGGATAATATCGGCACACCTTTTTAGGATGTGGAATCAAGTGAGTTCCAATGCAAAAGGATACCTCTGACCTAGAAATATTTTGAAAAAAAATAAATAAATCAATAAACTTGTTCAATTAAAACTAAATATCAAGGCTTGCTTTTACATGGTACTGAATCCGTCATCAGCGTGAACTTCTTTTTCTAAATAATCACTGTATAAGAAAAATAATTTTTGGGAGCAAAAAACCAAAAGTACAGGAAATCTCTTTACCAATATCAAAGAAATGAACAAAACGACTAAAATCATTAAATAAAATGATAGTAATTATAAGCTTTTTTCCATTTAATTTACATCGACTGCAGAAAGAAACCAGAATCCAAACTTTTCCAGGCAAAATTTAGCAGCAGTTCTCTTTAAAGGACCTAACTAACTTTCTTCACTGACTACACTGTTGTGTTTTCATTTGCAATTTTTTCTTCTTTTTTTTTTTATAATTTCGGAAAGGAAATTCAGTTGGAAAACAAAGGAAAAGATAACATGAGAGAAACAGCTTACCGAATTGTTTTGGTTTGTGATGAAGCTGCATAGCACAGTAACCTGTGTTTCTTAGGAATTGAGTTTCTGTTCGATGACGATGATAATAGATTAGGAAAAGAGGTTGGGAGAGACCGAGAAATCGAAGCCCTGAAAACGGTAACCATCGCCATTTCCCGCTTCAACTCTCTCTCTCAAGTAACTATGCAACACCCTTACTTGCAGAGCGAGTTCAAATCAAATGTGTGGTTCCTAGTTAAAACTTCAAACAGAGCACTTTATTCGGAGCAATAGCAAGAAGTCAATTGTTAAAAAATGATTTCTCTTGGAGAATTATAACAACAGGCACCAGTGGTCTAGTGGTAGAATAGTACCCTGCCACGGTACAGACCCGGGTTCGATTCCCGGCTGGTGCAGATATTTTTTTATTTTTACAAATCTTTTATATTAATGAGTTCAGAGGATTAGGCATTTGACATGCAGTGGATTGGTCACCTTAGGAGATTGAGGCAAAATTAGACACGTGTGTTACTTAATTACTATGAGATTTGGGATTTTGCTTTCTGTGCTTTTTATTCCATTTTTTTTATTTGAAAAATGCTTTTATAAAAATTATTTTTTTTATTTTAAATTATTATTTAATATGTTAATATCAAAAATAAAAATTAAAAAATAAAACTTATTATTTAAATATATCTCCCAACAAAAATATTTACCTCTTTGAAACTGTCTTTTCATGCTACTCGTACAGAATAAAAATTCATACATTTAATTATTTGACGCACTAGATGATCTGAATCTATAAATTGATGCAAATTAATCTCAAAGCAAAACTGAAGTCGCAAATCATGGTGCAAGAAATTTCTAACTGCCATTCACAGGGAGTCCCTGTGCGCGTAGTGCTCCAGCTGTGATGATGTGTTGAACAGGAACCTCTAGAGGCACACCTCTGGCTGCCTTCTCAGTGCCTCAGGCGCCTATATTCTCTATTTCTGCTTTCTTGTCCATTCTCTTGACAATGCCAGCAATAACCTGATAAAATGACTCGGATAAACTCAGCAAGATAGGAAGCTCCAAGAGTGTAGATTAGAATGAGTTACTGCTATATGGCTCTGGTTCTGTAATTTAAGAGGCAATGATAAATTTGTACCTTTCCAGGTCCTAATTCGTAACTCTTCTTCAGCCCTTTGGCCAGGAGAGTCTTCACTGTTGTTTCCCATTGAACAGGAGAAGTCACCTGCAAGTTTGAATTTACAGGATCAAATTATGGTTTCCCCTGCTTTATCATGGAGAAGCAAATTGCGTGTAGCTTACTTGGCGTGCCAAGATCTTCTTAATTGTGGCAGGATCTGCATGTGGTTGTGCATCAACATTGGATATAACTGGTATTCTTGGTTGTCTAATTTCAGTGGCTGCCAATGCAGCTTCCAATCTTGAGACAGCTGGTTCCATGAAACTTGTATGGAAAGCACCAGCAACTGCTAAACGCACCTGAGAAAAGTGGGAGCTATGGTCATTGGCAGAAGCAAGATGGCCACACAAAAAAATAAAAATAAAATAAGGAAATAAATTACTGTCATTCGAGCTTTGAATGACTTTGCTTTAGCCTCTACTGCTTCCACTCCCATAACACCTCCAGATACAGCATAATTACCCTACCAAAATGCATCAGCATCGAAGTTAGTACACATTAAATTAATAAATACACAAAGAATTGCAGCAACACTAAAAGACACAGATCTGAAGGAACCTTACAGGACACAGGTAATTCGCAATCTGAACTTTATTATCCTCATCAACATCTTGATTGGCTGCATCACACAACTGTTGAACTTTGTCTGCGTCCAGTCCTATGACACTGACCATGGCACTTTCAGCAGCATCGGCAGCTTCCTGGAGGCAGTTTCATTGAAAACATTATCACTAAAAGATGTCATGAAGCACTCAATTTGAGGTGCATAGAGCAAAGCCATCTCATGGCCAGCTATGAATGTTCACCTGCATGGCTTCACCCCTTAGTTTGACCAGCTTGAGTCCATCTTCGAAGCTATAATAAGATTGAATCCAGAGAAAAAGGACATGAATACAAAGAAAAGTAACATAAAAGAAAGATAGGAATCATCTGTCTTCAGGGATTAAAATTTATAATTCTAAAAACACAAAAGCATGTACCAACTAAAACATTAAATATGATGCTCCATCTACCCAAGTCTCATATACAGAAAGCAGCATGACAACAAGCAAATAACACCCAACTGTGGTAGTCATCAATCAGAATTGAATGTAACTAGATTATTCCAATTTGCAAGTTGTTCAGCACAGTTAACCCACTAAATGAGGTAGTCAACAAGATCTTAAAAGAAACACTGTTTTGGTTGCATATTTCCATATAGCCATGCTTGGCTCACCGAGGAATAAATGAGAATATGAGCCTGAGCGGGGGGTTAAGGAGCTCATACATTAATTTGTGCAAACTCGTCAACACAATATCAGTTCAATTCAATTGCGAGAAAATTACGTGATGTTGCTTCAGTTTTCAAATACAACCGTTGTTTTCTTGAGTTAAATGCTCACCTGAAGGCTCCAGCAAATGCTAAAGCAGTATATTCTCCCAAGCTGAGACCACATGTGACATCAACAGAGTTAATTATCTGCTGGCCTCCATCACGAGCTCGGAGCACTTCAACTGCAGCTAGACTTGTGACATAAATAGCAGGCTGCAATGACAAAATCAGATGCTCACTATATATTAACCAGATGCATGGCGGCTAAGCATCAATTTCACCAGAAATCAATGTAGCTATTTAGACAAAAAGGTTGAAAGAAGTGGCTTCCATAAGACAAACTATAAAGGAATATTAAAACAGCAAAATAGAAGGAAAATAGAGAAGGATGTAAATCAGTGGCATAGTGTTTATCCCAAGTTAAAAAATAAAATCAAGGGACCAAGCCAACTGGTGATTTAGTAAACCAATTACATAAGAGCTGCTAATTAAAAAGAAAATGTTGATATCTTTCAAAAAAGTAAAGTCTCTTCAACCATACATGTCGCATCAGGTGAGCTTGAACCCTTATGGCATGAGTAATGGTAGATTATTGCCAGCACAATTAAACTAAAAAAAAAAAACATTGCAAAACAGAAAAAGAAAATACCTGGCTTATAACAGTTGAATCCAGCTTTTTTTTCGGACTACTGGTACAGAGTTCTACAAGATCATACCTGTATCCCAATTATAAGTAATTCCAGGCCGGATGTCTAAAGCTGATTTTTTTGCAACCCAGGATTTAGAAGAAATATTTTTTGTATGCTTACCCCAATATATCATTTGCTTTTTCGTACAACTGAGCAGCAGCTGACACGCTACGAGGGTTCATGTAATTAATTATACTCTATACTACAAAGGTATTGGTGTGCAAATCCACAAGCTGATGTTTTTTAGTTAAATTTTTTGTCTTTTATTTTTTTCTTTTCATTATTTTTGTTTAATTTAGTTTTTTAATATTAACTTTTTTTCTATTTAGGTATTACACTTTTAAGACATGAATTCCAGATTTGACGAGTTAACCTGGTTTTGCGTATTAACCCAGTTAACTTAATTTTACTTTTTTAATTAGTTTTTTTCTTCCAATTTCATTCTTTAATATTGATTTGATTAAAAATTAAATTTCATAATTTATTTTGTTTATTTTTTATTAGATTATCATAATCTCGCGAGGGGGTTTTACTGTACCCATTCTCACAAAACACTATTCATTGGAATAGTGTTTTGCTTTGTTTTTCCTTTCTTTTCAATTAATCTTTTTTTTTGTTTAATTTCATTCTTTAATATTAAAAAAATTTATATTTAGTTATCACATTCTCATGACACGGATCCCAAATTTAACGGGTTAACCCAGTTGACTCAGATTTTGTTTTCTTTCAATTTCATCCTTTAACATTGATTTGATTGAGAATTAAATTTCATAATTTGTTCATGAGAATAATGCTTAACGGATTAACCCGAGTTAACTCGAGTTGTTTTTTGTATCTTTTATTTAATTGATTTTTTAAAAATTTTATCATTCAACATTAAGTCGGTTAAGAAATGAGCTTCATAATCTATTTTCATTTGGTTTTTATGAGAATATCTTGGTTTTAAGATCAAGGTCACAAGTTTTGACATTTTAACCCTGGTTAAATCAGGTCGTATTTTTTTTCTGAGAGATTATATTGTTCTCATTATCATTCAACATTGGATCAGTTGTGAATTGAGTTTCATAATCTATTTTTAAACTAATTGACTCATTTTTTCTCTTTTTATAATTGACTTTTTTTTTTCAACTTCATCAATTAATATTGTATTTAATTGGGAATTAGGTTTCATGATTTGTTTTGGTTTGTTTTTCATTAGGTTATCATGGTCTCATGACACATTTATAGTGTTTAACGGTTAACTCGGGTTAACTTAACTTAATTTCTTTATGTCATTTTTTAATTAAGATTTGTACAATTTTCATCATTCAACATTAAGTCCGATATGGACGATTGAGATTCAAGCTTAATAATTTGTTTTAACTTTCTCTCTATAAGGTTATCTCTGTCTCAAGATCAAAGTTGTTGATTTGACAGGTTAATCCAGGTTAAATTAGATTATTTTTTTTTCTATAAAGTTATCTCACTCTGATGACTCGGGTCATGAGTTTGGTGGATTGATTCGGCTTGTTTTTATGTTATTTTTTTTAATTGGTTTCTTTTTGTAATCTCATCCTTCAATATTGGAATAGTTAGAGATTGAAATTTGTAATTTGTTTCAATTTGTTTTTCATTGGGTTATCATGGTCTTATGACCCAAGTTACAAGTTTGACATGTTAACCCGAGTCTTTTTTTAGGTCTATTTTTATTTGATTTTTTTTCAATTTTATCTTTCAATATTGGGTTGATTGAGAATTAAGCTTAATAATTTATTTTGATTTGCTTTTTATAAAGTTATCATAATCTCATAACCCGGGTCATGAATTTGACACATTAACTCAAGTTGTCTAAGGTCAATTCAATATGTTGTTATTTTACTATTAGAAAAAAAGATATCATCTTGAAATTTTATTTAGTCAAAATTTATTTTTACATGTTGTATAAGTTGTTTTTTTACCAGTAAAATTAACCAGGTTACATCGGGTAAACCCTCACATGATTTAATTTTTTCCCGTTTGGAAAAAAAACATTAGCAACATTAGAATATTTTTTTTACATTTAAGAGAAATTTAACTTGACCTGCAGCGCGGCACGGGTTAATTATCTAGTTAAGATACTATTTGATATGACATTTGCAAGAACTAATTTAACTTATTTTTTACTTTTAATTTATAAAATAAATTATAAATATGTCTGTTAGAAATAATTTTTGACATAAATAAAAATTATTTACAAAACTAAGTTAAAATCTTGATTTAATAAAAAAAATAATTTTTTTCTGGATTATAATTCAAAGTTAAGATTCGTTTTTTACAAATCAAGCTAAACATGGTCTTATTATCTAGAAAAAAAATATTATACTATGAACTACTTTGTTGTCCTTGAAATGATATTGAAGTAATCGTGTACAGGGATCGTTTAAGACCAATATTTTGCTTCATTTTGCTAACAACTGTTCCATTCCAATTTTGAAGCTCTTTTTTTCTTCATTCATCATTTTCTTCCAAGAATTTCAAATACAGCAATAATAAAAATAAATAAATAAAACGATATAGCGGATAAAATGTATGTACGGTGGCGTTTGTCTATTATCATTTTCTTGGAACTGGCATAGAAGGGAAATTATGAATATCATCATCCTCACTGAGACCTCTCGTCCATTGAGATACTTCCTTGTTCATCCTCTGGATGCCATATGCAACTGCGGAATTGCCGATGCTCCTTTCAGGCATCCCCAACAAGAAAGGATAAAAACGATCTTACATATGTCTTGGCTAGCATGAACATCATCACAACCAAGTCTTCCAAGTAAAGTGCTGCTACTGTTATTTCTTACCGTGTCGAGGGAGAAGGCCGCCATGGCAGAATATCCAGTCATTAATCTCGAGGACAACAGCATGTTGTGCCAATTGACATGGTAATGAACCACCTGGTCTCAACATGATCGATCTGGCAAATTAATACCTCCTTTTGTCTCTGTCCTCATAGTTTAAGACTATATCATCAGTAAATGTTCCACATGGGGATAGATAAAGACTATAGAGGGAAACTTTCTGTGGAGGAGCAGAAGGAAAACAAAGAAATCCACTGCATCTGATAATTGAAAGGACAGAAGATTTTTGTACCTTCACCAGATTCCAAGGACCCCAATGATTCTGAGACAATCTACGATCTTCTACTTGTCTTTTAGACTCTCCAATCCAACCAAGAAATGCATTTTCCCAGTCTTACTGGTGATCTTCCGAGTACGCCAGGAAATCTGAACATTCATCAATGCCCCTGATTCAACATATCCATAACCTGCCCCCACATTCATAGTCTCAGACTCTCATGATTCCCATTGACCTACCATCAAAACAATAATATAGTTAAAATATAAACAAATAATTTTTACAGGAGAATAATATCCTGAAGTTTCACAAGAAATCCTTTAAAATGAATATATTAAACTCAATCACCGAAAACTTTGCAGGATGACAGAGGATTTTATGGAATAGACATGGTAGGTAGTCATCTTATAGGAACTTCAATAAGACTTCCGTATAATGTTGTGCAATATTTAAAAATTAGCTATAGCATGATGTTGATGTTGCCTCACTAACAGAGCGTATTACAAACCTGAAAAACAGCTCCACCTTGAGCTTTTGCCTGAATACCCAAAGAAAGTAGCGAGGACAATATTGCTATCTCTTCCTCACCTCGATCGAGTATATCTCCGAGCTGAATCAATGCCTGCATTTCCAAAGAAAATTACCTACATCAGATGACAAACATAGAAGTTAATTTGACGAGGATATACCGTAATCCTGGATATCACGTATAAGATCAAAGTCCATAAATTGTAAACCAATAGTAGTTCGAAGTTTCCTGCATATTAGACGGATGAAAGACACGGTTTCTCCGCCTGTCCATAAATCTTGACCATCAGAACTCAGAACGCCAGCGATCTCAAGTGCACATCTTGCTTGTCAAGATCTCCATGAAGATCTCCATCTATGAATACAAGTCAAAGTAGAAAATAAAGAAAAAAGTTCAATGAATGGCATGCATAAAAGCCAAAACAATAAAATGCTAGAATTAGTTAATTAGAATGTTTCTCTTCAATACACGACATCTCCGCAAGTATCTCTTTGAAAAATGAAAATTTGAATTTGAATTGCACAAAGTTAACAAAAAAATCTCCTTTGGAGATAGAAATCAATGACAAATTATAAGTTTGATGAATTGAAAAGGATAAATAGGAAGAAAATCACTTGTGTCAAAGAATTATTTATATATTCTCTAACAAACGCAAATAATTCTAGTATATTGGTGATTGAAGTGTCCTTTTGACTCGCAGCATCTGCATTCGTAAAATCCCGCCCAGTTCACACTTGTGTGGGGGAGAGAAGTCCTTGAAAACAACTTCATTTTAACCCATTTCAGGTCCGTTTTGGCCCCGGAAAGCAACAGACGCCCTCCATCTCTTGCTATGAGCTCAATTTGAGCAGCTCAAATTTAAGTTTAGAAGGCACACATGCGCTGCACTGCATGTAACGAAATCTTCTTCTACAAATAACTTACTGGTAAAGACATAACAGCCGAGTAAACTGGCACCATGAATGTCGTGGTGCGAAAACCCCATTTAAGTTAAACATATCAAATTAAAAGAAATCATGCAGTGTGGAAAAACCACGTTGGTATTTTTTGAAATCACTATAAATTGAAATAATAATTTTTAAAAAAATTTTCATTATAGTTTGGCACTTTCTTTTCACAATTGAGTTTTTTTATCTAAATTAACACCCAATTGTATTTTTTTTTTTTTTGGAATGGAAGGTTGGATTAAAATTCAAGGGATCAAATTAAAAATAGCAGGTAAAATAGGTGATGACTTTGAATTTTATTTGAAAAGTTTGTTTTGATCCCCATTTTTTTTACTTTATAGATCCTTTTAGTTTTTATAAATTCAATTTTGATATCAAAATTTATTTTTTTTATTTTGAAGTTTTCATTCAAAGTATCTTTTAATTTTTCTAGATATCTCTTAAATATATGCATATAACTATTAAAAATATATTTATCTTTTAAATCTCTTAAATTATCCTATATTAATATAAATATATGTTTGGAGTATTATAAATCTAAGTACAGATATATAAAAACTTTCTCTTTTAAAAAAATAATGCAATGTGAATAAAACTTATTTTTTACCATGCTTTCCATGTTATCATTTTTACTTTTCTCCTTCAAATATTTACAACAAGACTGTGTCGGAACGGTCCATCTCCTGTGTATATATAAGAATAAGAGACCACTGTTTGAAGTGAACTGTTGCGCAGTATGGTCCAAAAACAACAATCCAGTGAACATGGATGAAAATCAGCGTAGCCCTTGGAATAACATTTTTCAACTTTGAGCGTTTTGGAGGTTAGAACGCCAAGTTTAGCCATTTGACCAGCTTTATCAAGCCTAACCCAACTTTACCAATCATTCTCACCTCGGTCATAGCCACAGCCCATGTATCCAGAAAAGCCTTAGATGGCAGCAGAAGCTCATGAAACTAAGATATATACAAATGGTAGCCCAGACCAAACGAGCCAATGACCCATCCGCAGAAGTTGAGCAAATTTTCTCATAGGCACAGCCCACCACCCCCTCTCACACCCAGATAAAGAAAAACTTAAACCCCTTCTCTTGTCATCTTCCTTTTCCTTGATGGAAACAACTCTTGTAATTGCAATATTTCGTGAATCAGATTCCCTAAAAAAGCAAGAACTGATTAAGTTATGATCGTTAAATACCCAAAGTAGAACAAGATGTCGTTGAAGAAGGATATCATTAGATGTTCGAGTTCAATGATAGCCGTATCAAATCAAGCATTCAACGTATGTACCCAACTGGAGGGTCTCAATAATCTGCTGTTGAACTTCTCTTTCAACTTCTTCAATGGAGTTCGTTTGATCCCTTTTTCTAAACTCTTTTCTGACAGAAGTTAATAGAATCTGAAAACAAAATGTGACAACGGTGTGCAAGTGGGCATGCACATCCAGTTGTTAATCCCTGGGGATTTGTAGTGCAGCTAAATCTGCTAAGAAACAATGAAAGAGTTTTTTTTAGTATTTTTATAATAGAATCTGAAAAGAAAATGTTACAAAGATGGACATGTTGGCGAGCACATTCAATAGTTAATCCCTGAGGACATGTCACTACTGAAAAGACCAGAATATCATATCCAATGTTAATGGATAAAAAGAAGAGCAAATATTGCAGTGTCTCCTTGAAACAAAGTTGGCTCTTTCACATGACCTTGCATGTGAAGATAAATATGGCTAGACGGTATAATATATTTATAAAAAATAATATAAATCATATCTTAAACTTCACCTAAAAGTTTAAGTTTTTGGATTGAATTGGTTTTTTATATGGTATCAGAGCCTTCATGATAAAGCGGTCACGAGTAATTTTATGTTCAAAAGACTTTCACTTAAAAGAATGTGTTAGAAAATAATATAAATTATATCATAAAACTTTATCTAGAAACTTAAATTTATATATATATATTTGTCATTATCAAGCGCAACCACTATATACACAATATGCTAGGAAGGATAGCAACTCATAGGAAGGGTAGCACCTAGCAAAGATGATGCTTAAATTGAAAAGATGGACCACAAAGAAAGTTAACATAAAAGTATTCGATCGAGGCTGCTGATATAAGGAGATGCAGCTAGCTGCCACCCCATCAAATATGGAGTGAAATCTAGAGTTTTTCCTGGATTTTTTTCCACTCTAGTACAAACTTATTTTTCAAACAAGTACATTTCAGAAAATAATTCCCAGTCTAAGTATAGATATGTAGTACATGCGTAAAAACATGCATTTGCTACACGCGCAACCTATATGCAGCACATGTGTTCTATACATGACTATTATTTTCTGTGCTAGATTAAGAATTTATTTTCCTAACTATTCTAGTTTGTGAAATAAATTTGTCTATTGTGCTAATGTGGGAAAAAACCTGTGAAATCTACAGACATAAACATGGTAAGAAATGTAACACCACGATTCAACTATGTTGCCCGACATGGATTGCTGGAGGAAGCATGTGGCTTTAAAGAGGGCTCCCTCCCTCTTTTCCACATTTGGATCTTACTTATAAATGTATTTGTGGCTTCATACGGGAGTAAAATGTAAATACCATAACTGGCTATGTTTAGTCGTTCTCAGCTTCACGTACTGAATAGTGCAGGTATCATATGTCAGGTCGCTGGAGAAAAGCTTCATTGCTGGATATTATAGAAGAGTTGATGGTTTTTATGAAGATAGCAAAGCAATTTTACTCAGATTTACTCGTTTCTTTTGATCTACATCTAAGGAAAAATAGTGTTTTTTTTTCTTACAAGGAAGCCCGATGTCTTGCATTATGAGTAAAACCTTAATTATATTAATGTAGTTAACAGGATGAGTAAAAATGAAAGCACGAGAAGAGGTCATTTTCGTATGAGATGTTTACAAGAGTAATGTGAAGCCGGAAAGAGGTCTGCTCATGCTCTATCTGTGATTTTCTTTTGCCTTTTTGAGAATGGTTTTTGTGTAGTAATTATAAAGTGGTGTTGAATTTGATGGACCTAAGGTCCAAGATGTGGAAACCACCCACCAAAAATAAGAAGTCAGGCAGTGTACCTAAAAGGGAAAAAAAAATGAAGCAGGGAAATTGGGGCCAAGAGAAGCCTGGTCCGGCTCTGGCGTTAGGACAAGTGGGAAGGCAAATGGGAAGAAATTGTCGGGCTGTGGACCCCTTTACCAAGAAATCTTATTCTTCTCTATTTCATAGAATATATTTTATTTCATGCGGAGATACGTGATTTGACCATTGCTCATCCACCTTCACTTTGACCCTTGTGGAGACTCTCACCCACCTTCTCGAGATTTCTCCTTTCTTAATTCTATCTCTTGGGATTGGCCTCCCTACCTAACTTCCCTTTAATTTCATTTACTATCACATCCTCGAAAAGAGAATTATTATATGCTATAATCACACCATTACCATCATGTCACTTTTATTGGACAGCCAGTACGGAATCACGCTTGGCTAAAAGTTCCTTTTTTAAGCTTAGAATTGCTGCTCTTTTATATATAGTATTAATAGACGTTTTATAGTGTCCCAATATTGATATGGATGAAAATTTCAGCGAGATGTAGCTCTATTCATACCATAAAAGTGACCTCGATTCTCAAAGAAATGACATGGTTCTGCTGAAGGGGTGATTTTGCTGCAGAGAAGAAAGTAATGTGAAAATATATGCTAAGTAAATGAAGCAGATTTGTTTAAGGAGACAGCCGGTTTACTTCAAACACGTGATAAAATTAGGCCCTGTTTGTTTGCTGGAAAGTAGTTTTTTTTTAAAAAAAATGAATTCCAAGAAAGTGAATTCCATGAAAGTGAATTCTGGAAAAGTGAATTATTTTCCGATGTTTGGTAGTGTAATGAAAAATAAGTTGGAAAACACTTTCCAGTGTTTGATTATGTCATGGAAAATGAGCTGGAAAATAACTTATTAATGTTTTATTTTTCTCAAGTTTATTAAAA
>Ga0307517_10003710_pt1 | contig 23732 bp, 23 predicted proteins | sample 23_EM_MG_FD_194515 | JGI IMG/M metagenome (GOLD analysis project Ga0307517, IMG submission 194515) | Populus trichocarpa ectomycorrhiza microbial communities from riparian zone in the Pacific Northwest, United States - 23_EM | ecosystem: Host-associated > Plants > Roots > Unclassified | place...
GACCCTGGCCACGGCCGCCGCCTCACCGGCGACGGCGGCGGCCAGGGCGGCGGTGAACTCCGGGTGCCCGGAGATCCGCTGGATGAAGATGTCGATGACGCCGCCGCAGGTCAGGCCCACGGCGAAGGCGTCGTCGTCGGAGTAGCCGAAGCGGTGCAGCAGCGGCTCGCCGGTCTCCAGGACCTCCTGGCACAGCTCGTAGACCGCGCCTTCCACGCACCCGCCGGACACGCTGCCGACCGCCGTCCCGGCGGCGTCGACCGCCAGCGCCGCGCCGGGCAGGCGGGGCGCGCTGCCGCCGACCGCGACGACGGTCGCGACGGCGAAGGAGCGGCCCTGGTCGCACCAGCGGTGCAGCTCGTCGGCGATGTCCAGCATCGGTCGGGCCTCCTTCAGGTACCGGTGAGGTGCTCGGGGCGTACCGGTACGCGCCCCAGGGCCAGCCCCGTGGCCGCGCGGATCGCGGCGACGACGGCGGGGGTGGAGGACAGCGTCGGGGCCTCGCCGACGCCGCGCAAGCCGTAGGGGGCGTGGTCGTCGGCGAGTTCGAGGACGTCGACGGGGATCGGCGGGGTGTCGAGGATGGTGGGGATCAGGTAGTCCGTGAAGGAGGGGTTGCGCACCTTCGCGGTCGCCGGGTCGACGAGGATCTCCTCCATGACGGCGAGGCCGAGGCCCTGGGTGGTGCCGCCCTGGATCTGGCCGACGACCGACAGCGGGTTGAGGGCCTTGCCGACGTCCTGCGCGCAGGCCAGCTCGATGACCTTGACCAGGCCGAGTTCGGTGTCGACCTCCACGACCGCGCGGTGGGCGGCGAAGGAGTACTGGACATGGCCGAAGCCCTGCCCCGTGCGCAGGTCGAAGGGCTCGGTGGGCCGGTGCCGCCACTCCAGCTCGATGTCGACCGCCTCGCCGCCGAGGACGTCCACCAGGTCGGCGAGCACCTCGCCGCCGTCGGTGACGACCTTGCCGCCCTCCAGGAGCAGCTCGGCGGTGGCCCAGGCCGGGTGGTAGCTGCCGAACTTGGCGCGGCCCAGCTCCAGGACCTTCTCCCGTACGGCCTCGCAGCTGTGCTTGACGGCGCCGCCGGTGACGTAGGTCTGCCGGGAGGCGGAGGTGGAGCCCGCCGAGCCGACCCGGGTGTCGGCGGGGTTGATGGTGACCTGGGTGACGCCCAGTTCGGTGCGGGCGATCTGCGCGTGCACGGTCACGCCGCCCTGGCCGACCTCGGCCATCGCGGTGTGGACGGTGGCGACGGGCTCGCCGGCGATGACCTCGATGCGCACGCGGGCCGTGGAGTAGTCGTCGAAGCCCTCGGAGAAGCCGACGTTCTTGATGCCGACCGCGTAACCGACCCCGCGCACGACGCCTTCGCCGTGGGTGGTGTTGGACAGGCCGCCGGGCAGGGCCCGTACGTCGGCGGTCTCACCGGCCGCGAGCCACTGCTGCTCGGGCGGCATCGGCATCGCCCTGACGCGGCGCAGCAGCTCGGCGACGGGCGCCGGGGAGTCGACGATCTGGCCGGTGGGCATGACCGAGCCCTGGGACATGGCGTTGAGCTGCCGGAATTCCACCGGGTGCATGCCCAGCGCGGCGGCCATCTTGTCCATCTGGGCCTCGTACGCGAAGCAGGCCTGGACCGCGCCGAAGCCGCGCATGGCGCCGCAGGGCGGGTTGTTGGAGTAGAGGGCGAGGGCCTCGATGTCGACGTTGTCGATCTCGTACGGACCCACCGCGAGGGAGGCGGCGTTGCCGACGACGGCCGGGGAGGAGGAGGCGTAGGGGCCGCCGTCCAGGACGATGCGGCACTTCATGTAGACGAGCTTGCCGTCGCGGGTGGCGCCGTGCTCGTAGCGGAGCTTGGCGGGGTGGCGGTGGACGTGGCCGAAGAAGGACTCGAAGCGGTTGTAGACGATCTTGACGGGTTTGCCGGTGCGCAGGGCGAGCAGGCAGGCGTGGGCCTGCATGGACAGGTCCTCGCGGCCTCCGAAGGCGCCGCCGACGCCGGAAAGCGTCATGCGCACCTTGGATTCGGGCAGGCCGAGGACGGGGGCGACCTGGCGCAGGTCGGCGTGCAGCCACTGGGTGGAGATGTACAGGTCGACGCCGCCGTCCTCGGCGGGCACGGCGAGGCCGGACTCGGGGCCGAGGAAGGCCTGGTCCTGCATGCCGACCTCGTAGTCGCCGGTCACCACGACGTCGGCCAGGGCCTGCGCGGCGGCGACGTCGCCGTGGACGACGGGCTGGCGGTGGACGATGTTGGGGTGCGGGCTGTGCGGGGCGTGGTGGTCGTCCCTGTTCGGATGGAGGATCGGGGCGCCGGGGGCGGTGGCGGTCTCCTCGTCCACGACGAGCGGGAGCTGCTCGTACACGACCTTGATCTTCGCGGCGGCGCGGCGCGCGGTCTCCGGGTGGTCGGCGGCGACGAGGGCGACCGGTTCGCCGTGGAAGCGGACAACGCCCTCGGCCAGCACCGGCTGGTCCTGGATCTCCAGGCCGTAGGTCTTGGCGGCGGGCAGGTCCTCGTGTGTCATGACGGCGTGGACGCCGGCCTGGGCGAGTGCCTCGGAGATGTCGACGGAGACGATCCGCGCATGCGCGTGCGGGCTGCGGAGCGTGAAGCCCCACAGCATGTCCTCGTGCCACAGGTCGGAGGCGTAGGCGAACTCGCCGGTGACCTTCAGCGTGCCGTCGGGGCGCAGCGTGGACTCGCCGATGCCGCCCTTGGTGCGGGTGCCCTGCGTGATCTTGGTGGGGGTGTTGGCGGTGCCCATGCTCAGGCCTCCTGTCGCGCGGCGGCCAGGCGGACGGCGTCGAGGATCTTCTCGTAGCCCGTGCAGCGGCACAGGTTGCCCGACAGCGCCTCGCGGATGTCCGCGTCGGTGGGGTCGGCGTTGCGTTCCAGCAGCTCGTCGGCGGCGACCAGCAGGCCGGGGGTGCAGAAGCCGCACTGGACGGCGCCCGCGTCGATGAAGGCCTGCTGGATCGGGGAGAGGTCCACGGACTCGTCGGTGGGGCGGGCCTGCCACTGCCTGGCCTCGTCGATGCCGGTGCCGGTGCCGACGCCGGTGCTGATGCCGGCGCCGGGGCCGCAGGTGCCCGCGCCGCACGCACCCGCCGTGCGCTCCTTGGCGTAGTCGGCCAGGCCCTCCACGGTGACGATCTCGCGGTCCTGGCACTGGCCGGCGGCGACCAGGCACGCGCAGACCGGGACACCGTCCAGGCGGACCGTGCAGGAACCGCATTCGCCCTGCTCGCAGGCGTTCTTCGAGCCCGGCAGCCCCATGCGCTCGCGCAGCACGTACAGCAGGCTCTCGCCCTCCCAGACGTCGTCGGCCTCCTGCGGACGGCCGTTGACGGTGAAGGTCACGCGCATCGGATGTTCCTCTCGTCGCCGCGGTACTCGTCCCATGTCCAGCCCAGCGTCCGGCGGGCCATGATGCCCAGCGCGTGGCGGCGGTACGAGGCGCTGCCGCGCACGTCGTCGATGGGGCTGGCGGAGCCGGACACCAGCTCCGCGAACTGCCGGGCGACCGCCGGCGGGATGATCCTGCCGTTGTCCCAGAAGCCGCCCTCCTCCAGCGCGGCGTTGAGGAAGTCCTCGGCGACTCGGGCCCGGATCGGGGTCGGGGCGGCGGAGCCGATGCCCGTCTTCACCGTGCGGCTCGCGGGGTGCAGGGCCAGGCCGAACGCGCAGACGGCGATGACCATCGCGTTGCGCGTGCCGACCTTGGAGAACTGCTGCGGCCCGTCGGCCTTGTCGATGTGCACGGCCCGGATCAGCTCGTCGGGCGCGAGAGCGTTGCGCTTCACGCCGGTGTAGAACTCCTCGACGGGGATCATGCGCGTGCCGCGTACGGACTCCGCCTCGACCCGCGCACCGGCGGCCAGCAGCGCCGGGTGCGCGTCACCGGCCGGGGAGGCCGCGCCGAGGTTGCCGCCGACGCTGCCCCGGTTGCGGATCTGCGGGGAGCCGACGGTGTGCGCGGCCAGCGCCAGGCCGGGCAGCTCGCCGCGCAGGTTGTCCATGATCCGGGTGTACGGGACCGAGGCGCCCAGCCGTACGGTGTCCTGGCCGGTCTCCCACTCCTGGAGCTCGCCGATGCGGTTGAGGTCGAGGAGCACATCGGGGCGGCGGTGGTCGAAGTTGATCTCGACCATCACGTCGGTGCCGCCCGCGATGGGGACAGCGGTCGGGTGCTCCGCCTTCGCGGCGAGAGCCTCCTCCCAGCTGGCGGGGCGCAGGAAGTCCATACGGTTGCTCTCTTCTGCTTCGGGACCTGTTCGGGACTGGGACAGGGCTTGATCATGTCCTGCATGCACACGCGTCAAGTCAAGTAGACCGCCGTGCGGCCGTCCGGACGCAGTCACGGATTGCATGAAGCACTTGGCTGGTCGGGGCCGATGTCTTGTAGATTCATCTGAAAGGACGAGGTCCGAAACATCCCGGCATTCGCCCGGCAATACCGATGGAACGAACCGGGCGCGACCCTGGTACCGCTCATTGCAGGGACCGGGGACACGTTCGAGACAGGGCGACACACGATGCGGCTGCGCACACTGCTGGACACCGATGCACTGGGCCTCCGGCTGCTGGGCGGCGAGGAAGAGCTGGACCGCACGGTACGCGGGGTGATGACCACGGACCTGCGCGACCCGAGCCGCTACCTGGCGGGCGGGGAGCTGGTGCTCACCGGTCTCGCCTGGCGTCGCGTCCCGGATGATTCGGAACGTTTTGTACGTATTCTCGCATCCGCGGGGGTCGCCGGGCTCGCGGCGGGCGAGGCCGAGCTCGGCTCCGTACCGGAGGATCTGGTGCTGGCCTGCGCCCGGCACCGGCTGCCGCTGTTCTCGGTGTCGGAGGATGTCGCCTTCGCATCGATCACCGAGCACGTCGTACGGCAGGTCTCGACCGAGCGCGCCGGGGATCTGGCCGCCGTCGTCGACCGGCACCGGCGGCTGATGTCCTCCGGCCCGGCCGGTGGCGGTCCGGACGCCGTCCTGGACCTGCTCGGCAGCGACCTCGACCTGAAGGCCTGGGTCCTGTCCACGACCGGCCGCCAGATCGCGGTGTCCTCGCACCCGCTCCCCGCCGAGCTGCGCGCCGAACTGGCCGGCGAGCATCTCGCCGCCGCGCGGACTGCGAGACCGGCCCCGCACCGCACCTTCACCGGCGGCCGTACGTACTCGCTCTTCCCGATCCGCAGCGGCCCGGACGGCGCGGATCCGCGCACCACGCTGCTCTCCGACTGGTTCCTGGCCGTCGAGGCCGACGCAGGGGACTGGCCCGCCGAGCGGCTCGACCTGCTTCAGGGCGTCACCCAGCTCATCGCCGTCGAGCGCGACCGGCGCGACGCCGCGCGCACGGTCCGGCGCCGGCTCGCCCAGGAGGTCCTGGAGCTGGTCCAGGCGGGCGCCCCGCCCGCCGAGGTCGCCGCCCGGCTCCGGGTCGCCGCGCCCGTGCTGCTGCCGGGGCTGGGCACCGCTCCGCACTGGCAGGTCGTCGTCGCCCGCGTCGAATGGTCCGGCAGCGGGCTGCCCGGCGGCCCCGTCTCCCAGTCCCTCCTCGAAGAGGCCCTCGTCGACCCCGCCGCCATCGGCGCCGAGCTCGGCGACCGCATCGCCGTCGCCCACAACGGCGACGAGGCCATGGCGCTGGTCCCCCTGTCCGCCATCGGCGACGCCGAGTCCCTGCACGCCGCCGAACTCGACGCCGAGGGCCTGCTCGGCGCCCTGCGCGGCCCCCTGACCCGCGGTCTCGACGGCGACGGCCGCCTCACCCTGGGCGTCAGCGCCACCGTCCACTCCGCCGAGGCCCTGCGCGGCGCCCTTGAGGAGGCCCGGCACGCGAGACGGGTCGCGGCCGCCCGCGCCGGCCGCGTCTGCGTCGCAGGCCACGAGGAGCTGGCCTCTCACGTGCTCCTCCTGCCCTTCGTCCCGGACGACGTCCGCCGGGCCTTCACCGCCCGGCTGCTGGATCCGCTGCGCGTCTACGACAGACGCCACCGGGCCGAGCTCATCCCGACGCTGGACGCGTTCCTGGAGTGCGACGGCTCATGGACGCGTTGCGCGACCCGGCTGCACCTGCACGTCAACACACTCCGGTACCGGATCGGGCGCATCGAGCAGCTCACCGGGCGCGACCTGTCGCGGCTGGAGGACAAGCTCGACTTCTTCCTGGCTCTGAGAATGAGCTGAGTGTCAGCTCCGCCCCCTTGGCTTCGGCCACCGCGCCGTGTTGAACTTCCCGCACCGGCTCCGGCTCGATGACGCGCTCAGGAGGGCATGTGGCGGACACCGCCATGGCAGCAAACGCAAGCGAAACCTCAATGCCACCGCCCGATATCTGGCGGTTGAGGGCGCGCGGCTGCTGGACGGAGGCCGCGACGCTGCTCGCGACGCACGGCGTGACCCGGTTCGGGCCGGCCCTGACGCGGGCCGCGCTGCTGAGCGAGCAGTGCCTGTTCACCCTGAGCGGCTGGCCGGAGGCCGAGGACGCGCTGCGCGCGGCGGAGGCACTGGCGCGTACGGATGACGAGCGCGGGGAGGCCGCGTGCGAGCGCGGGCATCTGGCGTATCTGGCAACGCAGTTCGGGGTCCGGGACCGGGCGGACGAGGCGAGCGCGGCACTGGGGCGCAGCGCCGCGTTGCTGACGCCGGGGGCGGCCGGGCGGCCGTTGCTGGACTTCCGCAGGGGGCTGGTGGCGGAGAAGCTGGCCGACGACCCGGCGGCGGCGAGGGCCGCGTACCGCAGGGCGCACGCGGGCGCCGTGGCGCGGGACGACGCGCTGCTGACCTCGTTCACCTGGCGGCATCTGGCCGTGCTGGCGGCCCGGGAGGGCGACCTCGCCGAGGCCCGCCGGGGGTTCACGGAGTCGCTGCGGATCCGGACCGAGCTGGGATACGTCATCGGGGCGGCCCCCGCGCTGCTCTCGCTCGCCGGGATCGAGCCGGAGCCGGAGGCGCGCCGCCTGCACGCCGAGGCGGCCCGGCTGTTCCGGCTGCTGGACGGGGTCCCGGTGTGGCTGGCCGACGAGTTGGGCTGAGCGCGATACGCGCGATCGGTGCTCAGTCGTTGCAGAAGTGCGCGCGGACCAGGGATTCCACGGTGGGCAGATCGCCGGCGACCAGCGCTTCGAGGAGTACGGAGTGCTCGGTCGCGTCGGCGACCAGATGCGCGGCCGTGCGCCGGGGGCGCTGCGCGCGGCGGTGCAGTTCGTCGGCCACGGCGACGAGCTGGCGGTTGCCGGAGAGCTCCAGCATGGCCCGGTGGAAGGCTCGGTCGGCCTCGGCGTAGGCGGCGCGGTCGCCCCGGGCGGCGACCGCGGCGGTGGCCTCGGCATAGCAGCGCAGGGCCTCCCAGCGGTCGGCGGGGAGGGTGCGGGCGAGCCGCAGGACGACGGGGACCTCGATGAGCGCGCGGACCTCGGCGAGCTCGGCCTGTTCGCGGGCGCTGCGCTCGGCGACGCGGAAGCCCCGGTTGGGCATGGCCTCGACGGCGCCCTCGCGGGCGAGGAGCTGCATGGCCTCGCGTACGGGAGTCGCGGACACCCCGAAGCGCTCGGCGAGGGCGGGGGCGGAGTAGACCGCGCCGGGCTCCAGCTCGCCGGTGACGAGCGCGCTGCGCAGGGCGGCCAGTATCTGGTCGCGTACCGAGTGCCGCTCGGGCATCCGGCGCGGGCGCGGTACGGCGGCCTCGGCCTCGGCGTGGGCCTGCGCGTGCGGGTGCTCGCCCCTGACCTGCTCGGCACGGCCCGGCGGCAGGGCGGAGCGCCGTGCGGCGGTGGGGCCGTACTCCACGGGGGCTCCTCAGGGCGGACGGGGGCGCGCGGCGGGGCGCTGTCTCTATTGCAACACTCTTTTGGAGCAGCTCGGGAAAGGTAAACCTCGATCTTAGCGGATAAGGTAAGCCTTACCTCCTTCTGGAAGTCCCCCCGAGCCCCCGTGGACGGTCCCCATGCACCTCGCCGCCCCCGCCTCACCCATGCCCTCGCCCGTGGCATCCGCCCTGGCCGGCGCCTACGCCCGCCTGGCCGCGGTCTTCCCCGGCCTGCGCATCACCGAAGAGGCCCCGCGCACCGAAGGGGGCTGGAGCACCGCCCGCGAACTGGCCGCCGGCGGCGCGGCCCTGGACGCCTTCCTGGCCGGGGACGACGCCCAGATCACCCGGGACTACGGACGCCCGGCCCGCCCGGATGTCACCGCGAGCTTCGGACTGCACCGCTACGCCTGGCCCGCCTGCCTGCTCTTCACCGTCCCCTTCTTCCTGCACCGTCGGGTCCCGCTCCTCACCCCCGACGACGTGTCGTTCCACCGCACCGACGGACGCGTCACGCGCATGACGGTCCGTCCTCGCGGCTTCGCCTGCCTGCCGGACGACCAAGCCGCGCATGCGCATGACGCGTACGCCGTCCCGTCGCGCGACGCCCTGCGGGCGGAGCTGCGCGCGGCCGTCGCGGCCCATCTCGCCCCCGTTCTGGACGGGTTCCGCAGCCGGACCCGGCGCGGCTCGCGCGCGTTGTGGGGCATGGTGACCGACGAGATCACCGAAGGGCTCTGGTACGTGGGCCACTTGCTCGGCGAGGAGGACCGCGCGGTGGCCGAACTCGCCGCGCTGATGCCGGGCGGAACGGAGCCGTATCCGGGCGGCGCGGCCTTCCGTGACCTGGCCGGATCGGGCGGAACGGCGCTGCGCACGCGGGACCGGATTTCCTGTTGCCTCGTCTACACCCTGCCGTCCGCGGAGACTTGTGTGACCTGTCCGAGGACCTGTGAGAGCGACCGGTTGAAACGTCTGACCACAAATCTCACACACAGCTAACGCAACTGTTCTAAACAAGCGCCTCAGTTCGAGTATTCTGTCTGCCTCGCACCACGCCACCCCTCCGTTGGCGTCCTCTTGTCCCGAAACTGCTTCACGCGGCTCAGTCCTTCGCCAAGATGTCGCGCGAACGCCGTCTCGCGGCCCGAGCGCGACGGTACGCGACGCTAGGTTTGGATTCGCACGATGAGACTTACAGACATACCGCTGGACTGGATGCTCTCGGGCGCCGTGGGCCTGGCGGTCGCCGGCGCCGTGGCCGTCTTCTTCGTCCGCAACCGCAAGGCGCAGGCAGCGGCCGCGGCCGGTGACTCCTGGGAGCGTTCAGAGGAACGGCGGCGCAAGAAGGAAGCCGTATACGGCAGTGCCTCCTACATCCTGCTCTTCGCCTGCGCCTCGGTCGCCGCGGCGCTCTCCTTTCACGGCCTGGTCGGCTTCGGCCAGGAGAACCTGGGCCTGACCGGCGGCTGGGAGTACCTGGTCCCGTTCGGCCTGGACGGCGCCGCCATGTTCTGCTCGGTACTCGCGGTCCGCGAGGCCAGCCACGGTGACGCCGCGCTCGGTTCCCGTCTGCTGGTGTGGACCTTCGCCGGCGCCGCCGCCTGGTTCAACTGGGTGCACGCGCCGCGCGGCGGCGGCCACGCCGGTGCGCCGGAGTTCTTCGCGGGCATGTCCCTGTCTGCGGCCGTCCTCTTCGACCGCGCCCTGAAGCAGACCCGCGTGGCCGCCCTGCGCGAGCAGGGCCTCGTCCCGCGGCCGCTGCCGCAGATCCGCATGGTCCGCTGGCTGCGGGCGCCCCGTGAGACGTACGGCGCCTGGTCGCTGATGCTCCTGGAGAACGTGCGCACCCTGGACGAGGCGGTCGAAGAGGTCCGCGAGGACAAGCGCCAGAAGGAGATCGACGGCATACGCCGCCGCGAGCACGACCGTCTGGAGCGCGCCCGCGTCAAGGCGATAAACCGCTCGCACCGCAGCTGGCCGCGTGGTGGCGGCGGCCGTCAGATCGAACTGCCCAGCGGGTCCACCCCCGCGGGCGGCCAGACCGCCACGGAGCCTGCCATAGATTCCCTGGAGGCAGCCGAACTCCCGGTCCGCTCCCGCCCGGCCCTGTCGCCGGTCCGCGGTGAGTCCCCGTCCTACACCAGCAGCGCCATCGACCTCACGGCCGAGGACGACACGATGACCCTGCCGAAGCTGGACTCCCTGGAGCGCAAGCTGGCCGACCTGGAGCGCCAGTACGGCTGACGAGCCGACGGAGCCGCCGCCTTGGCGTGATGCGGCGCGATCCGTTCGACGGTGAGTGAGTGTGAGCCCCGGTGACCCCAGGTCGTCGGGGCTCACTCATGCCGTGTCGACGCTGAGCTCGAACCACACGACCTTCCCCGTCCCCTCCGGGCGTACGCCCCACGCGTCGGCCAGCGCCTGGACGAGCAGCAGCCCGCGCCCCGACGTGACCTGGTCACCGGGGGCCCGTAATCGGGGGTGGCGCGAGACGAAGTCGCGTACCTCGACCCGGAGCCGGCGGCTGCGCCGTTCCGGGGAGAGCGTCGCGGTCAGGACCGCGCCGCGATCGGTGTGCTGAAGCGCGTTGGTGACCAGCTCACTGGTCAGCAGCTCGGCCGTGTCGGCGAGACCCGGTACGCCCCAGCGGCGCAGCGCCTCCCGCAACACCTGGCGTGCCTCTGCCACCGCCGGCAGGTCGGCGTGCTGGAGCAGCCGCCGTAACTGCCGCCCATCACCGGCCGCCTCGACCTCCTGGCCACCCGTCTCCGCAGGCTGACGTTCCATCGGCTCCGCTCCGGCCGCTGTCGTCGTACCTCGAACATCCTCGCGATACTCATGCCCACGGTCCGCGCGGTCCAGACATCTGCGGACGCCTACGATGCTCATGGCGTCCACGCGGTCCACGACAGGGAGCACAGACATGGCCATGGTCCACAAGTACGACCTCACCGTCACCTGGACCGGCGCCGCCGGTGGCGGCACGGACTCGTACCGCTCCTACGACCGCGCCCACGAGGTCACCGCGGACGGGCCGCCGCCGCTGTCCGGCAGCGCCGACCCGCACTTCCGCGGCGACCCCTCCCGCTGGAACCCCGAGCAGCTCCTCCTGGCCGCGCTCTCGCAGTGCCACATGCTGTCCTTCCTCTCCCTCTGCTCCCGCGCCGGCATCGTCGTCACCGCGTACACCGACCACGCCCACGGCACGATGGCCCAGACCCCCGACGGCGGCGGCCACTTCACCGAGGTCGTCCTGCGCCCGCAGGTCCGGGTCGCCGACCCGGAGATGGCCGCCCCGGCCGCGGAGCTCCACGAGAAGGCCCACCAGGTCTGCTTCATCGCCAACTCCGTCAACTTCCCGGTGCGGCACGAGCCGGTGGTGACCGGCGAGGCCCTTACCGATGCGCCTACCGAAGCCGCTACCGAAGCCCCTTGAGCACATTGCCCTCCGTGCTGAGGTAGTTGTCCGTGTAGTCGAAGCGCGAGGCCTTGGCGAAGAGCAGGTAGTAGTACTTCATGTTCTCGCTGTACCAGTACCCCGGCGTCAGGTCCCCGAGCCGCACCGGACTGGCCGTCACGTCATCGACGACGGTGTAGCCGTTGGCGACCTTGCAGTGCCGCTTCTGCCTGCTGTACAGGTCCCGTGCCCGTGAGCGGTAGCGGTCCTTGCCGGTGGCCAGCCACAGGAACAGACATGAGTCGGCGTACTCCGGGCGCAGCGGATAGGCCGGATTCACCGCCTTCATCGTGCGGTAGTCCAGATACTCCGGCGGCAGCCGGAACTTGCCCAGCACCGCCGTCCACGCGTCGTGGTACCGCTCCCCGTCGGCGAGGTGCCCGCTCTGCGCGAGCAGTCCCGCGTAGAAGGCGGTCAGCTCCGACTGGTTGTGGCCGGTCGCCTTCCCGGTCGTCATGTCGGCCTGACGGAACCACAGGCGGCCGGCCCGCCGCTCCGCGAGCCGCTTGAGCACGGCGGCCGTCAGCTTGTCGTACCAGGCCTTGAGATCGTGGTCGCCGAACAGCGTCCAGCCGTCCCACAGATACTCGTAGAACGAGTCCACCGGCGGATCGAGCGTGGCCGTCCGCCCGACCCAGGCCCCCGTCTCGACGTTCAGTGTCGTGCCGACCAGGTCGATGCGCGAACGCCGGTCGTATACGGCCTTCAGCGCCTTCTTGGCCGCGTCGAAGTACTTCCGGTCCCCGGTGATCCGCGACAGCTCGCCGAACTCCGCGACGCATGTGCCGATTTCGGCGAGCGGGGCCTCGGCGCCCCGCACCTCGCCCGTGGACAGATTGACATATCGATAAGGAGCCCCCGTCGGCGAGCGGTGGAAGGCCGGCAGCAGCCGGTCCGCGAGCTCGCGGGCCCGGTCCAGGAGCATCCGGTCCTTGGTGGCGGCGTAGGCGGAGAGCAGCCCGCCGACCAGCCGGATGATCGCCTCGAAGACCTGCACCGGGGCGTTCTGGTCGAGCCGCAGGTCGTTCCTGACCCACTCCACGCCCGCGTTCAGCTCGCTGTCCAGCTCCATCAGATACAGGGTGTCCAGCGCCTCGATGATCGTCAGCCCCAGCGTCCCGCCCGGAATGAAGAAGTCCGACCCGCTACCGCTCACCGGCCGCAGCTCGTCCCGCCCCCACGCCAGCCGCCGGTAGGAGTCCCACGCCGTACGGAACTCCTTCACCACATCCACCCCGAGGGCCGGATACGGATCCCGGGCCGCCGCCGAGGCCGTGCCCGCGGCCGTCCCTGCCATGGCCACGGCAGGCGTGATCGAGGCGAGCCCGCCGATCATCCTGCGCCGGGTGAGTCCGCCGGGGCGCGCGTGATTCGTCATGCCGTGTGAACCGCGTTCCCCCGCGGGGCGTTACGGGGTACCTCAGGGGACCTCCCCGTCCCAGACGGCGACGGCCGTGCGGTCGTCCGCGTACCCCTTGACCCGGGTCTGCGCGTCGCCGAGGAAGGCCGCCAGCCCCGGCGGCTCCGCGGAACCCCAGCGCCGGACGAGGTGCGCGGCCAGCGCGGGTTCGCCCCGCAGCGGCTCGGCGAGGCCGCCGCTGCACAGCAGCAGCGTGTCGCCGGGCCGGGCTACGGACGCGCGGAAGCGGAACCGTATGGCGGGCTCGCCGGGATTCCCGGGGATCCGGTCCTGCGGTTCCGGCTCTACGGCGTCGGCCGGGTCGCCCTCGCCGGGGGCGGGGTCGAGGTCCTGCCATTCGCCGTCGCGGATACGGAAGAGGCCGCCGTCGCCGGCGCCGAAGAACAGCCGGGTGCGGCAGGCCGGGTCGACGGGCAGCAGCAGGCAGCGCAGGGCGGCGCTGTACTCGGCCGGGTCGAGGCCGAGGTCGGCGCCACGGGCCCGCAGGCGGCCGTAGCAGCGGTCGGTGAGCCGGTGGAGGCCGGACTTGAGGGAACCGCGCCGTGAGGCCCGGATGTCCTCGGCCAGCCGGACGTGGCTGCGCCCGACCGCTCCCGCGATCCAGTGGCACGCGTCGGCCGCCGCCCGGTGCGCGGCCTCGGCGGCCCGTGGCCCGCTGGCCATGGCGAGCAGCAGCAGCGCGTCGTCGCCGGTGCCGAAGCGGGCCGCGAGCAGCGAGTCGCGCCTGGGCTCGCCGCGATAGCGGGCGGAGTCGCCCCGTACCGAGGCGGTGCGTACGGTCAGCGAGCCGTACCGCGCGCCATCGAGGACGGTGTCCGGCACGAGGTCGCCCAGATTCTCCGGGTCCGCCGGCGGCCAGGCGGTCGGCTCGGCGTCGTAGGTCGGCGGCCGGTCGCCCACGTGGACGGGCTCGGGCTCCGGCTCGGGCTCCTGGAACGGCGGCTCGGCGGCGGCCCACCCCGGCGGAAGGCCGGGCGGCGCGGGCCAGTTCACCTCGCCCTCGCCGGAGGTGGTGGGCTCGGCGGGGTCGCGCCGCAGGTGCAGCGTGTCGGGCGGCTCCCGGAACGGGGCCTGGGCGGGGATGTGGGGCGGGGCTTGGGGCGGCGCTTGGGGCGAGGTTTGAGGCGAGGCCTGGGACGGCACTTGGGGCGGGGCCTCGCCGAGGGCACCCAGGGCGGAGGCGTAGCGGTCGTCGACCGTGTCGCCCGGGTCTTCCGCCGCCGATGCCGGCGGATCGGCCGGTCCTCCGTACAACTGCCGCCACCACTCGTCTTCCTGGCCTTGATGACGGGTCGTATCCCCCTGCTGGCTCATGCCCTTATTGTCCACCGCGACACGCGCCGGGAAACAGCGAACACGCACACCAATGGCCCGACGGGCGGCCCGCCCCCTCCGCAGGCCGCTCCGTCGGACGATCCCGTGAGAAACCTTGCCAGGACATGGGTTCGAGCAGAGATGATGTCCGCGGCGGAATTCCGCCATGGCTCGTTTCCGCCATCCCATATCGGCATAAGGCCTGGAAGGGGTATCCGTGCTCGGCGCCATAGGACTCGACGAGGACCAGGAGTCGGCGTACCGCGCCCTGGTGGGGCTCGGGGCCGCCGAGGTCACCGACCTGTCGCACCGGCTCGGGCTGCCGGAGGACGTCACCGCGCGCGCTCTGCGGCAGCTCGAACGCCATGGCCTGGTGGCCAGATCCTCCTCCCGCCCGGGCCGCTGGGTGGCCGCTCCCCCGGCGGTCGCGCTGGGCGCGCTGCTCACCCGGCAGCGGCACGGCCTCGAACAGGCCGAGCTCGCGGCCGCCCTGCTCGCCCAGGAGTTCCGTGCGGAGGCCGAGGAGCCGAAGGTGCACGACCTGGTGGAGGTGGTGACCGGCGCGAGCGCCGTCGCCAGCCGCTTCATGCAGCTCCAGCTCGGCGCGGAGAAGGAGGTCTGCGCGCTGGTCACCGGCAATCCGGTGGTCGTGACCGGCATGGACAACAGCGCCGAGGAGCAGGCCGCCGAGCGCGGCGTCTCCTACCGGGTGGTCGTCGAGCGCGAGGTCATCAACGCCACGACCGGGCTCACCGAGCTCAGCGCGGCCCTCGGACGGAACGAGGAGGTACGGGTCATCGACCGCGTACCCACCAAGCTCGTCGTCGCCGACCGCGCCCTCGCGATGGTCCCGCTGGCCGGCGCCGCCGCCGGCGGCGGCCCGTCCGGGCCCGCCGCCCTCATCGTCCACGCCAGCGGCCTGCTGGAGTCCCTGATGGCCCTGTTCGAGGCCGTCTGGCGCGAGGCCCTGCCCCTGCGGCTCGACCCGGACGGCCTGCCCAAGGAGGCCGGGCCCGCCGGGCCGGACAGCGTGGACCTGCAGATCCTGTCCCTGCTCCTGGCCGGCCTCACCGATGCCAGCGTCGCCAAGCAGCTCGACCTGGGCCTGCGGACCGTCCAGCGGCGCGTCCAGCGACTCATGGAGATCACCGAGGTCTCCACCCGCCTCCAGCTCGGCTGGCACGCGTACGACAGGGGCTGGGTCGCCCGATAAACCGGGGGGCGGGGCGGCCCCGCGTCCGGCACAGTGGGCACATGGGGACCGCACAGGTGTGCCTGGTCGGCGCAGTGATGCTGCTCGGCCTGCTGGGCGTGCTCGTGCCGGGCATCCCCGGGCCGCTGGTGTGCTGGGCCGCCGTCCTGTGGTGGGCCGGCGAGGAGCACACGCCCCTGTCGTGGGGCGTCCTCGCCGCCGCGACGGGCGTGCTGCTGCTCAACCTGGTGCTGAAGTGGCTCCTGCCCGCCCGCTCCATGCGCGCCGCCGGGGTGTCATGGCGCGCCCTGTTCACCGCCGGCGCCGTCGCCATCGCCGGCTTCTTCCTGGTGCCGGTCATCGGCGCGCCCATCGGCTTCGTGGGCGGGCTCTACGCCTTCGAGCGCGTCCGCCTCGGCAGCCACGGCGGCGCGTGGTCCTCCACGCGGACCGCGATGCGGGCGATCGGGTTCGGCATGCTCATCGAGCTCTTCGCCTGCCTGCTGGTCGCCGGCGCGTGGCTGGGCGCGGTCCTCGCCGGCTGACGCCCGCGGGTGCCCGCGTGGCGGGGCATCGTACAGCCTTCACCTGCCGCATGTCCGAGATCCGTAACAGAGGGATCCTTCCTGCCCCCGCATCCGTCCTTCCATGCGCTGGACCGGTAATTTCCGCGCACCTGGGAGCGAAGCGACATGGCAGGACTGACCGTCACACGGGGGACCCGCGAGCGAATAGTGATGGTGACGGCGGTCACCAGCGTGGCCGGGCTGGCCGCGCTCGCTTCCGTCTGGACCGCTCACGCGCATCCGGTAGCACGGGGCACGGCGACGGCCGCCCCGCACACGTCGGCGTCGAAGTCGAAGCCGAAGCCGTCAGGGAAGCAGTCGGAGCCTTCGAAGCCGATCCCGGGGCAGACGTCGGTCCCTGACGCGTCGTTGCCCGCGCCGCGCGTGAGCATGGACATCGCGCACGCCTCCGACAAGGGCGCGCACGCCGTGAACATCACGATCGACGACGGGCCGGACCCGGTGTGGACGCCCAAGATCCTGCGGGTCCTCAAGGAGAACGGTGTGAAGGCCGTCTTCTGCATGATCGGCCCGCAGGCCGCCGCCCACCCGGAGATCGTGCGGCAGGTCGTGGCGGCCGGGCACCGGCTGTGCGACCACACGGTCTCGCACGACACCACCATGGCCACGAAGTCCCGCGCCTACCAGTCCAAGGAGGTCCTGGACGCCGAGCAGATGATCGAGGCAGCCTCGGGCGGTGTGAAGCCGCTGTACTACCGCGCTCCCGGCGGCGCCTTCACCCCGTACAGCCGGCAGATCGCCGCCGCCCGGGCGATGCGGCCGCTCGGCTGGAACGTGGACTCCAAGGACTTCGACCGGCCCGGGGCGGCGGCCCTGGTCGCGACCGTCAAGAACGAGCTCCCCAACGGCCCGACGGTCCTCTTCCACGACGGCGGCGGCGACCGGGGCCAGACGGTGGCCGCACTGCGCCAACTGCTGCCCTGGCTGAAGCAGCACGGGTACTCTTTCGGCTTCCCGGTGCGGTGAGAGTGAGAGCGCTCTCACCACGCCTGCGCAGCGGTTACGCTGTCCTCGTCACGGATCCCGACGAGGAGCCCTCCTTTGACCGACCGCGCAGCCACCGGCCCCGCCGCGCCCCGTCCGACCCTGGAAGCCGTCGCCGAGCGGGCCGGTGTGTCACGGGCCACCGCGTCCCGCGTGGTGAACGGCGGTGCGGGGGTGCGCGCCCCGCTCGTGGAGCGGGTGCGCGAGGCGGTCGCGGAGCTCGGCTACGTACCGAACCAGGCGGCCCGCACCCTGGTCACCCGGCGCAATGACGCGGTGGCGGTGATCGTGGCGGAGCCGGAGACCCGGGTCTTCACGGACCCGTTCTTCGCGGAACAGCTGCTCGGCATCAGCCGCGAGCTCACCGCGCACGACTCACAGCTGGTCCTGCTCCTGGTCGAGGGCCCCGAGGACTACGACCGCGTCGGCCGCTACCTCGCCGGCGGCCACGTCGACGGGGCGCTGGTCTTCTCGCTGCACGCCGACGACCCGCTGCCCGGCATCATCCGCCGCATAGGCCTGCCCACGGTCTTCGGCGGCCGCCCCGGCTGGCCCGGCTCGGAGGGCGACCGCAGCATCCTCTACGTCGACTCCGACAACCGGGGCGGCGCCCGCGACGCCGTACGCCACCTGGTCGCCCTCGGCCGGACCCGCGTCGCCACGATCACCGGCCCGCTGGACCAGACCGCCTCCGTCGACCGCCTCGACGGCTACCACGACATCCTTCTGGACACCGACCCCCGCCTCATCACCGAGGGCGACTTCTCCGCCCCCGGCGGCGAGCGCGCCATGGCCCTGCTGCTGAGCCGGGCCCCGGACCTGGACGCCGTCTTCGTCGCCTCCGACCTCATGGCGTCGGGCGCCCTGCGCGTGCTGCGCGAGCGCGGCCTGCGCGTCCCCGAGGACGTGGCCGTGGTCGGGTTCGACGACATGGCCACGGTCGCCGAGGCCGCAGAACCGCCGCTCACCACCGTCCGCCAGGACATCGAGGGCATGGGCCGCCTCATGGTCCGCCTGCTGCTGCGCGGCCTGGAGTGGACGGACGACGCGGCGGCGGGGGGCCGCCCGCTGTCCTCCGTGGTCACCCCTACCCGGCTGGTGAGGCGCGCGTCGGCGTGAATGAGTAGGCGTACTCATGCCACGGCCCGGCCCCGACCGCCACGCTTTCCGGCATGACAACTCTCCCCACCCGGCGAACCGTTCCGGCGTTCGCGGCCGCCTTCGTCCTCGCGGTCCTCCTCGTCTCGGGCCTGCGGCCGCTCGACCGCCCCACCTGGGTGCTGGAGACCTTCTGGATCGTCCTCGGCCTCCCCGTGATCGTCGCCCTGTGGCGCCGCTTCCCGCTCACCGACCTCCTGGTCTGCCTGCTCGCCGTCCACGCCCTCGTCCTGGCCACCGGCGGTCACTACACGTACGCCGAGGTCCCCCTCGGCGACTGGCTCAGGGACACCTTCCACCTGTCCCGCAACCCGTACGACCGCATCGGCCACCTCATGCAGGGCTTCGTCCCCGCCATCCTCGTCCGCGAGCTGCTCGTCCGTACGTCCCCGCTGCGCGGCAGCCGCTGGCTCGCCCCGCTCACGGTCTGCGCCTGCCTCGCCTTCAGCGCCTTCTTCGAGCTCCTGGAGTGGTGGGCCGCCCTCATCGGCGGCCACTCCGCCGACGCCTTCCTCGCCACCCAGGGCGACATCTGGGACACCCAGTGGGACATGTTCTGCGCCCTGATCGGCGCCGTCCTCTCCCTCCTCCTGCTCAGCCGCCTCCACGACCGCCGCCTGGCGGCGCTGGCGCGCTAGCGCTTCAGACCTTGCGGGCCAGGATCTGGATCCCCGCCGACTCGTGCCCGTTCATCGTCGCCACCGTGATGTGCCGGGTGGCGGTGAGCTCGAAGCCGTCGAGCAGCGACGGGAACCAGTCCTGCGGGTGATGCCGGCAGACCGCGCCGTCCCCGGTCTCGAAGACGCCGTACGTGCCGTAGCGCCCGGCGAAGCGCCGGTAGCGTTCGACGTTGCGCTCGTCCTCCTGCAGGAGCAGGTCGCTGACGTAGAGCAGCCCCCCGGGCCTGAGCACCCGGGCCAGCTCGGCGACCAGCGCGCGCTGCGCCTCGTCCCGGGGGACGCAGGTCAGCACGGCGAAGAGCAGGACCAGATCGACCCCGCCGTCGGGTACGTCCACCGCGGGCGGCGCCTCCAGCACGGTGAACCGCGTCCGGGGGTGCTCGCGGCGGGCCCGGGCGATCATGCCGGGGGATGTGTCGGCGCCGGTGAGGTCGTCGAAGCCGTGCCCTTCCAGAGCGGCCAGAGTCCTGCCGTACCCGCAGCCGTAGTCCAGGACCGCCGCGTGCCGGCTGACGCCGTCCAGCCAGGGCCGGTGCAGGGGGTGGGTGAAGGTCCTGGTCGCCGCGGCGGCGTCCCAGTAGGCGGTCTGGCGGTCGAGTTCGGGCTGTGTAGGGTCTTCGTCCATGCCGTACGAACCGATGAAGATGCTCGCCGAGTTCCACGACTACTTCGGCATCGAGCGCGAGCGCGATGTCGCGGAGGGCGACAAGGACCGCCTGATCACCCTGCGCCGCCACCTGATCGAGGAGGAGTGCCAGGAGGCGGCCGACGAACTGGCCCGCCTGGCCCGGTCCCTGGGGCGGGGCGAGCACGGGCGGGACGCCCGCGTCGCCCTGGCCAAGGAGCTCGCCGATGTGCTCTACGTGACGTACGGAGTGGCGGACGTCCTCGGGATCGACCTCCAAGGCGCGTTCGAGGCGGTGCACCGCTCGAACATGAGCAAGCTGGGCGCCGACGGCAAGCCCGTCCGCCGGGAGGACGGCAAGCTGCTGAAGGGCCCGGACTACCGGGAGGCGGACGTGGAGCGCTTCGTCCCGGACCCTGTCTAGTCGCCCTGGTCGCCCTCGTAGGCCCTCTGGAGTGCGGCGAAGTCGATCTTCTTCATCTTGTACATGGCCTGGGCGGTACGGGTGGCCTTCTCCGGGTCGGGGTCGCCGATCATGTCGATGAGCGCCTCGGGGAAGACCTGCCAGGAGACGCCGAACCGGTCCTTGAGCCAGCCGCAGGGGCCTTCCTCGCCGCCCTCGGTGAGCTTGCTCCAGTAGTAGTCCACCTCGTCCTGGTCCTCGCAGCGGATCTGGAAGGAGACGGCCTCGTTGAAGGTGAACTGCGGGCCGCCGTTCAGGGCGAGGAACTTCTGGCCGTTGGCCACGAACTCGACGGCCATGACACCGCCGGAGGGGCCGGGGCCGGCGTCGTTGTAGTGGCCGATCCTGCCGAGGCCGGAGTTCTTGAAGATCGACAGGTAGTGGTGGGCCGCCTCCTCGGCCTGGCCGTCGAACCACAGGCATGTGGTGAATCCGTCGGTGGTCATCGGTACCTCCTGGCTTGCGCGCGAACATGCTCACCCGTACCGACGGATCGGACGCCGGAAACTCATCGGCGGGCCCGGAACTCCGCTTACACAGGAGAGCGCTCTCAGGTCTCTCTCTCGCATCAATACTTGGAGAAATGCGGATAGTTGGGGCAGCAGTCAGACCGTTATGCGTTCGACTCTTGACGCCAGAGACGCCTGAGGGCAATCTCCTGGGCATCGCTTGAGAGCGCTCTCAAGGACGGGAGCGCGATGCCACAGGAGGCTTCCATGCCGATCGCCCGAGCCGCCGTCAGACGTGCCGTCACCCGACTCGGGGCGGTGGCACTCGCCGGGGCGCTTCTCGCCGCCTGCGGATCCGGATCGTCCGGGAATTCCGCCGGCGGCACCGACGGGGGCAAGGTCACGCTCACCGTCGACCTGTTCGGCACCTTCGGCTACAAGGAGGCCGGGCTCTACAAGGAGTACGAGAAGCTCCACCCGAACATCACCATCAAGGAGACCACCACCGAGAACGAGGCCGACTACTGGAAGGCCCTCCAGACCCACCTCGCCGGAGGCGGCGGCCTCGCCGACGTCCAGGGCATCGAGGTCGGCCGGATCGCCGCCGTGACCCAGCAGCAGGCGGACAAGTTCGAGGACCTCAACTCCCTCGGCGCGAGCAGCCTCAAGGCGGACTTCTCCGCCGCGAAGTGGTCGGCCGCCACCGCCTCCGACGGCCGCACCCTGGGCCTGGGCACCGACATCGGCCCCGAGGCGATGTGCTTCCGCTCCGACCTGCTCAAGCAGGCCGGCCTCCCCACCGACCGCGAAACCCTCGCCAAGTCCTGGTCCACCTGGGACGGCTACCTCGCCCTCGGCAAGCAGTACCAGGCCAAAGCCCCGGCCAAGAGCTACTGGACGGACAGCGTCGCCAGCCTGTACTCCGTCATGAACGGCCAGCAGAAGGAGCGCTACTACGACGCCTCCGGCAAGCTCATCTACGCGACCAACCCCGCCGTCAAAACCTCCTGGGACACCTCCGTCCAGGCCGCCCAGGACGGCCTGAGCGCCAAGCTCGCCGAGTGGACCCCCGCCTGGAACCAGGCCTTCAGCTCCGGCTCCTTCGCCACGATCGCCTGCCCCGCCTGGATGCTCGGCTACATCAAGGGCCAGGCCGGCGCCACCGGGAAGGGCAAGTGGGACGTCGCGACGCTGCCCGGCGGCGCGGGCAACTGGGGCGGGTCGTACCTGTCCATTCCCAAGGGCTCGGCACACGCGAAGGAGGCCTTCGCCCTGATCAAGTGGCTCACGGCCAAGGAGCAGCAGGCCAAGCTCTTCAAGAAGCAGGGCAGCTTCCCCTCCAACCTCGGCGCGATCGACGCCGTCAAGGACGTGACGGACCCGTACTTCAGCAACGCCCCCATCGGCCAGATCTTCGGCGCCGCCGCCGAGCAGTCCCCCGTACAGGTCCTGGGCGTCCAGGACGGCGACGTCAACACCCAGATCACCAACGCCCTCGGCGAGGTCGAACGCAAGGGCGTCTCCTCGGCCACGGCCTGGTCGCACGCCGAAGCCGGCGTCAAGAACGCCCTCGGCTAGCCGCCCCCGGCCCGTTCCGGGCGCCGGGCCGTTCCGCCCGGCGCCCGGCGCCCACCGCGCCCACCGCCTCCGACCGAAGGCCCGCCCATGACGACCCTCGCCGTCAGCCGCCCGCGCCGCGGCATCGCGCAGACCATCTCGCCGTACTCGTACGTCGCCCCCTTCTTCGTCCTGTTCGCCGCCTTCGGGCTCTTCCCGCTGATCTACACGGCGTACGTCTCCCTCTACCGCGTGGAGCTCCAGACCCCGAACGCGATGGAATGGCGCGGCTTCGGCAACTACACCGCCCTCTTCGCCGACGACTACTTCTGGACGGCGCTCCGCAACACGTTCACCATCGGCGTCATCTCCACCGTCCCCCAGCTCCTCATGGCCCTCGGCCTGGCCCATCTCCTCAACTACAAGCTGCGCGGCCGCACCTTCTTCCGCGTCGCGATGCTCCTCCCCTACGCCACCTCCGTCGCCGCCGCGACCCTCGTCTTCGCCCAGCTCTTCGGCCGCGACTTCGGCCTGATCAACTGGCTGCTCAGCCTCATCGGCGTCGGCCCCGTCGACTGGCAGTCCGGCACCTGGACCTCCCAGATCGCCGTCTCCACGATCGTCGTCTGGCGCTGGACCGGCTACAACGCCCTCATCTACCTCGCCGGCATGCAGTCCATCCCCGCCGACCTCTACGAGGCCGCCGAGCTCGACGGCGCCTCCCGCTGGAAGCAGTTCCTGCACGTCACCCTCCCCGGGCTACGGCCGACCGTCCTGTTCACCGTCGTCGTCTCCACCATCGGCGCGACCCAGCTCTTCGGCGAACCCCTGCTCTTCGAGGGCAGCATCACCGGCGGCATCTCGCACCAGTACCAGACCCTCGGCCTCTACATGTACGAGCAGGGCTGGGGCTACTTCCACCTCGGCCGCGCCGCCGCGATCGCCTGGGTGATGTTCGTCCTCATCGTCCTGCTGGTCGTCGTCAACAGCGCGGTCGTCCGCCGCCGGATCCGTAAGGAGGCCTCCGCCCGATGACAGCGCTCAGCGCGCAGGCGCGTCAGGCACGGCAGGCACGCCGCCGCGCCCTGCTCAGCCTCGGCACGAGCCGCGCCGCCGGCCGCCAGCAGCACGCCGGGCGGCTCGCCTACGCCTTTCTCGTCCTGGCCGCGCTCCTGTCCGCCTTCCCCTTCTACTGGACCGTCGTCGCCGCCACCCGGTCCAACGCGGAGCTCGCGCAGTCCCCGCCCTCGCTCTTCCCCGGCGGCAACCTTCTGCACAACCTCCAGCAGGTGCTGCAGCAGGCCGACATCGGCAAGGCGCTTCTCAACTCGCTGGTCGTCTCCGGCACAGTGACCATCGGCACGGTCCTGTGCTCCACGCTGGCCGGCTTCGCCTTCGCCAAGCTCCGCTTCCGCGGGCGCGGGGCGCTGCTCGCGCTCACCGTCGGCACGATGATGATTCCGCCGCAGCTCGGCGTCATCCCGCTCTTCATGCTCATCGCCAGGCTGCACTGGGTGAACCAGCTCCAGTCCGTCATCCTCCCCGGGCTCGTCTCCGCCTTCGGTGTCTTCTTCATGCGCCAATACCTCGTCCAGGCCCTCCCCGACGAGCTGATCGAGGCCGCCCGGGTCGACGGCGCCTCCACCCGGCGGATCTTCTGGAGCATCGTCGTCCCGATCGCCCGGCCCGGCATGGCCGTGCTCGGCATGCTCACGTTCATGGCCTCCTGGAACGACTTCTTCTGGCCGATCATCGCCCTGACCTCCCAGGAGCCGACGGTCCAGGTCGCCCTACGGCAGCTCGGCGGCGGCTACGTGCACGACCAGTCCGTGATCATGGCCGGTACGTTGCTGGGTACGGTGCCGGTGCTGTTGGTTTTCGGGGTGCTTGGCCGACAGATCGTCGGCGGGATCATGACCGGAGCGGTCAAGGGCTGACGCCCTGCCCCATCGGGGTTGGCGGTTCCGTCCTCAAGCGCCGGACGGGCTGGGTTGGCCTGGGGGTCGGTGCCACCACCCGGGATA
>Ga0307517_10003711_pt1 | contig 23731 bp, 19 predicted proteins | sample 23_EM_MG_FD_194515 | JGI IMG/M metagenome (GOLD analysis project Ga0307517, IMG submission 194515) | Populus trichocarpa ectomycorrhiza microbial communities from riparian zone in the Pacific Northwest, United States - 23_EM | ecosystem: Host-associated > Plants > Roots > Unclassified | place...
GCCGCGCGCGCACACACATATATATTCTTCTATCCTTAATCTCTCAGGATTTAGTTGGAATAATAATATTTGCATAAAGGAGATAAGAGTTGAGGATATGGTATTATAATCCAACGTCTTCATCAACCAGGAATGGAATTTGTGTTAGGCAAGCAGGCACCGGGACTTTTTGTTCTTTGCCAGATACTCTAGCACTACTACTGCAATAGCAGGATATTTCTCTGTAATTTCTAGCAAAATTACATGCACTTCCGTTCACACCTGGCAGTTTTGCGAGTAAATGAAACATGCTGCAAGATTTACCCTTCACCGATAATTTTCTGTGAAGAAATTAAACATGTCTTTCAAGCTTTCAATCTTTACAATTCTATGCTTAAACTCTTAAATTCTCTTATATCTTGAATTCAACTCCCCTCCACTTGGTAATACCAGAAACATAATTTTTAGTTTTAAAGGTGCTTTTCGAATTAAACCTCTTATTAACTTTCCAGGACTTAAACTCAAATTAAAAAAAAAAATACATACATAAAGCTACACTTTTTTTTTTTCTTAAGAAAATCACCGAATTTAGGCACTATTTTGTCCATGTGCTTCCTCTTGATTTCTCTAAACATTTACAAAAACTATCTACCCTTTTATTTAAAATGACACCACAACCGTGTGCACCTGCAAAACTACCCTTGTCTAATTTTTTTTTTAATTAACGTGGATTTTCAGGCCAATTTGCGTGTATCTCAACTAATCTCACGGGCCCTGAAATTAACAATCATATAAATTTCCAGTGATCCTAAAATTTATAAAACTCAAACTAATAACCTTTAAAAGATAAATACAAAATCTAATTAGTTAAGTTACACCTCTCGTGGCTATTCTTATTAAATTTTAGTCCAGCTTGAGAAGTACAATGGGCGTAGTTCACCATTGTACTGTTTTGGGATCCATAGAAGATCCTTACTCGTTGTAGTCTTGTAGATTATTAAGCCACTGGCCCACTGCCCTATAAGTAATGGGCTTTCTTGGGTGTCAAAAGTTGTGGGCCGGTGAAGGCTTTTTAAGATACAAAACAATCGTATTGCTCAAAAGGTTAAGGGCCGGCCTGTGTTGTTTACTATGGTCTTTAAACATTTGAAACCGTAGAAAGAACAAGCAAACATATAGATGATTTTAGTGTTTGATTTAGATATCACTTGATCATTACTAGCGATGTGCCGCACGTTCAGATTAATTTTTATTTTAATATAAAAGAATATTTAAATGTTTTTAATAAAAAAAACTATACAAGAATTGACCTGATATGGTATGTTGATTTAATATATTTAAAGATAATCTGACGATCAATAAAAATATAGTTTAACCTAAAATTATCAAGACAACATTTTTTTTTAAATATTGAGACCTTGATAACACTATAAAAATAAAATAATAAAAATTTATTAAACTCAATTCTCAATAAACTCAATGTTGAATGATGAAATTGAAAATAAAATTTAACTAAAAAAATAAATCGAGTCAACTCAAATTAACCTGTCAAACACGAATCATGAGATCGAGATAATCTCATAAAAATAAAATTAAAATAAATTATAAAACTCAATTCTCAATTAACCCAATGTTAAAAAGTGAAATTAAAAACAAAACACAAAAACCGTCCAATTTAACCTATCAAATTTAAATCATGAAACTAAAATAACCTCATAAAATATAAACAAAAACAAATTATAAAATTTAATTTCCTATCACCATGTAACTATCTCGCCAGCATTGTTTATTCATTTTGATACATTGTTGTAATCGCCGTGGTGACCAAATCGTTATTGCGACAACCAGAGTTGTCTCATCTAACATTTCGTTGTTAATGTGGAACTTGCAGTCCGAGTCCACTGACAAAATGATTTTAAGTATTTTAGTCTTATTCATCCATGAAAGTCACCGGCAAATAACAAAACAAATAACTTGTCAATGTCCAAAACAAAGGTATACGATCAAGAGCTATGCTAGCAGAGAAGGCCATTAATAAATAATCTGAGAGCTTAATGTTCAAGGACAAGTGGAATTACTATGAACATTAGATATGCCTCCGTGGTCTTTCTGCAAGGCTTACGCATTCACCATACCTATAACAATCTACAAGATGATCAATTGTCAGCCCCGCTGCTTGCATGAATGAGTACACTATCACTGGTCCGACGAATCGAAATCCACGCTTCAGTAGATCCTTGCTAATGGCTTCTGCTTTCGGAGACCTTAGTTGAACATTTCTCGGATACTTATATCTGTTGATTGTTGGTTTGAAATTTACATTACCCCACATGTAGTTACTAAAAGATCCAAACTCCCTTGCAATCTGTATTTCAAGTCAGAAAACCAGAATCTTAAGCTAGCAACTCACTGGCATGCCAATGAAGCCTTTAATACTGCACGAACATTAGTTTTTTAGACTTGCCTTCAGTAAGCATCTGGCATTGTCTACTATGCACCTCACCCTGCTCTCAGCCAACATGATCGCCTTATTGGAGGCTATCTCCATGATTTCTTTCTCTCCCTTTTTCGCAACAATATTTGGATTGAATCCGTCAAAAGCTTCTCTGTGTTTTAACAAAACAACAAGCTTTTAGGTACATATATATGTATCAAAACAAATGAAATGATCAGAAGGCTATATATACAATTAGAAACCATATAAGAAGCAGTAATTAACTAGGATGGTCCAAAAAAAAAAACTTTTGTTTTCTGATAAATAGACGATGAGGGTGGCGGGTGGCCCTTCGACCTTACCTGAACAGTTCCTTTCTTTTCAAGATCTCTGTCCAATTATAGTCCATCAACATTCCAGACAACGCAAGCAGCTCGAACAATTGTCTGTTCATTAAATTAATCACCACTTGAACTAATTAAAATGGCATAATACTCAATGATTAGGCCGGTAGAGTTCTAGATTAATCTCTTACATATCGTCGTATACCGGAACTCCCCAGAACTCATCATGAAATGCTACATAAACTTTATCTGCACAAAACTCAGAATCAATGCCTATATACATACATACATAGCATTAAAACTTGTTCTCTCTTAATTATCTATTTTAGTACTATACGCTCTAAATGGATATATAAGAATAAATATAGTAGGACGTATGCATATGGGAACCTGTTGTAGAATAGCAATCATTGGCATACGTACATTCATTATTGATACATGCATATATAATCTAAGATGATGCACAGTTTGGTAGAGAAATGTCATGGTTTTGATTAATTTTACGCAAGGATTGGACCGACAGAATAGAGTTATTAAAAGTCTCCAAAAATAGGATCATTTTTAGACTTGCATGAAGGTTGGTATTCTTATAAACCCATGTTGTTACTCTCAACCACTACATATGGACAGAGACGCTTCACGAGCTTCTTCTAGTTTGTCCTTGATTTATTTAAAGGCAAACCTTGAAAATGCCCCCCTATTATAAAAGTAGTCTCAATTTTGCTCTCAGCAATTTTTTTATATCAATTTCCAGAAATTCTCAATCAATCTGCCCATGAATATTTGATTTTTGACTCCATCCCAATTTTACTTTTTTTTCTTTTGGCTAAATAATTCCAATAGAGGGGCACGAATTGAGAAACCAAAAATGTCTAGGGACAGAATTGATACAAATATTTGTTTGAGGGTAATTTCAATACTGAACAAATAGCGGGGGGCATTTTTGAGGTTTGCCCTTTCTTGAAATCGCTTTCAGGTGGATCAGATTTTACATCAGACCCGCTACTGCAGCATTGTCATTTGTCAAAGTTTTTGAAAAATGATGCCTCGTGCTATGCACAAAAAATTAACTACTACCGAACGCATATCTTTAGTTTTTGGAAAAATAAGAATTATTTATCTCGGTTAAATTAGCCAATCTGTTCTTTGTCAGAATATTTTTACATGTATGACAAAATAAGACAGTGATTTCGTAAACTTTAATGTAACGGTATATTATACTATACCACTGTTCTTTGTAATCCAGTTGCACCTCTTCAACTCCCCATCATTAGACCCCTGATCTTGCTTTTGCTGTTGCTGCTGCCGCTGCTGCCGTGTTTGGAAGTTTCTAGCCACTGGGACTTCTCTTCTTTCCGATGGTGAAATTAGGCGAAGCGCCAAGGATATCTTCTGTTCCAATGGAGTCGCTGAACAATCTGTAAGAGAAGAATCATTTGAGTTCTGTGACAAAGATAATGACACAGATGATAGGGATAGTGATGAAGAGCTTCTGTGTAGCCCAATTGGATAAACTCTCTTAAGGTGTTTAGTGAAGAGCCCTTGACTACTTAGTGGCTTCTCTTTTTCTTTGATGAAAATGCTGTTCTTCTCCAGAATCTGTTTTCTTACATTTGCTTTAGACATGCCTGGAGAAGATGAGAAAGTTGCCTTCTTAAATTGGGGTAGATATAGAAGGTTGGGTTGAGTTATCTATAGAAGGTGTGGAGTTATAAAAAACGGGGAGCTTTATAGGTGAAGTGCCTAAGTTGGTGAAATGTGATTACTCTATGCTTCTTGGAATTTAAGTAAAATAAACTGGCTTTGGTACATGATGAGTTACAGGATTTAAGATATTTAATAATAAAAGTAATGTATTGAATAATTAGTTGATTTTTTAGTTTAAATATTTTTTTAATAGTCAAAATGTCTTGATAAATTGTAGCAGGTGATGTCTAATATGATATTATTTTGGACTTCATGTTTTATTTTGAATTCGGGATATTAAATCCGGATCTAAAAAGTATTTTTGTTGGGTCTATTTTGAAAGAAATTTTTGAATGTATTGTAAGGGTTTTTTTAAATTCATTTTGTTTATATATATCCATCTTTGCAATATTTAATCTCAAGAAGGTACGTGCTTGTGAATTTCTTGACGTAATTGATAAAATAGGAAATAAAAGTTGCGATGCTTTGGAGTCGTAGCCAATCTAATAGATTACTCAAGAAATAGTTTAGCAAAGAGGATTGATCGACTGCTTCATCTTTATGGTTTCTGATGGTTTACCTAGCCAATCTGTCTGTGTTTTGTGTTTGGTATATTTTGTTCTCTAATGAAAATACTTTATTTTTTTTCTTACTAATTAAAATAATCCTAGTACCAATATTTACATCAGGACGGGTGTTCCTAAGATCAAGTGGTTATGCATGTAAGTTAACAACAGTTTTTTTTTCCTGGTCCAATTTGCTAAATATGACGAGCCATCAGTACGTGACGCAGGCCCTACACATGACAGGAATTATATATTGACTCTTAATTTTAAATGGTTTAGCCATTTTTTCCCCAGAATGATGACATCAATGTTCTCAAATAATCCACATGCCTTGCAAATCAAACCCTTGTACTGTTCATGATTCCTTCCAATATCATTCTCCTTGTTATGCTATTACAAGATGATGTGAAATTAGGAATGCACTTTCAGTTATAGGGTTAATGGTAACGTTCAGCAGATGTAGTTATCATTTAAATTTGCTTTTAGTTGTAGTGTTTGTCTCAGTGCAAGCGTAATGGGTCCAAATTATTCTTAACTTGTACTCTTCTGCCTTGAGTTTTGAACCGTGAAGCATACCTGTTGTCTGCACAGACAGAGAGATCCCATCGCATCCCATTTCTTCCTAGTTACATCACTCTTTACCATATTAAATCTGGTGCAGACAGAGAGTCTTTTTCATAGATTGTTGTGGAATAATATAATGCTCCATTTGGAAGATTTTCTCTTTCTTAGTTCATTAGCACTGGTTTATACCAGTACTAATTTAATGCTTTAATTTGACAGGGAATTTAGTCAAGTGAACTTAGCTCTATAGTGTTTTGCTGACGACCTTGTAGCATCAGACAGCAAATAGCTTTGCTTGCCTTCCTACTGGATCACAAAGCAAAAATCTTGTATTGAGATGTGTTTAGCACTCTCTGCTTAGATTTGATTTCTCGAACAACAGTGCTAAACGTTGAAGAAAAAACTCGAAGAAATAATTAGCCATTGGATATTTATGATCTTAACATGAAATTCAATTCCATTCCATTAAATAAAGGTTTGGGAAGATAACGGATCGAGGCCGAAAACTGGAAGAATGGCGTACGTAGGAGCCCAAAGCTCGACACACCACCAAAACCACAATCGAGTTTTTCTTTTCTTTTCCGGTTACAATAGAGTAATATTCAGCAAAGTGCTGAGGCCCGAGAGAGTAGATACTCGGCACTCGCTGACTCTTACAAATCGATAGATCTCCATAGCACGTCGAGAGGGAAGGGATCGAGTACTTCCCTAGTTTTACCTGGATTTAGATTATTTGGCCAAGCCAATATTCACGTTATCTTGAACTCTTGGCGACATTCACTAGCTCTAATATTGATCAATAAAAATTGTCTGGTGTTAAAATGAAAATCTATAGACTATGGTAGAATCCTATACACGAACGAAGCGAGCAAATTATTTGATTGGACTAATTAAAGGCAGCGACGCACATGAAATTATCGTTGAGCCCTAGAAAGTCACAAGGGGCTACATGTCTGTGACCTAATTGATTCCTGGTGGGATGAGAAAGCTGATCAAGCAATTAATTAGCAGTTAGTCATCGAATCAAAACAAAGGATGAAGAACCTATAAGCTACGCATGATGGATAGCAGAACCAGAGAACTGGCACGAGAGAAAAAAAAAATTAACACTGAAAGGTTAGTTGCCTTTATTTAACAGAGTCAAATGCTTAGCAGTGCTAACTAGTGTTGATCATGTCACTGTCACTTCACAAACGAACCAAAAAGGAAAAGAGAAGAAGTAAATGTTGGAAAACAAACGGATAAAACAGACAATATATAGGATCGAAAACAAGAGTCTAGATTAGGAACTGTCTTAAGAATGATGTTCTACTTTTTAAAATCACCCTCAATTATTTTTAGGTGGATGGTGCCTAGGCTCATGGTAATCAGCATTAAAAGCTACAAAACCTGACTCTTTAACCCCTTCAGGAAATCGACCCCCGTTTCGCTTATTTCCTATATCCATAACCTCTCTTTCGTAGCCATATTTTCCAACCACTTGATCATTTGCACTCGAAATCCTTGAGGTCCCTCCATGCGCTACATTGCCTTTAATGTCTGGCCTTTTGATGTTGTGGGCTCGAACCACTTTTCTTCCTCCTATCTTTTTAATGCTGGTCGTGACCATTCCATCGCCATCCACTATTATCTGCAGGCAATTAACATGAAGCACTTCAGAAATGGACCGACAATAAGGATATCAACCGGTATTGGGCAAACAGTTGATTATTGCTATATATGTTGACACGAATTCTTTACCCTTTCACTTGAAAAAGTATCGACTTCCACAGCTGCTAATTTCCCATATCAAGGTTCAAATGAAAAATGTTAGTAAAATCGAATAATTAACGTCAAGAACCCCAGATGAGAGTAAAATACAAGACAGTAAAGGGAAGGCAACATACTTGGATGGGCACGTGCACTGTTGAGCCATGCACTTGTAAACAGCAGTAAGAGCAGCAAGCATGTAAACTTCACAGGCGAAGCAGCCATTTTCATTGAGTATGTATATCTGTTTTTGCATTCAAAACAGCAGAAGAGAAATAAATGAAAGCACAAAACTGAGATTTTATAGAGACTTAAATTAACACGAGTCAAATGTAGCTTTATAGCTGCTATATACCCTAGTGAGATAGCTATGGTCCCAACATTCGTTTCCCCATGTTCAATTGTTAATTAGTTACTGTTAATTCAGAATTTGTACACCAACTTATAATACATTAAATTATTGCATGAACCCTCGGGTTACCACATGTGTCAATTGGACCAACGAAAACGAGAATCTCAAAGCACTTTTTCAATCACAATATGATTCAACTTTTTGTGCATTGGGATGTCATGAAAGGTTTCGCAGTGCGACAGGGTTTAATTATAACCTGTAATTTGATTAATTAATAAAACTCCTAAACTCATTTATAACTGATCTGTGCATATTTGATAATTGAGTAAATAGAAACATCTAAAAAAATATAATTTTTTTGAACACGTCTTAATTAGAAAAGTACTTTCAAACCTGGTCCAAACGTATTGCCAAAACACGAGTTAGTGTTTTCATTAATTAAGAAAGAACGTGTTTTTGAAAAGAAAAGAAAAGAAAAAACTGCTAATTTAATTAGGATGGTCGAAGTGGCTAAGGGATTATTTTATTTTATACGATAGTGACTGATTATTATTAATCAAATACCATAAACAAGGAGGAGTGGGCTATAATCAACTCTTGACGATTGGCGTTGGAACCAATACAGAGCCACTAACAGTTTTGATGGAGGTGGAGGTTAAGAATGTGACAACGTTGAAAGGAAACTAACTGTGTTTTGCGCCTGTCTGCCGCCATCCAATCAACGAGGATGGTTTTTCTTATTTTACGAGATTTATAAAGTCTAATGCCAGGATTTCTATGTTTATTTTATCTATATAATTACTGTTCCCTATATAATGGAAAATGGATTCAGATCAATTCTAGCTCTTTCTATTCTACTGTGCTCTAGCTTCAGGTTGGCTATGGACATGCTTAACCAGGCGAAATTCATGATTTCATCTGTCAGAATATTTGGCAATAAGCAAGCTAGCATGGTTTCTTTCTGAGTTTAAGGTAGTGTTTTTGGCATATATATATATATATATAACTGGGTAAGACAGTGACTGACAACGTCGTTTGTACTCTGATGTTTTGGGAGAAAATAGAATAGAATAGAATAAATGCTAGATTTTGCCTGACATGATTTCTATCCCGCTAAGAATATATTGCAGTCTGCTAACCACAGCTTCATGGGAAATAATAATGGGCAGTTGATTGATCACAAACCAAATAGAAAATCAAGGGGCCGGGAGGTGATCACACCATGGATTTACTAAAACATTAACATCGCTAATTAATTAAGATAAAACATGAAAAGCTGCAATATTGGGGTTTAGAGCATAGGAATTCGAAGACAGAAGGCGTTCCTCCCAACTTCAATTTGTTTAGAAATTCTGTGGGTGGGCTCTCTTCCATTGAGGACTGTGTGACTATGAATTTCACCAAGAGCCAAACTACCACCCTGCAACTATGGAAACTTGTGCTACGTATCCTTTAGCCACGGCCCTGCTATGGCTGCCACATGACAACCCCTCTTGGTGCTTCTCCAGCTCCATGCAGAAGACTATTATATATCTCTAGCTAGCTACCTGGGTAAAATATTTGTTACTGATATATATATAGTAATGGATGGAGTGCTAGTTATTCAACGGTGTGTCCCACAAAATATATTATTTTTAATATTCAAAAGCACAAATTGTCAAAATATCTGACTTTGATACATATATATATATATTCTGCTCTTTTAATGAAAAAAATAAAAAAACAAAAATATAAACTATTCTACATAGTTCGAAGAATAAAAATACAAAATTGAAAGTATGGAACTTATTGCAAATAGGGAAGTGTATTCACTGTTTTTTTTATAAAAAAAATGACAACAAAAGAAGTGTCACGAATAAAAAAGACACCTGCTAAAAAAAAAAGAATAGTTATTATTATAAAGATTGATATTATAATTCTAAAGGATTTATTTTTTTCAAATCACACAGAGCATCTGCAATGTAATATGTTTATGTTCTTTTTCAATATATGAAATATGTATTAATGTCCATATAGGTTAGTTTGATAATATTAAACTAATTATTATCATTAAATAATATTAAATAATTATTAATAATAATGTCCATCTGAGTCCCAAGAAGGGGGATGCTGGGCTCCTTTCATGAGCTCCTCGCGATGTGCTTGAGTTTCCATGTTGAGGCTTGTTTATATTGTGGGCTGAGGTGCCCAAGAACAAAGACTGGGTGGCCTGCCGCATGCCCTGGCCCTTCTTGATGGCCTTGATTGATTTCAAGTTCCTCACAGCTGCATCCTTAGGCTCCATGTAAGCACTAGCAGCATCCACGAGGACCCACTTGCAAGGAGGCGTGGAACTCAAAGTTCAAACGACTAACAAGCATTTGATCAAAGTAAAAGCTAGAGGCTCCCTCGACCAAAAAGAAAGAAAGAAGGAAAGAAAAGGCTCCCTCGTCCTGAATTTTTTTTGAATGAGGTCTCTTGGCGTTCATTAGTCCTCCGTGCTTCGAGTTAGTGGAATCGATTTTCATTTTGGAGTTTTGTTTTCCTGCTTGTAAAGTTTGAATTTTTATATTTGAATTTCCACCATTGATAGGGTTCTAAGTTTTAGTCTTGACATTGAGAAGATGAAAACTCTTCTAGACCTGCAATTTTTCTCCTCTATCATGTGCATGGACGATCAATTTATTTGTGGGTTTATCTCTTTATAAAAGAAAAAAAAAACAAGTCACGAGCAAAATGATGAGTGCTGGAAATCTTACAAGGTAAACATAAATAGAAGACATTTAATGATGAAAGAAACTGAAAATCTTATAATTTAGGAGTGAAGAAATACTGGGCACACGCAATTATTAGTATATTTTTTTTAATGGAGAAACGAAACAGAGATGATTATGAAATAGCAATTTCTACTCATTGCGAGCTTTAGGCAATGAAAAGCAATTAGGAAGAGCCACGATTTCAAAGTCAAAAAACTATATGTACTTATATGTAATCATGAAGTGTTCCCTATTCCCTTCTAAACTAGTCCCACCCATTCCATTTACTTTGAATTTTGTTTTATTTTTTTTCTGGGAGTCCTGAGTCCCACCCACCCATTCATCATTCATCCACTTTATTTCTAGCATTAAATCCCTTTTTTTTCTTTTTTTTTTGTTCTCTCTCGAGTTTTTTTGTCCATTATACATCAAAGCAAGCATCATCATCAAGATACCGGCTTCCAACAAAGAAGTATAATTATTCTAATGGATTTTAGGTATGGCAAAAATAATGCTAACCGAGAGACACATAGTCTAGTCTGAAGAGAAAGCAGGGCCTCTAGCAATGCCCTTTTTGGCTCCTATCATCAAATATGTTTTTGGAAATGAATTCAAACTTGTCATCCAGACAACCTGGAATTACTCTTCTTCAATAACCTATAAAAATCCTTTCCTCTAATTTTGTTCTTTCCATGTTTGCTCTCACAAAGACCATATCTCCAGCCATTTTTATCTAGAACCAAACAGCTAAAGAAACCCACACACTGAAACTTTACCATGCACTTCAGATAGCCTTTCACACCCCCAAAAAGTTAATCACCTCCAGGCTCTCCATCAGTATTCTTTTTTACCAGATGGGGGTAGCAACATCATCCATGGCAGCAAAATTTGCTTTCTTTCCACCAAATCCACCATCTTACACCATATTAGTGGATGAAGAAACCGGAAAACTTAGGCTCTCATCAGATACACTCCACCAGAGGGACAACGTGGATGTTTTGAGATTATGTACCAAGAAAGGCAATGAGATTGTTGCCATGTATGCGAAGAATCCATCAGCTTCATTGACAGTGTTGTATTCTCATGGCAATGCTGCTGATATTGGCCAGATGTATCATATTTTCACTGAGCTTAGCTTGCATCTCAATGTTAATCTTATGGGGTGGGTCAGCTTGATCATTTTAATCGATGCGTATCAACAATTTTTAGTTTCTTGCTACTAGTATTTTTTTTTGTGTTTTTTGGATTTTATAGTATGATGATCTATGGCATTTTGTTCTTTGGTGTTATGCAGGTATGATTATTCTGGCTATGGACAGTCTTCTGGAAAGGTATAAAATCCTGTCTGTTTCCACCTGACTTTAAAATAATCGATCAGAAAGTTAGTGATCAAACTAAAATCCAAACCAGTCAAGCTCACTTGGGCATGGAATTAATAGCAGGTCTCATACTTTCATGAAAATGTCGAGAGAAAATTTTTAAAAGTCAAAGCATAGAGAATCGAAATGTGACTTTCTATGCTTCATGACAAGACTCTTTTCTCATGTTTCCCTTGTTCTACACGGGCTCGAGCAAATTTGGCAGGCCTGCCTAATTAACCTCAGAATTAGAAGGCGGCGGAGGGGGTTGTTAGGGTGAACTTCTAATTACCTCGCAATATACATGATACACTGAGAAAGTACTTATATTATGGTAGAAAAGAAGTGAGTAGTGTCCGGGGTTTACTACAATGTCCTCGGTCTCTACCAAGCCGACAGAGTTAAAATGCATACGTGGGTTAGTCCCTTGAACTAATCTAAGTGAATTTTTTCATCACTTTATTCAAATTTAATGGTCCAACAACTTTGATATTCTACTGACGCCGGCATTCTAGACTCACCAAATGACCAAGCCTGCTTAAACCAGGTGCTGAAACAAGAGATTACACTTTGAACCATTATCATTATTGTGAGCTACCAAGTTAAAAGTTCTTGAGTAGAGAACGTACTCAATTTATCACAGGTTGACATTTCCACTAGTAATTACAAGTCTTCTAGAAAACTCTGTTTCAGTATAGCGTGCTGTTTTCTCTGTGAATTATTGTAAGTGAAATGACGGCTGATTTTGTCCAATGCATTGATGCCAATTAGCCAAGTGAGCAAGACACGTATGCTGATATAGAGGCTGCATTTAAATGCCTTGAAGAGACATATGGAGTGAAGGAGGAAGACATTATATTGTATGGCCAGTCGTTAGGGAGTGGACCTGCTCTTGAATTGGCTACTTGTTTGCCTGAATTAAGGGCTGTTATTCTTCACAGTCCTATCCTGTCTGGCCTTCGAGTCATGCATCCTATCAAGAAAACATTCTGGTTCGACATTTACAAGGTTCGTCTCTCACATTTTCGCATGTAATTTTAATGTGTTAGATTTGATACTTCCTTTCAGGGTAATCCTTTATTTTTCCTTGCAGAATATTGATAAAATCCCGCTAGTCAATTGCCCAGTTCTTGTAATTCATGTGAGTACCATTTCCTCTTGTTTCTCTGCTGAAGCCGAATTCAGTCTGGCATGTTCTGCAAATTTTGATGCAATATTTTAGCCTTATTATAGACCTTTGCTTCCAAATAATATTATTCAAACTTCGACACAGCAGAACTTTTCCTCTTTCTTTATAAATAAGGATCTGAGCTTTCTGGTACAGCATTGAGAAACAGAATTTCACGATATGAGTTGTGTTCTTGCAAAAACACATTGATGTTCTGTTGTCATCACGATGCGGAGGAGTCCATTATGCAGTATTTTCCTGTAGTCAAACTTTTTAATAAATAATACGATTTCATTTGATTAGGCCTGAGCTATGACTATGAATAACCACTATTCTTAAGGAATGGCTCAAAATGGCGCAGAATGGATATGGAATATGAACCAGTTGCTTCGGAGAACTCGAAATCCTACATTTTTTTCATGAAAACTTGTTGCACTACTTGAAATTGATCAAATTTAAGAAACAGAAGATGCGAAAAATTGTGTGATGAAATGTAATTTCCCTACTGGTTCTTGCAGGGAACAGAAGACGAAGTTGTGAATTTCTCTCATGGGAAGCAGCTCTGGGAGCTTTGCAAAGAGAAGTATGAGCCATTGTGGCTTAAAGGAGGAAACCACTGCAATCTGGAACTCTACCCAGAATACTTGAAGCATCTCAAGAAGTTCATATGTGCCATCGAAAAATTGCAGCCGCGTCTTCGAAATGTATCAGCCCAAAGTACTGATCAACCTGAACAACCCTTGAATACTGCAGAACACAATGCGGAGAAGCCAAGGCCAAGCACAGATCATAAAGAGAAGGCAAGGCCTAGTATTGGACACAGAGAAAAATCCAGGCTAAGCACAGACAGTAGAGAGAAAGCAAGAGCCAGCACTGACAGAAGAGAAAGGGCACGAAAGAGCATTGATCGCATGGGCAAAGCAAGAAATAGCACGGATCAGCCAGAGAAAGCTAGGAACAGCTTCGACCGGTCCATACAACTAAGGCTTAATTTGTTTTGTTTCGTGTCCTTTGTAAGTCTATGTTGAGGAATATATGATGATGTTGGTAATTGGAATTGGTTATGGCAGGTTGGGAGACATGGTGAGGTCTGTTGGATTGTGCAATGTTGATTGTCTGAAGCAGACAGCTGCCGAGGCCTGATCGATCAGGTTAAGGTCAGTAATCCTATATGAGCCGTAACATCCTTTTCCAATTCCTTGTCTGGTTGATTTAATTTACTGTTTCTAGTACACATACATCCATTGATCACAGATCTTCTATTCTTCTATCTATTACAGTTACCTTGTGGATTCTGAAGTCTTTGAGAAAGCTCCAGCTTGATAAATCAAATCATGTTGCTCCTAAATAGTCCTGGATCACTTCAGCAAAAACAGAGAAATTCCTTTGCTGCGGCTGTTTGCGCTTTCAAAATAGCATCTAAGCAAGGGGAGTATGGTCAGCCAGCAATCATCAACTATCCCCTACAGCTTTTTAGTCTGGTGATTGCTGGTTGGTTCTTATTGATTTTATTATCCTTATTTTCATAACCTTCCTCGTCCAATTTGCTGTTTGCCTTTTCCTGTCGATCTTTTATGTGAATTCTTGTAGCTGAAATGACTACAAGTGCTGTGGCTATTCAGTGAAATAATTTCATAAATATATTTAGTAGAATTAAACATGTGGGCCTATAAAATCAAGCTCTTTTTTTTTTTTTTTCCTGTTCTCGCAAAATCATGTCTTTTGTAATTACTAGTGTTTTTGTCATGTGCACAGCAACCAAAACCATGTTAGAGCACCCACCTCTTATTTGCAAATCATATTAAGAGGAGCTCAGCAAGCACAGTGACTCAAGAAAACATTGCTGCTTGCCAAATCCATATTTACTTTTGATTTCATCTGTAAGTTCTGTGATGCGCGTATTTCGCATGCTTTTGATTTGTTTATAGAGAGAATGATTATTAGACATTTTGTTAACATATCAAGTCAAAAGCAGAAATCAACAATTGAATCAGCTCACTGTCAGGATTTACAATCAGCGCGAAATATCCTAATGGCAACAAAAGGTACAGCATTTATCAACGTCACCGAATTAAAACAGTAAATGAGAAACAGGAAGAAAAGCCATGAGAAACGGTAATCAGCAATAAAATCAGGTAATATTAATTCCTGCTTATATTCACACAACGTTCAACCCACCGCTGTCATTGTCTTAAAACCCACACAGATGGGTCGAACTGGGGCTTCAACCGGTCTTCAACGCAGGAAATTAGAAATAAAAAACCCAACTTGCATAGTAAAAATACCCAAGTTGAACGGGTGACCTCATCGTCCCGATCAAAACCCAACTATTTAGTATATTATTAGCGTAGTGATGAGTCTCAAAATTCAAAATACTTAGGAATAAAGTTGATGTGTTGGATAATTGATTGATTTCTTAATTTAAACAATTTGATTCATTCTTCTTAGTCAGGGTATCTAGTGACTTGATATGAAAAACCTAAAGGGTTGATAAGTGTTATTAGGTGACGTCTGGTAAGGCAGTTGATTGGTAACTATAGTAATAACAGGTGGTGCTCGGTAAGCCAGGTGACTGTAGTTGATATACATAAAAGATTATTTTTTATAAACGTGGGGATTCTCCAATGATAAAGTTAGTAATTTGTAGAGAGAGAAAATACAATGATATTTTAAGAAAATAGACTTTGAAAATACATCTGCTATAAATATTGAGAATAAAGAGATTATGAACTTTTGTTCTGAAGATCTCATGAGTTTTGTTTTTATTTTTTGTTTTTTTAAAAAAAGGACTTAAAGTGTAATTTTACCCTTACAATATTATGAGTTATATTCTACTCAAAATGATATGTATTGAATCAGTATAAAATACCGAGAGACTCACATGGGACCCGAGAAAAATTCTCTGGCGAGTGTTGAGTTGAGGCCCATTAGATATGAAAGTAGGTTCAAAGCGATGCTTGGACCCAAACACGCTAGGCTTGGGCATAACATACCGAGCCCACAATGGTGATAATGTGCATGCCTAGCACGCCTAATGGGGTGCACTAGGCGTGCGCCTACTGGAGTGCACTGGTTCATTGCATAGCACCCATGCACTGGTCGTCCATGCGCCCATGCAAGGAGCATGGGCTCGAGCTCCTTACTCGAGCCCATATCCTTGAGTGTTTTTTTTTTTTTTAATTTTTCTCCTCTCTTTAATGATTTATTTGGGTTTATTTTGGGGAATTTTTTAGGTCAATTTTATTTTGATCCATCACCTAGTATATATATATATTTTTAAAAATTTAAGATTATTTATTTATTTTAGATTGAGTGTTTTAGACAGGGTCAGGTTAGGATCGAGTAATATCCATACTCATCTGACTTTTTACCTTTGAATTTTACTTGAACCCAATCAAGTTTTAAAAATTTCTATTGATCCAGGATGCATGGATATGCATTTAATATATATCGATTCCTTTTACTTGAAAGATGATAAAAAGGAATAGAAACGAGTCAAATGACAATGCTTCCTCCAAGTAACCGAGCGCAACTGGTTTTACTAGAGAGTTACCTGTTAGATCCTTGCAATGATAAATTAGAATAAATCAACGGTGTTTCCAAGTGAAAAACTTGCCAGATTTTTATTGATCTTTGTTCCTCGACAACGAGACTCGAGGCTGCTACTCCACTGCTCTCCCCTCTATTTATTTCCTGATCTTGAACATCAAGATCAACTCCCTTGGTAGGAAAATTTAATAGCAATCAACACTTAAAATGATTTGAAAATACCATTAACCATCGAATCATTAAAAAAGAGAAGGTCTGCTGCTACTGCACCGGCCCTCACTTCCAGTACAATACAGAGAAGAGAACAGCAGATGCCAATGATCATTGTATATAAATTTGACGGGACGGTTTTGTTGTTTTATTGAAATTTAATTACTAAACTCATATTAATTACTCCTTCTATAATAATAATCTTGTCTGGGCCTTTCATCCATCGGTCGCTGCCCTGATTTTTCTGGCCGGCATCAGCCTCCAACTGCCGTGATAAGCACACTCAAATTAGCTTCTAAACCCAGATCGAATGCTGGGCCCAAATTGATAATACCAGCATTTGGTTGACAGAGCACCCCTTTTTACAAAGTGATTTTTATTTTGTTCAAGTTCAAAAAGAGAAAAATAAAAATAAAAATAAAAATTAGGAGGATATTGTGGATGCTGAGATGGCAGCATCTAAGCCTTACAATTTACAAACACATAACTCCAAGTGCAAATCCCTGAAAGAGTACAGTGGTTTTTGTCTAGAATAAAATTCTAGAACCCTCTCTTCTTCTCATTAAACCCCTCAAGGGTTTTTTCTCTTCTTTGCAACGCTCTCCCCTCCTTTGCACTGAAATAGATAAGCTGTAAGAGGAAGCCCGGCAAAAACGTCCCCCCCCCGTCTTTCTTTCATGGCTCCAGTTTTAAGCAGAAGCTTAGCTACTTATGCCTCTTTAATCTCCCTCCCCTCCTCTATTAGACATCCAAATAACAAAGTCTTAAATCTGAGAAGTGTTTTTTTGTCACAAAATAACGGTCTCAAAAAGGAATTTTCCTGTTCTGGATTAAAATGGAAACTTGAGAAGAGAAATGACCGGATTTCGGTTCGGTGCGAGGCTGCTGTGGCAGAGAAGGAAGCTACTGATACTTCTGGCGAGAAGTTTGAGTATCAAGCTGAGGTGGGTCTCTTTATTATTTTGTGAAAGTTGGGGTCTTTTAGGTTTTGCGAATTGGGTATAGGTTTTTCTTGTGTTGTATTTTTGTTTTGTTTGATTTCAGATTGACCAAGTAAAAAACACTCTTTTTTTATTGGATAATTATTGATGATTGTGCAATTTCTTAGCTGTTTATGGAGTCCCGAATACTGTGATTATGAAAGCTTTACCAAAGATGGATGCCTTGTTGGTTTTTATTGTTGTTACAATTGGTTTTTACATGCTACTTAGTTTGGAGTTAAATTTTTTGTCTATAAGGCACTGAAAGTTGGGAATCTCAATCCTTTCAGGTCAGTCGGCTCTTGGATTTGATAGTTCACAGTCTGTACAGCCACAAGGAAGTTTTCCTTAGAGAGCTCGTGAGGTGAGCATTGACTCTATTGGTATTTAGCGAGCATTTTAATCTTTGTTACTACCAGGCTTTATGAGCTTGCTAATTTTCTATCTAGTCTGTTAGTCGGACATTGGAATTTTTTGTGTAAGGGGCAACATGAAAAAGCAGCCTATCTGGAAAGGCTTTTATGCTTTTTCTGCCCATTTACCGACGAAGAAACGAGTCACTATTTTCTTTTCTGTTGATATCATGTCGTTCTGGTAGTGCTCCCCATTGTAGTAGACATAGTGACTTGATTCTATTACTGTGATGCAGCAATGCAAGCGATGCTTTAGATAAGTTGAGATTCTTAAGTGTGACCGAGCCCTCATTGCTTGGGGATGCTGGTGACCTCGAGATACGCATCAGACCTGATCCAGACAATGGCACCATTACCATAACGTATGCAAAGACTTATTTTAATTTCACTTCCTTCTTGTAGACAAGCATGCTGGGAAGCAATTTGATCTGATTTTTCTGAATCTGCAGAGATACTGGCATTGGGATGACAAAAGAGGAGCTTGTTGACTGCCTTGGAACTATTGCTCAGAGTGGCACATCAAAATTTCTAAAGGCTCTTAAGGTGTCTGTTTTCTCCTTTAGATAACATCAAATCGCCTACCATATTTGGATTCTGCTGGACATATAATTAAGTTCCCTGCCCTGTTATCTACAGGAAAACAAAGATGCTGGGGCAGACAATGGTTTGATTGGCCAATTTGGTGTTGGTTTCTATTCTGCTTTCCTTGTAGCTGAGAAGGTGCAGTGTATTTTCTATGAACTTTTTTTGTATATATTGCACTGTTTGCTATTATTTGAAGTTTTTGTGACTGTCATTTCTGTAGCAAGTTCCTGATTAAACTTGATTATCCATATAATTTGCAATCAGGTCGTTGTGTCTACAAAGAGCCCAAAGTCAGATAAGCAACATGTTTGGGAATCAGAAGCTGACAGTAGCTCTTATGTCATCAAGGAAGAAACTGACCCTGAAAAGCTCCTCCGCCGTGGAACTCAAATCACACTTTATTTAAGGGTACACATGCTCTTTGGATATTATTCACAAATTAGATGAAAAACAGGCATTTAACCTTATTATTGAAAGCCAGTATTATTTGCTTATGGTTCAAAAACAAAGCTGAAAATTTCTCTCTTTGCTGGCTTGTTTTGTGTGTGGGATTTGGGGGTAGGGTTCACGCGTCTCTTTGTCCAACTTCAGTAGTTGTGATCAAAAGCAGGCTTACAAGTTATTGTCCTATTGCAGGAAGATGACAAGTATGAATTCTCAGATCCGGTCAGAATTCAGGGGTTGGTGAAGAATTACTCTCAGTTCGTTGCTTTCCCTATCTATACATGGGAAGAAAAATCAAGGACTGTTGAGGTCAGAATGCATCCCTCTCTTACTTCCTGCTTATTGTCAAATTTACATGAAATTTGAAAAAATCTGGGTGCGTGGAACATTGGTTTGCATGTACATTGAACGGTTTGGAATTCTTAAAGGAAGTTCATTACTCTTACCATTTTAAAAGACTGTATTGGCTATTTATCAAAAAAAAAAAAAAAAAAAACTGTGTTGGCTCTTTGACCTGGTTTCTTAGAACCTTTGTAAGAACTTATATTTTCTGAATCACACAATGTTGTATGTGAGTGATAATTTGAGCTGAATATTGTTTGCCATTATTAGTGTTGCTTGTACATTTAAGCCTATACCAGCTAAAGCGTTTCTGCGAAATTGAAACCTTGGGCAGGTGGAAGAGGAGGAAGAACCAAAAGAAGGAGAAGAGGTGCCAGAGGTAAATGCCATCACAATCTTAATGACGGTGCTATGATTTTCATTTAATTAATCATGCCATTTAACTGGGTTCATGTTCCTGGTGCAGGGTGAGAAAAAAAAGACAAAGAAAACTAAAACTGAGAAGTATTGGGATTGGGAATTAGTCAATGAGACAAAACCGATTTGGGTGAGTATTTAAGTAGGTGTTACCTTTGTTTTTGCAATTTCTTATATAATGTACTCTATGTTTATCTTCTATTTGTTGTTGTAGATGAGGAATCCGAAGGAAGTTGAAAAGGATGAATATCAGGAGTTCTACAAGAAGACATTTAATGAATTCTTGGATCCGCTTGCATATGCACACTTTACCACAGAGGTACCATAATATTCATACTTCTTACTTGGCTACCAATTTTTCAGTGTATGAAATTAATTCAAATTTTTTTGCAGGGAGAGGTTGAGTTTAGGAGCGTTCTATACATTCCAGGAATGGGGCCTCTTAACAACGAGGAAGTAATAAATCCTAAAACAAAGAACATTCGTTTATACGTGAAGCGGGTATTTATCTCAGATGATTTTGATGGGGAACTGGTACGTGATGTAATAATTTATTGAAGTTGTAACATTTACTGTTTTCTGCATTTTCTTCACGCATATTTAATCATACATAGATATTGTATTTGAATTTTAATCGGAGAAGATCTTTGTTCATATCCATATAATGTTGTACTTTATCCTCCATGCAAATTTTTTTATTGTCTTTTACGAGTCAACACACTGTTTTGGGGAGCTAAGTTTGTCATGAAGTTGCAATGTTATACAAGAACAAGCTAAGTATGTTGTCCTTGCCTCTTTTTTTGGCAGTTTCCACGATATTTGAGCTTTGTGAGGGGTGTGGTGGATTCCGATGATCTTCCTCTAAATGTTTCTCGAGAGATTCTGCAAGAGAGTCGGATTGTAAGGATTATGAGAAAAAGGCTAGTTAGGAAAACATTTGACATGATTCAAGATCTTTCTGAAAGTGAAAATAAAGAGGTTAGTGGCATGCAGTCCATGTATATTTTATCCTCTGTTCAGCCTGTGTTTTACTAATGAATAGTATATACATATGTTTTTGATTTTCAGGATTACAAAAAATTCTGGGAGAACTTTGGCAGGTTTCTGAAGTTAGGATGTGTTGAAGACTCTGGTAATCACAAGCGCATAACTCCACTGTTGCGGTTCTACACTTCCAAAAGCGAGGAGGAACTCACAAGCTTAGATGAATATATTGAAAACATGGGAGAAAACCAGAAGGCTATATACTACTTGGCAACAGACAGCTTGAAAAGTGCTAAGAGTGCGCCCTTCTTGGAGAAGTTGGTTCAAAAAGACATTGAGGTATGTGCGTGGCGTAGATTTAAGTATACCTGCACTTGAGTTCACATGGTGAAGGCAAGTTTTGCTGTGATGCAGCAACACATGATTTTTTTAGCTGATGAAAAATAAGCTAATCATCCTTTTCTTTGTAAAGTAACCAATCTAATTGTAAGCTCAACCTAGAAAGTAAATATTTGATTGTTTTAGTTGTGCTGCTGTGGGTGTTGTGTACTGGCTGCAGCTGTTGGGTATATAAAACTGTTAAAACCTCAGAGTAAAATAATACCTATACAACACAAACACACACACACAACCTTAATGATTTGTTTTATAAGAATGTAATTCTACAACAAACACTTCTTCAAGAATGAAATAATTGAAACCTTAAATAAAAGGAAGGATTATATTAAATCATGCTGAAGTAGGTTTAAATATTTTTAATGATTTCCCTAATTAAATTCATATTCATGATTTCTGTCTCCTTTTCTTTTTACCTTGCCGTTCCTTGTAGCTGTCACTATGATAATGTTATATTTTGTTGCACTTTCTTTTTCTTTATAACCCGTTTCAGGTTCTGTGTTGGCATAGACATCTTATATTCCTTTACATGTTCCTGGATGTTTGATGTGGTTTTGTTTGATGCATTGTTTGTAGGTCCTTTATTTAATTGAGCCAATTGATGAGGTTGCCATCCAGAACCTGCAAACCTACAAAGAGAAGAAATTTGTTGATATCAGCAAGGAAGATCTAGAACTGGGTTAGCACTAGCAATTTCTGTATCTATTATACAATTCATTGAAGCAATTCAAAAGCTTTTTCATGGCATGGCTCCTCTCTTCTTGGGGCTCTAGTTTCCATCTCGCTAACGATGTAGGGTATTGATGCAAGGTGGTGATGATGAGGTCGAAGAGAGGGAAACTAAACAAGAATACAATCTCCTATGTGATTGGATCAAGCAGCAACTGGGTGAAAAGGTGGCCAAAGTCCAAGTTTCAAAGCGTCTCAGCTCTTCTCCCTGTGTGCTTGTCTCTGGCAAGTTTGGTTGGTCTGCCAACATGGAAAGGTTAGAAATTGTCTTTAACAACACCTATCACCCCACCCCACCCCACCTAACAGAAGCTCAAGCTTATTCAGTTGATCTTATTTCAATTGTTTCGTGCTTTTGAAGGTTGATGAAAGCACAAGCTCTTGGAGATCAATCCAGCTTGGAGTTCATGAGGGGAAGGAGAATACTGGAGATTAATCCAGATCACCCAATCATTAAAGACTTAAACGTAAGACAGTTGTTCTCAACACTGTTTAATTTGGTGAAGCTATGGTATTGTTGCTGTTGATGTTCTTCCTTTTCTTCTTCTACTACTACTACAATCACTAACTGAGGAGGTAATGGAGAACCTGACGAGAGACAGCTTTGAAGAACCGATGGGTCTTTAAAGTTATTTACCTGCCAAGATTTAACTACACACACAGTTATTTAGTTAGTTAGAGGCTTATGTGATCAAAAGGGTTCGAGGATGTCAAGAATCCCTCTTGGAGTGTCAACAATTGACCATGTAAATGGATGGCAGTTTCTTGTTGATATATCGATGAAGTATTGCCTTGTGCATTAACTTCATGGATGAAAATACCTAAGATGAATTGCTTATTTCTAGATGGAGTTTCTGATTCTTAGATTGTTTGCATATGCAGGCTGCTTGCAAGAATGCTCCTGATAGCAGTGATGCCAAGAGAGCTGTTGACCTCCTATATGATACTGCATTGATCTCCAGTGGATTCACTGTAAGAATGAGAATAGATATTTTTGAATTCTTTTAATTGCTCAGCATACGCTAGTATATGAGTAGGCTCTTGTTATTCACATCTTTCCCTTGATGCTGCAGCCTGACAGCCCAGCTGAGCTGGGTGGTAAAATATACGAGATGATGGCCATGGCACTTGGAGGGAGATGGGGTAGATCAGATGGAGATGAGGCAGAGGATAATGCTGAGGAATCTGATGCAAATGCCAGTGAGACCTCAGAGCCACAAGTAATTGAACCATCAGAAGTTAGGACAGAGAGTGATCCTTGGCAGGATTAATTATTATCTTGACGTACTAGAGAATTAGGCATCATTTTTATTATGCCCTCGAGGGAAATAACTCCTGCAAAAGAGAGAGAGAGGTGGGGTGAACTGGAGAGAGAGGTGCTTCAAAATTTGTGACGGGTAAAGAATCGGCGGGGTTGGATCTTTATAGGATTGCATCATTTCACGGTGTCAAAAGAACTTGTGGAATTGCATACTCTCCTCATCATGAGTTTTAATTTGATCAGCAGTTGCTTGACTCTTTTTTTTTTCTTTTCAACTTTTGATTATTTTTTTTCAATTTTAATTAATACCAAGTAGTTCACTTTTTTTAAATAATAATTAAATTTTTAATTGTTTTTTGCATTTCATAATACTTTAAAAAATGTTATAATCTATCTTTATTTACTTGTGTATTTATTTTTTTCTTTTATTAGTAATATCAATTTTTTTTAGTATTTAATTAATATTAATTAAATTAAATTAAATTA
>Ga0307517_10003712_pt1 | contig 23722 bp, 24 predicted proteins | sample 23_EM_MG_FD_194515 | JGI IMG/M metagenome (GOLD analysis project Ga0307517, IMG submission 194515) | Populus trichocarpa ectomycorrhiza microbial communities from riparian zone in the Pacific Northwest, United States - 23_EM | ecosystem: Host-associated > Plants > Roots > Unclassified | place...
TCGTCTGCAGACCATGATCCATGCGCGAATTCATTACAACTCATAAACTCATTTTGAGGGATACTCTAGCCATCCTTAGCGTGTTAGTAAGTTTACATTGATTTCGCGATATCATACCCTACGCCATGGTTTTAGGCAAAAGATCGGGATTGGGCAAATAGAGGGGGAGCATAAAGGTTTCCCCTATTGGTGCTGCTGCTAGTAAGCAGTGGTGAGCGAATGCACGACCGAGGGAGAAGGAGAAGCGTGTACTGGGGAAGGGCAGTCTGACCTATCCCCCACCATCCCATACCTTACACCTCATGACTGCCACAACATAATAGCCCCCGGCCTTGATCTCCATCCCCGATTCTTTTCCCCCCCCTTTCTCCCGTTCTCCATTGCTGTTATCCATTGCTGTTTCTACCGTCCCCCCCGACGGGTTTGCACCACCACTAACTTTATCAATTTTTTGCACATCTCGGTCGCACCCCCAGCCGGAGATGCCGGCGGAGGAAGGAACAGTTTCTGTCCCACCGTGAGTTGGCTAATCATACTTTTGTTTTTACCGACTGAATTGAAATCAGCTGAAATTTCTCGCGACAGCAATACGGTGACTGGTTCCATTGGGTCTCTTACCGCTTTAGAGCACCTGGTTGTTGGTTACGCAGTCATTGTTATTGAAAACCTCTACAGCTCTTCGGAGGTGTCTTAACCGTATCAAGCTTATCAGCGGTAAACGCCCGATATTCTCTCAACAAATATTCAATGGTCATCCGGATATCGATTCTGTTATTCATATTGCCTCCTTGAAGGTTTGTGGCCCTCTTGCACACGTGGCCTGTTCGAGATTATAGATCCGCGCCGACTCTACTCCAAAACCGCTAACAACTCTGGGTGCGCGTCTGACAGGTAGAACCGCTAACCCGCCGGAGAGTCTACTGAGATCCTAGTCGAAGACTGCCGCGTCAATATCGGTGGGGCCATCTCCATCTCCCTCCTCGGCTCCATGGAAGCGAACGGCGTGAAGAACATTGTGTTCTCTTCTTTGGCCGTTTATGGTGACGCTACGAGATATCCGAGCATGATCCCCATCCCAGAGGCTTGCCCCATTAGTTCTACTAACTCTGCGGGAGAACTAAGATGATGATTGAGATGGGTATGCCTTTGTTCGCCGTGAACTAGCTCCACAGCTCCCTTGCATGAAGTTTGGCTCATTCATACTAATTCAGCCATGTAGTTATCGAGGACTATGTCGAGTCGCACCCTGGCTGGAATTCTGCGCTTCTTACATACTTTAACCCTGCCGGCGCCCATCCACCGGGAAATATGGGGGAGGATCCTCAAGGAGTTCCTTACAACCTTCTGCCTCGATTGTTGCAGGTTGCTGTTAGGCGCCTGGATAACCTTGAGGTCTTCCGAACAGGTGAGCTACTTCAGATTAGGCCTCTCCTAACGCGGGTGGCTTACCCGACTAGATTATGCTTCCCGCACAGATGGCACTGCGATTCGCGACCACCCCCCCATCGTTGACCTTGGCACGGGTGACATTGCGGCTCTAAACAAACTTCTAAAAGACAAGACTGCATGAGCATTAGTACCGGAAAAGGTTCCACAGTCCCCGGCATGATGAAGACCTTCTCGAATGCTGTCCGAAGAGACCCCCCTTATGAGGTTGTCCCTCAAAGGAAAGGAGCGGGAGTTCCAACTAGAGCTGATGAGGAGCTTGGATGGAAGGCTGGAATGACGCTTGAGGCAGCTAGCGGAGATCCCTAGAAACGGTAGTTGCTTTGCCCATTTGATCCCACCCGCTAACAGTGTTAACCCATCTAATAGGGTGCTCAACAATCCGCAAGGGTATTGACAAATGACTCCACAGATGCTACTGGACGCGCTAGCGGAGACAATAAAGAAGATGCCGGCAGAGATGAGCACAACTAGATTACCGATAAGTTTCGAATTTTTTAGATGTGGGTTTTGACGATAGTTCTCTAGTATATTCCGCAAGGAGTCGAACCAGTAGTCTGTAAGCTAGGGTCTCTATTGGTTTGGAGTCTTCTTTCTTGCATTGGCGGAGAGAATTGATTTTATTGAGAATGCTTTGATCACTGGGTTATAGTGACGAGTGAATTGGCGTATTAATAGAATTGCATTGCTTTGGGCGGGGGGGGTTTTCTTTCATTTGTTCAAACCCCCCACGGGTTGCTTAGGCTGTGATACACTGTTCCGTTCACTATACCTATTGTCCCTTAGTAAAGGTAACCGAACATTTGACGCTGCAAAGTTCCACAATATAGTATCGCAACCCCGCCTCTCACCCCCGGACACATCATACTTTTACTCCAACAAAAAAAATCTCAAAAGGATAGGTGACCGAGAAGGTGCTAATTAGGGTTATATATTTATTTGATTTTTAAATATTTTCCTGGTTGTGGTTTTGGAGATCATTTGTTGGGTTGGATGTTGGCAAAGTGCGAGCCGTTGCATCCCAAGGTTCGGCTCCTTTTGCTAAAGGACAATAGTGTGTTCTACCAGAAGCCTTTGCCAATAGCCCCTTTGTCTTCTAGAGAAGTAAGCGTGTATTGCTGGTAGCTGATTGTTGGTAATCACCATGAGTGCCTAGCCAGGTTCTCGGCAGCAAATTGACACACTGTTTCGACTTAGGTATAGTCTAGGTGTCAAGTGCCCAGGTTAAATAATTACTTAATCATCTCAAAGGAACCAGCCGATTGGATATAGTGCAGGATAAGATGTGAGAATGGAAAAAATATTATGTTGGTAAAAAAAAAAGATGATTTCGCCCGGGCTCGAACCGGGGACCACCAGTGTGTTAGACTGGTGTGATAACCAACTACACCACGAAACCATGTCTATAGAATGCTAGCCCTCACACCTTAACAGATCACTTACAGCGAAGCCACACTTAACACCTGCTACCATGCAGGGCTGCTAGGCTGTCGTTCATAGGTAAAGTCTTAAAGGGGCCCTAATTGAACACCACGGTAGAGCGTTGGTATTGTCTTTCTTGGTCTTCTGGTAGGTTTTGTATTTTTGTCAGAAGGGTGTAACTTACTGGGGGTCGCTTCTCTATCGGGGCTAACCACTACCGTAAACCAGAAATAATTGGGCATGACGCTAGGACGTTGGAGTTGCCTCTCCTGGTAAGGTCTGCTGTCTCAGGTGAGGGCTAAAAGACAATCTTCGCGGTGTGTTTTGTCCCCTAATCAAAAGGGGCAATTCTAGACGTCCTAGCGCCATGCCCAATTATTTCGGTTTTTACGGTATACCGGTAGAGTATTATCTCCTATTACCCGGCTGTCCGCCAAGACCTGGCATCACTTAAGCCTGACGGTGCATGATGCCAGAGGCCAATTTCTGACTCCATGAACCGTCCAACGCTAAGCAACGCCCGGTCTTGGCGCGAAACCGGATAATACGAGATAATGCGGTGTGTCTAAGAGAGACAATTTTGGAAGCTTAACATGAGGTCTAATTATTGGAGTTTTTATGATACTATACTTGTGTAGTTCTGCCCAGCAACCTACTTCCGTCTAATCTTTTAGCTGAGGAGTTTTTCTTTGTGCCACTATCCGGGTTGTTGTCATCTTTGTTGTCCAGTCTCTTGCGTTTCCCGATATTGTCTCATAAGAGTCTCTGTTGCTTACTAAGCCTCCCGATTAGACTCGCACCCCACTGTCCTGGACGGCCACAATCCGAAGCATTTGTCCGGGACAGCGAGCGATCTGGGACAACTGACCCGGTTCTCGTGTAATGAAATTCAGAACCTACTGAGATTCATACTGGACAACGAGGTATCCAGATTATCGAGAGCCGGGATAGCGGGGTCTGAGTGTATTGACCTCATTGAGGCTAGCGTATCCAAATCAGAACTATATCAAACAGCTAGGTAAAGTTAGCCGCCGGATTTTATACGGGCATGTATGGTAGGGTTATGGGTTGCGGAGCTGTGGGAGTTGTGGAGGTGGAGTTTGTAAAGGTTAAAGGTTGAGGGAGGGTTGTGACGGTTGTGGCTAGGAAGGTATGGTAGAAAATTGTGGGCGTAGCCTGTGGCACGTGTTACCACCACACGTATTTAATATTTAAAAGGCAGTCAAGTGCACTTGGGAACCATTTGTTTCTCCTCCTTTCCCCCCCACCTCCTTTATCTCCTACCACCGCCGTTGAAATCCACACCCGCCGCTAAAATCATTCATTAAGCAAACAACCCACAAACATGGCTTCCAGTCGTAAGTATACCCCTCATTCATCCCTGCTTTATTCAATTAACAATAAGAATGAATACAGTGATCGCAAGCAAATATTCGGTCCAAATCACCATCATCGTGTGCTCCGTCGCCTCGACTACTGCGATTTTGGCTATGGGTCACTTCCGGCGCCGCTATTTTTTGAAGAGTACGATCCCGGACCCGTTTGGCATCACAACAGTGGGCGCCAAAAAGACCGACCCTCCCGCAGTGCAGTTTTCCCGGTTCGCTCGCTAAGGTATGGAGAAACCGTTAACCCTTTCTTATTTACAGTGAATGTTAATTCTAGTTGCATAGTGTCACCTGGGTGGGTTTCTCTCGGTCGCGGTTGTCGCCTGGAGGAGCCGCGGGGCCTACGTTCTTGGTGCTTCTTTTGCTCGTCTTTGTCGGGGGGGGGGCGGGCACTGCTGCTTCCCCAATCAATCTTGATTTTCGTTGGCGGTCCTCGTTCTTTTTTCGCGGTTTCTTGATCCCACTACCCCCACTCTTCACTTTAACCGAGAATTGATTTGTCTCTCTTTACGTAGTTTTTCTACAGGCAGTTTCTTGAGTAAGCCCAATCCAGATTGTGACATCAGTGACCTCACCGTCCATGAGAAGAAACCTGCTTCTGATTTTCAGCCCCCAATGCATCATAAGATCAACGACAGTCCGACCCTTCGCCAAACAAATCGTCCACGACCCCTCACTTTTTTGCAACCCTTCCCATCCCTTGGTCTTTACAATCCTCTCTCAATCAACCATCCACTCGATTGAACAACTTGCTCTGCCTAAATCGACCTCTGCGAGGTTTCTTTAATTCCCTTGGGCAAAGGTTTTTGACTTGTCTTTTTTAGAAAGAATAAACAGACACAATGGTCAAGTGAGTTAATTGGATTTTCTACTTATATTTTTCTGGGGAACTGCCGATCGTATATAAAGAAGCACGGGAGAGAGAATCAAAAGTTGTAGGAGAGAAACAAACTATTCGCTGACTTATCTTCTATACTTGTGCGTGAACTGACCCCTTAAATACAAAAGCCCAGAACTACTTGTCCTCATAGCCTTCCTACTATCATCATAACATATCCAGTTCCAATAGGGCTATCCTCTTACCCCTCACTGCCGCGGTCAATTTCTCACCGATTTACCCCTCATTTCCTCACCGCTACCTAGCTTTTCTTCACCGCTACCCCGCACCTCGGACCATTCACCGAGTACTCTGAGTAAGCAAGTTGGGATCCAGCTCCTAGATCAAATTTTCCTTCTCTGAAGAGCTGATCCAGCTATCTTCCTTGACTCATCGAAGCAAATCATCCTGGATAACCACAACACCCAATTCCTCCTAGAGTATGGCTCAGCTCATTCATCTTCTGCCCAAAAGCCGTTGGGCCGTGACTGCCCCGGGATTCTCTTTCTCGGCTAAGAAACTCCTCTCTCTTCCCATGCGGTAAATCGAAGCCACTCTAGGCAAGTTTGTTGAGCACTTCAGCAGCTCCATAGAAACTCTCGCGGCGAGCGTGGTACTACCACAATAAGCCATAATGGCTCGTGGATTCCGAACTTTGTCGCTAAAGCTATTAAAGAACATATTTCGAGTTAACCTCTTGGAGTCTACCTAGTAGCCCACGTCTGTGAAACCAATCGTTAAAAGTATTATGGAAGACCTCGCCATCAGAAGTATAGATCAACCGCCAAGTTTCATTTCGCGAGCGGGTAGCTGGAGTCGGCATGCCATCTGGTATTGCCGGACTCCGCCCAAAATTCTAATCTAACTCGTCCAACACTTCAAACACCAACTGGTAGCATTCCTCACGTTTCGCCTGGAAGTGGGCTCTAGGATCCTATCCGCAGCACGATTGGCTCATATCATACATAAACATTATACCGGACGAAGACTTACCGTCGGAATCGCTCAATCAGCAAAAAATCCCAAAGCTTCACTCCCCTTGTCACTCTCCCTAGCGACTGTAGGATCATGCTGTCCGGATCCCGGATAGTAATTCCAACTCTGATATTGTACCAAGGTATACCGGAGGTTCTCAATTGTCAAGCTTTCAACAGCCCCCTCGAATAATCGCAAACTCTCCCCCAGGAGCCTGTTCCTATTGTCCGGATCCAATTTTTCTCTGCGAACTTGTTCAACAGCCTCAAACACCACGACACGGTCGGCGCTGCCGAAACTTCCGCATAGCTGCGGTAACGCATCAGCAGTAGTGTCCATGTTCAATCTATCTGCAATGTTTCTATTGACGATCCCGGTGACCAACTCCTTCGCAAGCCGGCCCCCCTATCACTCGTGAATAAGCACAAGTAATCTTCTTAGAATCCTCTTTCTGGTAGTCTGAGAGACAAAGTATGATATCCCCAAGTTTATTATAGGGTATAAAGAACACAAACGATATACCCTCGATCATATTACTAACCAAGGTAACAATAGCATGCAATATCCGACGTTTAACTGCAGGGAAACTTCCTCAGCCCTACTACCCAGGACTCATCTCCGGATAACCTATCAATAAAGTTACCGTTGTTTTGTAAGAAGGCCGACAGTTTGACGATTTGCTCCTGGGGGGATAGCAGTTTTTCAACAGGACCACTATGATATCTCGTACCACTTGCAACATTAGGAACCTCCCCAAATATTTGAGCCTTCCAGATTGATCTAACAATCATTGAAATATAGAGTGCAAGATCCTCTGCTCTCTCTGAAAGTTTGACCTATCAAGACTAGATAATGCCGAAGCATCGTATAGATTCCCAGCCAGTAGCCTACAGCTATAGTAAATGACAAACTTCCGAGCGAACTCAGAAACTTCCACCTCTGTAGTCCAGGCCTCCAATTTGTTTATGGTCTCGGTGCTTGCCCCACAAGCAACTGCCAATCAAGAACAGCCTTCAGCGCGCCGTACTTTTCAAAGGGATTCCTAGCTTCGGCCTCCACACCAATCGGAGAATTGGTCAGGACAGCGACTTTAGTTAGCGGCAATCGCATTGACCAGCTAGCTCGCTCCCAAACCCGCGAGGCCCTTTTCTAGCCCCAGAAGGTTCTGAAATTAATTCAACCGCCTCAACCCTCCAGCCGAGTCTCACAGATATTCCCGTCTCAATAAGTGTAGCCCTCGAGGCTCCTTCCGCCAATGTCGCTATTCTCCCCGAATCAGGCGCCCAGAGAAAGAGCTCATCAGCAGCTTCCGGTTTGTTCACGAAGCAAAAGAAGTAGCCAGTTGAGAATACCTTCCCCCCCCGGGTAGGCGTCAATGTTGACCCCTCTGATGGGGAAATGGAACGCGAATCACCTGCATACCCGTCGGGGCAGATTCCGATCATCCGAATCCGGATTCCTAAGCCACATCGGTCATATAAAGATTACAGCCGGTTGTAGTTGTCGCAATCTAGGGGATTCTGCGGCCTTTTGACAGGTCACGGGACTGACCGAAAAAGGCGAGTTTTAGGCTCCAGCAACGGCAGGTTCCCGATCATAACCATGACGTTGACAAGCTTGTGTGGAAATGAGTACATGATTCTCAATGAGAGCGCAGTCTCCACCTTGACATGGAACCCCCTTATAGCTGACTTTCAAGACAGCGCGTAGATTTGATTCCAGGTATCATCTATAACCATCTGCACAATATATTCAGTATCCTTTGGCTAGCTCAATAAGGGCAATGGTATTCCAGGGGCAAATGATGAAGCACCCCTACTAGTTGGGCAAATCTTCCCACATCTTCCGTAGAACAATTTCTCTTCCGCCTTCACCATCGTCGGCAAATAAAGTCCTAAAATATGGACCCGTGAACAGACATGCCCGGGATGTGAATTCATATATACCATACCCCCTCTTCCACCGAAGAATACCTCCCCCTCTTCTTCGAGCCCTCAATTACACTAACACCTAGTCCCTTAGTCGGAGCGCTCATTTTAGTCCCAAAAGGTGTTGCATCTCTCCCGCCCCTCGCGTTCGCAACCGCCAGTACGCCGAGCAAGAAGATATCGACCGTTGCCGCCGTAACGAGGACATATTTGACGTCGCTGACAAACACCCCTAATTCACGAAGGTAAGACCCGGCAACCCAATGCGCTAATGGTTCCAGGGTAAAGAAGCGAAAAATCCACCCGGCCTGGTGACAATAGTCTGACAGCGGTGATAGCATTTGGCTGAGCTTCGTAACCTTGGAAAGACCCCGGCGTTGTGTAGTCTCAGAGGTAGAAGCAGTTGTAAATAGTGATCTGTGCCAGCTGCAACTCAGTAAACAATCCCATCATTGTATGACTTGTAGCGTGACCGCATTTCTCGAAGGTCGAGTCCGGGATAGTGTGCAAAGCCGTTCTCGGGAACAGCTCCCACACCGATGAACGTCGGAGGTCACCATAGGATGATTGACCGTCTACTCACCCTCTATAAACTATCATTAGCCGATATACCAAATCAAAAGAAGGAGAGAGCCCTACGAGAAGCTGTGTCATCAAGCTGCGGATGCCTAGCCTCGGTCGTCAGAAACTCATTAATGGTTCTAGCAGCACGTTGCACAGGCCCCAGATTATCGGTTGAGGAGACTGGCTTTAGAGCCTGTGGAGTCTCAGACTCTGATCCAGAAGGCGCAGCGAAAGGTTGTGATGACCGGCTGTCCGTGACGTAAGCGGATGAAGAGTCGCCGGCATACTAATTCCTCGGGGAAGAGGGCAGCTCCGTGCGGAGGTCGGGATATACCGGGTTCAGCGAAGACGACGGCTGCTGCGACATTTGGGGTTGTATATTGAGGAATGATACTGGTTCTGAGAAGGCGGTGTCTCGAATATCGACTTTTTTTTCTTCCGAAAGATCTTTGCCCCTCACTAGCTTGGTATGGTTGAAAGGAAAGGAAAAGGAAAACCTAGCAAGAGCGAAGAAATTAGGCTTCCCATTTTCCCGCCAAGCTTGGTCAATACTAGGTTCTTTCTTTCTCTTCGTTCACACCAGTTGTGCTTGGAAAAAAGGAAGTCGCGTTGCTGTGAGGGTTGCAGAATGAAAGGTGGTAAGGGCTTTTACTGAGGGATAGTCAATTGCGCCCTTAAAGTGGAAGCTTGATGAAGGTCCTCAAGACACGGTGATGAATTGGGAGAAAAGTGTTCTAGGCGTGAATTAATAGTGTCCAAGTTGTGATTGATCGTGCTGGCGGTCTCTCACACAGTTTCAGATATAATATAGGATTTTCTGGAGAGTTGAATTACATCGGGCGGCAAGGTTGAAGAACTACGCACAACGAAGCTGCCGGTTCTAGGCACAACCACTTTCTCCATTCCCCTTGTTCGCCGGCTCAACGAATTATAATAAAATATTACAATATATGTGGTTATTATTGTCCTGGAGCTTCTCCAACCATCATCCATAATTCATTCTTCCCTTCCTGGGTTGCTACTCTTTCTCCGAATTATACAGTCTATTGTTTTCACGCCTACAGATTTCAGAGCATCATATCACAGCACATTTCAAGGCCGCAGACTGACGTACTCCAAATTTTCGCACCAAATTGTGACATAAAGATTTAGTCCCCTACACGACTCGAGAAACTGTTAATCATAAATACCATCCATCGCCCTTTTCCCCATCGAGCCAAACAATCCACCCGCCACGATTTTGGTATTACATCCTCACTTCCTAAGCGACCTTCTTCCCCTGAGCCGCCTCTCTTTCCCTCTTTCCCACCGCTCTCTTCCTAATATTATCATTCATACCCGGGTTCTTGCCCAAGATCCGACCATTCCTGATACCAAGTCACTCCTGAAGACCCCAATGCATCAAACCGTGACTCCAGTACTCTTTAATAGTCGCTTCCATACCGGCAGCAGCCCCCTTAAGCCCAATCTGGTCGCGGGTAGAGTAAACAAAAGCCCTCTGTGTAGGAATCATATGCTATGTTCGCGAATCCTACCAATAGATGGGGTGATCAAGTAACCCACAATCAATTAAACCCGCACACCATCAGGTTTGAGCTCGAGGCCGAGAGCGGTGGACGAGTGTTGAAAGAAAGCCCTCCAGCCTGAGTAAGTGGCCACAAAGGGAGTAGAAAGCAAAGCGCCGAAAGAGCCCATAGTTAATATCGAGCCTGTCTTCCCAGAAGCGGTGCCCGGAGCCACGATTTGAGTAACTTTGAGTGCACCATTAACATTGATGCTGATGATCTGGTCCATCGCCTTCCCGGACGTCTCCAAGAAAGTAATACCGGAATCATGGCTTTTTCCGACATTGTTAATCAGAATCGCGATGTGAAGATCGCCCACCAAGGCCGCCAAGCGCTCGTAGTGCGCCGAGTCATTCTTTGCAATGCGCATAGCCAAAGCCTTAGTTTGGATACCGGCGTACTTGGATTCGATTTCCTGAGGTAGGGTAGCGAGTTTCGATTGGGTGGGGGAGACGAGAACCACATTGAATCACTTGGCGGTGAGCTTCAAGGATAATTCCTTCATAATTCCATCCGAGGCGCCGGTGGTGAGTGTCCACGACCCTTTTAGCCCGGGTTTATGCAGCTATAATCACAAGTGAATCAGTATGCTAGCCAACCTCCCGCAAGTTGCGCAAGTAATAAACATTTGTCGAACTAAGAATGAGCGAGCTTGAGAAAGAAGTGAAGATTTTGAGCAAAAGGTTGAGAACAATGAGAGCACCCAAGTGAGCAAGACTGGAGAGTCCAATCGGACCCACAAAGGACGCGAATTGGTAATAAATTCGCCGGAGAAAGTAATCGCGTTGGTGCTCCGCAGCAACCTCGAAATTGGCGTCTATTGAGTGGTCGTGGGGGAGAAGTTTCTGCTGTTTTTTGAAGGGAGCTCGGCCGCCTTGCTCGTGAGAATTCCCAACCCAATATTGACACGAATGAAGGGCGCGACACGTATTGGTTATCTGGTTGTGTTCATCATCTATGCGGAAACTTCTTTATTATCTCCGCTAGCGCTTGCAGTAGCATCTGTGGAGTCATTTGTCGCCCTTCCGGATTGTTGAGCACCCTATTAGATCAGTTAGCACTATTAACAAGTAGAGTCAAATGCGAAAAGTAAATAGCATTTCCAAAAGATCTCCGCAGTCTTCCTCAAGCGTCATTTGAGCCTTCCATCCAAGCTGCCGGTCACCTCTAGTTGGGACTTCCGTAAGATCAAAAACACCTCCTTTCCTTCGAGAGACGGCCGCATAAGGGCTGCCGCTTCAGAGACCATTCTGGAAGGCCTTGATGATGTCGAAATCCGTAGTGCCTTTCCGGTACCAAGGTTCAATGCCGGGTATTAAGACTTGTCTTTTCGAAGTTTATTTATAACGGCAATGTATCCTCTTGCTCATGGCAACGACGTGGATGTAGTCGCGAATCGCAGTGCGGCAGTGCCATCATGGGAAGAATGACCTGGTCGGGTAAGTTGCCGCCTTTAGGAGCCGCCGGATCTGAAGTAGCTCACCGATTGCGAAAACCTCAAGGTTATCCCGGCCCCCAACAGCAACCTCCCACAACAGAGGTAGAAGATTGTAAGGAAAGGCTTGAGGATCCTGCCCCATCGGAAGGGCACCAGAAGGGTTGAAGTGTGTAAGAAGGGCAGAATTCCGGCCAGGTTGCGACTCGACATGGTCCTCGATAACAACAGCGCTGAATCAGTATGAATAAGCCAAAGCTCGGGGAAGGGAGCTGCGGAGCCAGCTTACGGTCAACCTAAGCATACCCATCTCAAGCATCATCTTAGTTCTCCCGGAGAGTTAGTAGAACTAATGGGGCAAGCCTGTGGGATGGGTATCATGTTACCCGGAGGTGCACCGGGAGGTAAGGATTAGTAATCTCAGGACAAAGCTAATTCAACTGCCCGTGACAATGCTCCTCTCCTCTCCACCGTTCACATCACCCTCCACAACCCGCCTCACAACCGATAACAATTCCCAAACAAAAACCTTGATAAGGACAAGTAAGGGGAAGCATAAAGTGAGTCCTATTCAGATGAGATGATTCCTATTGAAAACTAATTTAATATATTAATCGGAACGAAACAGCACAGCTCATGATGCTTCCACTAACCAAGGTTCACCTCAAACCGGGATGGATGAAGACTTACCGCCTCATCAGCCCCCGCTATCTCCACCATTCCATTAGTGTTTGTCAGGTAAGTTAAAGTCTCCATTGTTAACATTTGCGGCTGATGAAATGGAACATTGCAGCCGGGAGGTCTGAAACCGAAACCCCCGGCCGGGCCTATGTTCAAAGGTGGTCATGTTCCTGCAATGACTCAATTGGTAAGCTGCAAAGTCCAACTTGATTACCAACGATACTAACCGGATATATTCAGCAAAAGAATCAAGCTGCGAGCCCGAAAAGAAGAACCAAAGCCCCAAAGGCCAGCATCGATAAGGTAATCCCCCCCCCCATCGGTGAATAATTTTAATTACTGTAGAATTCCATAAATAAGCCGAGCAGGTTATTTATGGAATTCTACACGGGCGCAAATCAAAGATTCGGAAAAAGTGACAAACAAAATGTATTGTTGCAACACAGATATCTCAAGTCACTTTTTCTTGATGTTTAATTTGCGCCCAAGTACCGTAGTGAACAAAATTGGCCCATGCTAACCAGAAGAAAATTCTACAGACCGAGAAGGAGATCACCCCCCCCTGCCCCAGGCAATTTGTCAAGGTCATGATGACCGAGGGGACAGCTTCAGTAAGTTTCATGTTTCATTATCCCATACAGTTGTCTAACACTATAATAATATATAGGTGAAAGCGCTAACACCGCAGAAGTATGAAGTTTCGTACTCCAAGGTCAGCAGAGAGGACGCGGAGGAAAGACTGGGATTTTTGCTTGAGGAATTTGAGGAACAGGCTATTCCTGTTGTTCAAATGTTAGAGGAAGCAAACCCAGGAAATAATGGGCTAAAGAAGGACGATCTGCTTGTTATAAAGCACAAGGTGTATGAAAGAATCTTGGAGTACCTTGTTTGTGAAGGGATTCCGACAGATTCGACGGCAGATTTTAATGAAGCGAACATAAACGACCTCGTTTTTACCATCATCTCTCCAGTAATTGCTGCTTGTAGCCTCAAATTGGGGCGCAAGATTCGGCTCCGGAGGGAAAAGAAAATTACTGCTATGGATGGGCTGTACGGTGGATTCCAAGAATTTGTCACTGTCGACCTTATCGGGGTGGGTAAAACCAAGTTTATTTTTGTTGTCGAAGCCAAGAGGACCACCCTTGGCCAGGCAAAAATACAATGCCTCTTAGCGATGAGGGACATGGGGGGAATTAATGGAGGGGGGGCGGTCTATGGTTTCGTTACCACCGGCCATCATTGGCAGATGATTCGATACGATGGTAAGGAATTTAAGCAGACTGATACCTTTGATGTCTTGTTCCACACAATGGGGCAGGGGAAAGGGCGATGGCTGCAGGAGTATTCCATAGTGATAGACGCTATACATGCTGCCTTGGTTACTGCAGGCGGATAGACGATGAAGTGGTTATCAAGCTCTTTTAATTGCAGTTCCTGTAATTGTTAGTCTCATCAGCAAATTCTTTAGATTCTTCCACTCCTTTGTATTCATTGCTTTCATTACAGGGATTGGGGGTTAGGAAGGAGCAAGCAGAGCTAAGCGATTCTTAAGCCGTGAAAAGTTTCCCGAGACAAGAAAGGAAGCCCTCACTGAAATTGCACCATACCAAGTTTGAGATATTATTCGGTGCTAAAACCTGTTTCCTTTGTATGATACCTTTCCTATTGAATCTATTTTATGTTTGTAGCATGATAGACGAGACTCAACTCAGCTTAACGACAAATGCCCAGTGGGATATTTCATGTGTCACGATTCACGAGAGATAATAAGGTCCTGAGTATCGCGTACAAACTCGTGGGGCTCACTCCCACGATATTTGCCCGCTGTCACACACTCTCCGCTTCTACACCGCCATATATTTCTAGTGCCACACCACATACTGCACTAAAGCTGTCCACAGGTGAATTGGCTTGTCGACTAATACCCAAGTTTATTGATACCGCGCCGAAAGAACTATTTGCTCTAATCCCTATCGTTTAGGCCGCGGGGTTTATCCCTGTAGTGCATACAGCGGATGGAAGGTTATAAGAACTTTGTCAGTGCAATAGTACCATTTCTCACCTGGAATTATCCATGGACTAGCTTTTTAATTTCACAAGCACCACTAGCTTTGATATTTCCCTCTTCCGCACCAAACAATTCAGGCCATGCATCCCATCAATTTCAAATATCCCCCCTTTTCAATATGTCTTCCTTCTGATCCAACAATAAAATAAAAAAGTCTCGTAACACATGTTGTAAAGCTAACCAAATCAATGTCCAGACTTCCTACACTCACCTTCATCATTCGTGGAAACAAGGTTTTCATGCAGATGGTGGTCAAGAGCAACCCTTCCATTCTCATCCACTTCAAACCTTCCCTTCTTGGCCCTATCCTCTATCCGCCCACATCAGGGGTTCTCATTAAGCCCCCTTCAACGTCGCCTACTGTATTCGCTTCGCATAGCAAGGAACCGTATAGCCAAAGATTGGATATTCAAACGTTGGTGGTGTGATTGGCTAGTGCTTGGATTACCAGGAACGGGATTTGATTGACCGAATGTTTAAGGGATGTGTGAGAGGAATCAAATGTCTGCCGTCAAATGGCATCCCTCACCATTATCAGTCCTCCGTACCGGCCGCTAGCACGATTGAATCGCTTTTGATCTAGGAATTGCTCCGTTCTCGCCGTGAATGTTCCCGATCTTCGCACCGCTTGAGATGTATTTAGAATCCAATCCCAGCCGAATCTGTTGAGGCAGGTTTCCCGCTGACTTGCTTTAGAAGTCTTGAAAGTGCCGGCAGTCGGAAGGGAGGTGAGAGGTCATATACAGTACGTGATCGCCCTGCTCCGCAGTGACCACTTGCACTTACGATATTAATGGCCGGTGTTTGCGTTTATCACGGAGTTTCTGTACGATCTTAGCCTCAGGTCTCTTGTTATGGGAAGGGTAAATATAATCCAAGAGTACTGTGTTTGTGCTAGCTTTCTCGCCTTCTCTCTCCACCCCTGCATCAACTTATAGTTCTTCCTTCTCAATTCATCTTCAACCCCCACCCCGGCAATCCTATCCCGGACTTGGAGATTTAGGTATTAGAACCTCGAATAATCTCATCCCCCCCTTGAATTTGGGTTCCCCTCCCTCGCACGGACTTTGCTGGATGCTCTTGATAAAATCTATACTATGATTAACCCTCGTCCTCGTGTGGAGAGGGAGCTAGTACTGACATTTCCTCGGTCACTCGATAGGCACAGGCACAGATGGCGAACTTACGACTGCAAATTTATATTATAGTCCTCGGACTGAGTCCACTGAAAACACTAATCTTGTAGTCGTCGCTTAGGCCGAGAGCGGCGATTACCGCGTTGTCAGGCATCATAACTCTTATAAATTGAGGGTCACGGTGGATTGTATAATAGAAGTACTGAAACTTCGATTCCGGGCCACAAGAGAAAAGGCTGTCGGTAGCCGTAGATTCACTTCCCACAGTGGAAATGATTTCACGAACGGACAAGAAACAAAAAGAAACAAATCGATACTACCGGAGAGGCAAACACCGCTCACACAGCCGGAAGGAGAACAAAGTCGATAGAATCACGAAACTCACGATGAAGAAAGAAAGAAAATCCCAATCACGTTCCGAAAAGGGCCTCCTCGTTGAGGTTGTCGTTGTTTTTTTCTGTCGTGCTCTCCCTCGTTGTTTCCATGAATCTACTTACAGCCACTTATAACCTTGCCCCCCCTGTATATATCACGTGCTCCGAAGCCAACCGCTCTCATCCACGATGCTAGCTCTCTAACTACCTTTGAGTAAAAACCATATATGAAACAAAGCGAATAGTCCTAAATACAATTTCTCACGCCACAGTACGAGAGGGAAAGAACCAAAAAAACTGTATGAGGGGCAGAAACTTATTCGCTGACTTGACTTCTACATCTGTGCGTGAACATGGCCCTTAAGTACCAAAAACTAATACTACACGCCCATGAGTAGTCCCTATACTCTCAGACCATTTCCATCAGATATCGTATGATCTGGCTACCCCTCAGTTCCCCCCCTTTTCCTCACCGCAACTTCCCCTCTTTTGTTCACCGCAACTACCCCGCTTCTCGCAGCTTTCACCGAATACCAAACGCTCATCGGTCATGCTTCCGGTATACTTCTAGCATATTCTAATAGGGATGCACGGACAAGGATGTGGGCGTAAGAGGTGCCGGTGATTCACAATAATAACGAGATATTACAGGCTGGCCAGGTTCGCTGACAGTTGATAGGGGGTACGGTAAGCTGCTCAACAGCAGCAGATGGGAGGCACCAAATACGACGATAAGCTGTGGGGAAAAGAGGATCACCTTAAGGGCTTCGGATCAATAAACCTTCCAACAGTGGGGAGAACGCACTCGAGCGGTCAGTAAGGAACCGAAGGGCCACCCCCGCTCATCCCGAGCGAATATATATTTCTGCTAGGAGAGGGAAGTTGTTCCGAATCTCTACTGACACGCCCCTAGCACGAGCGCTCAAGTTGTTTGATCGCAGTTTCATCGCCCTTGGTGCATCAACTCCAGGACGAAACACTGCTGTAATCCGCTGAGTTGAGCAGTGAGGTGATGAATTTATTCAATAAAATCAGGGAGATCAATAGCTGCAGGTAGTCACGACAGCACCGTCATCAGTTTGACCATGACACCGGAGCCCATTACACGGGAAGATAAAGTCATCCATGCTAACGTGGTACATCTGTCAAACGAACAAGGAATTGTAGCGACGACGAGAACCATAGTCAATTTCGAAGCGAAGGAAATAATTGATCTCATTATGGGAATTTGAAGGATCATCCCCGAGTACACACGGAGCATGAAGCTTAACACCGACACGTACTCGCACTTGAAATGGGATGACTTTCCTCCAATCATCTGTTCATTGAACTCCTGCTTGCAACTGAAAATACAAATGCTTCTACATCGGGATCAACAATTAGCCCAGGCCCTACAGACTCTGTTAGTAAAACAGCCGATAGGAGAAAGTAGCGAATATGATCTAGACTCTCATACCTAAGTTTTTAGGAGGTTCTTCAGATAGTACACACATCCCTAACCAGGGGGTAGCCAGAGTCGACCGCTGAGGAGCTGAACCAACCGAAAAAGAAAAAACCCCACTTATATCCCGCGTTCGAGTGATCAGTGCTTGCGTGAAATTCCGTCTATACGCTTGCCGGGAATATGTGCTAGTTCCATTCGTACCAGCCACGATCGACCACTTTAGTCATTGTAGGATCATCGCTATTGGGATTCGGAGCCCAGGTCTGGGATGTGAGCGATATGAATGAGAAACCAAACCATCATCCGCTAGGCCCCATCGTGAGATTAACTATAAAGTAGAATTCAAAGTGGTGTTGAGTGAGTTAGCGAGTACGAAAAGAAAGGAGCAGGGGGAAGTAATAGGTGAGGCATCATCACTTTCCCACGAACAAGCCGTAAATCATCAACCGATACCCTGAGCCACTCCGTGAGTCAAGACATTTCCCTAGTACATTCGAGACAGGGCCATATGGCCTCACCTTTCTTAACTGTCACGCTCTCTCCGGTGGGCGGAGCAATATTAGTGCCTGGTAGAAGTTAGGTTCATGTCGACCACAAAAATTGGAGCATGCGCAACACCTACCATCATAAAAAACCAACGGAATACAGATCTCCTAACCCTTAATCTTCTCCGGCAAAGCCCGCCTTCCTGAGCCTCCAGCAAAAGTGTATTCTTCGTCAAGACCTTCGGAACCATAGTCCCAATTTCAAATTAACCTTGGGCTTCTTTACTTCGCCCTCCTCACCACACTTATTATCCTTACTACTAGACCTTGTTGTGACCTAAGTGGATGAAGAGCCGCCGGTATACGAACTCCTCGACGAAGGCCGCAGCTCCGTGGGGAGGTCGGGATATACAGGGTTCAGCGGAGACGGCAGGTCGACGCAACATTTGGAGTTATATATTGATGAATGGCGCTGGTGCTGAGAAGGCGGTGTCTTGAATATCGACTTTTTTTTTTCCGAACAATTTTCTCCCCTCACGCGTTTGGTTGGATTGAAAGGAAAGGAAAAGAAAAGAAAAACCTAATAAGAGCGAAGAAATTTGGCTTCCCGTTTTTTCGCTAAGTTTTGGGTAATTCTAGGTTCTTTCTTTCTTTCTTTCGCGCGGGCCGGTTGTGCTTGGGGAAAGGGACGCCGCATTGCTGAGTGGGTTGCAAAATGAAAGGTGGTAAGGGCTTTTTCTGAGCGATCGCCTTGCCAATCGGGTTCGTAAACCGGAAGCCTGATCGAGGTCCTTAAGGTACGGTGATGAATTGGGAGACAAGTGTTCTGGGCGCGAATTAATAGTGTTGTTTTGAATGATAATGGTAGTGTCCACAACCCCATGATACGATATCGGGAAACACAAAAGACCGGACGACAGTGATGACAACAATCCCGGATAGTCGCACAAAGAAAAACTCGCACTGCTAAAAAATTAGACGGAAGTAGGCTACCGGACAGAACTACACGAGCGTAGTATCATAAACTCCAATAATTAGACCTTATGTTAAGCTTCCAAAATTGTCTCTCTTAGCTACCAGTATGGTGGTTAGCGCGGATAGAGAAGCGACCCCCTCAGTACACCCCTATGACAAAAATACAAAATCTACCAGAAGACCAGGAAAGACAAATCCAACGCTCTACCGTGGTGTTCAATCAGGGCCCCTTTAAGGCTTTACCCTATGAACGGCACCCTACCCGCACTCCGTGGTAACAGCTGTTAAGTGTGACTTCACAGTAGGAGATTTGTTGAGGTGTGGGAGCAAGAATTGTATATTCATGGTTTCGTGGTGTAGTTGGTTATCACACCAGTCTAACACACTGGTGGTCCCCGGTTCGAGCCCGGGCGAAATCATTTATTTTGTACTCTCAAAATATTTTTTCCATTCTCACAACATCTTATCTTGCATTATATCCAATCGGTTGTTGCCTTGATTGAGATGATTAGGCTATCCTTAACAATGGCACCTGACACCTAGACCATACCAAATTCGAAACAATGTGTTGATTTACTAAGGCCCTGTTCGTTTGCAATGGTTCCGACCGTTTCTGCTTTGAAAATGAACTTCTCCCCTTTTTGAAACGGTCATTTGTATATGAAAACGGAACGGTCCCATCACAACCAAACAGGGCCTAAATATTCGGACACCGTGGACCCATGATTCATGTATCTCCTCAAGGGTATGGCACCGCACTGACGGCCTAGGTTTGCCCTGCACATTCCTATCACGCTATGGCCTATTATAAGGGCTTCCATCCTTGGCCCCCCAATGCGTTGGTGAGCTACACTCGAAACCTAGTTCTAGAACTCATTGGGCTAGACGGCATTATCTTCTAGGAAAATCGCAGAGAGGTTTCTTCCCGCCGCTTATAAATCTCCCGTAGATAAAAGTTATTTCTTCGACTTTCATGGACACAACAGGGTTTATAGTCATCGCCAGTATACCTTGCATATTTGAACCATTTGACACCAGATAGACAGACCATTCTTTTGCTACCTCTCATGCGACCCGATGCTGGAGGTTCCACCACTCCCAAAGACGAGTGGGGTAACCTTTCTTCCCAAGCCACCGGAAACTTGGCCTTTGACTCCGTCGAGAACATTTATGGTGACTATTCCAGGACCCTCCGTATCTGGGGGGAGAACTTCCTGTTAGAATATTCACGAAGGTTCCATATCTACGACAGTGGTACTACATGGAAGGTTTGGATCAGGATAGTTTTTGTTTGGAAAGTGTGTGGAAGTATGGAAGATGAAGCGATGGCATGTAAGGACGAATGGTTAGGTGCAGCGGAGATGTTTTGAGAGGATTCATGAATCGGAGTAGGTGTACTAAAGGTTTGGAACTAGTATTAGCTAGAGGATGCAACGAACGAGTGTCACACTTTGATGATAGTGAAACAGGCAAAGGTATGAGGAAAGTTTGGGAAGCAGCATTCAGGAAAGGTCTGTAAGTAGTTGAAACGGGCGAAGGGATTGAAGGAGGAAATCGGTTGGAAAGTTGAGAGCGCGGTTTGGAAGGCAAGAGACGGTGATGGGGGGGCGGACTTGAACGGTGGAGAAGGAGTTTCCTGCATGAGAGTTTTGTGTATATATAGGACGCTGCTGGCAGCCCAGAAGGAATAAGGACCGCAAGACTCTCTACCCATCATAGCCTATTTTTATGACTTCCTCGGCACCTTGCATGATCGGATCGCAGCCGCTTTGCGGGTGGGGAACCTGGGGATGAGTGGAGAGGAAGTTAAGGTTTTCAAAAGGAAATGGGAGGTGAATACCCTTTCTTCTGCTTCCTCTTTGTCTCTCCGGAAATGCTTTCAAGACTGGCACGACCAATATGAATTAGTACCACTTTACCTATTGCGAGGCCGATTTCAAAGCCAGGATCCTGAACTACATTATCCCCATCATAGCAAGAGAAGGTGCAACGGAGCTATATGAAGGCATCCTTTATTAATCTTTGTTCCTTCCTCCTTCACTTTTCTATTTCTTCCGTGGTTGCGGTTGTTCGACAGCCATCAAACACAAGATGATACCATGCACCGCATATGAAAAGAAATAAAAGGAAAAGTCTAATGGAATCTTGGATTACCACGAACTATAACCGAGGAGATTTTACTATTCTAAACGAGTCGACTAGTTAAAATCCTACCTCCAGTCCAAGTAGAAACGGAAGGATAAAAGGGTATTGATTAAAGCCATGACATAAACATAACAACGCTTAAGCTTCTTTTTTATTTTCCTATTTCCTATTCTTCCCACTTTACTTGGAAGATGCGTCCTTTGGATGGGACAGTTTGTCTTATGGAAATTTTCAATCTCATCGCGGAACTTTCTATATAGTAGCATGCAAGCTCATGCGCCCTCAATATATCCACCCTCCCATTGATTAGTACCCATCACCATCAAGAGAGAAGGACGGATAAACAAACACCAGAATGCTCCCCTCCTTGAATCTCAATTCTCAGCACTTCGCGTGCAAGTTTCTTCAATACCGGCGTACGTCCAGCGCTCAGCTTTTTGAATCCAGGATGTCGACTAGTATTCCGAATGTCCCTCCTCGGGTGGCTCAATGGCAACATCTCGAGATAATTCTTAACTGCATATACGACAAGAACCCTGTCGATGGGAATGGCGGATACTTTTTGAACGCCTTCGAATTCTCTCGCTACCCACGCCATTAGCTATGTTGCTGCCACACAGCGAGAAGGAAGGGAAGGTACTGTCAATCATATCCATAGGCGTAATACCACGAACCCAAGTCCTCTAATCCGTAACTTTCTCCTTCTGCCGCACAAACCTGTCCGGGATTACGTGTCCGTAATAGTTGACTATGGAGACTCTAGCGAGCGTGGAGCCCTCGTTCGTGGGACCTCCACACCGACCATATCACACTCGAGTGAGACTTACTTTCTGGCTCCGGTTTCTGTGGGCGCCCCCGATGCGTCGGGTTCTATGGCCGAACCCGTTGGGGGCAGAAGTGGTGCATGTTGGTGGCGTGTTGTATGCGTTTCGTGGATCTTCGGGGGAGATGCCGCTATCCTCTGCCCATAGTGCCAGCGCCGCAGAGGGTCTTATGGTGGCGATAGTAATTTTCGATAGTTTTAAGGTTGGTTAAACGGTATGGCTTTTTGTGGTTCGGTGGTGTGACAAGTCATCGTGGGCTGGAGATAAGAGGCTGTGAACTTTTTCTGTTGCGCACAATGCAATACTAAGAAGGGCTAGCCCACCGGTACCCGAGTACGCATCGTGCCTTTTTGTCCGGGTTCATGGTTTCATTTCCATGGGTGGGTTGCGAGTGAGATACCGCGATAAATAGTTTAGCCCTTCCACGCTTAATCTCGAATTATTTTTCTGGTATGGTTCCGGAAGACTAGACTCTACACCAATTTTCCGACAAAAGTTGTGACAATTTTTCCTGTAACGCCAAGTGTAACACTATTATATTTGTCATCCTTCCGTGTATATTCCAGTGCTTTACACTATAAGTTTATTCAATATAACATTTAATATAATAAGTAATCCCAACTTAATATATTAAAACAGGATAAAAGATAATATCATAGATAAAATAAGAGGTTAAAACCTGAGAATTGCTACTTAGGGCATAGGATAGGTGTTTACAAGAGTGTTACACTTGGCGTTACTGGCAAAATTGTCACATTTTTTGTCGGACAATTGGTGTTGAGCCTAGTCTTCCGGAACCATATCATATAATGAGTTGAGCTAATAAGGTTTCAAAAGCAAAAACCATTAAAGCTTTTTTTTTGTTTGTTTAAGCTAACATGTTTACAATCGCACCAGTAGAGTCCGCCGAGCCAACCCAATGCCGATTTGAAAGAAAGAAAAGAAGAGCCCATGGTAGATAACACACAACTCCATGAAACATAACAAAAAAAGGGAAAAAAACACCAGACGTCACCCATTCTTCCCGTACCCATTTCATTAAGTCATTAAACTGAGACGATTAGCCCCCCATCGTATTATCCAAGGTTTGCGAAGCAACATCTAACCCTAGGTCCATATTAGGCGTCTCTCTGCGCTCACTCGTCATTCTTTGCTCGACCCATGCCCTCAGCCTAACTAAACGGCCAACCTTGGCTTCCTTGGGCACGCCTTGAACTTTGAGAGTCGCTTCGTTAACTTTTGCCGGAACTTGTCTTCGCAATGCCGGGTCTATCAGTTCTGCGAAGGGAGGAGCTAGATTTTCAATTGGGAAGCATAGAAACGGCACCGCGCGCTCAAGATCTTGCAGCAACTTTGAATTATCAGGCGATAGAGGAGCTAGATGAGTGGTAGCAAATGCCAACGCTTTGGAGATGTCACGATCGGGAGATTGAATGCAGTTTCGAGTTAATTCGATAAGCTGGAGGCTTCAGAGTTAGGGATGCGGGGGAAGGTTCTTCTCGAGAAGCTAACAGCCTGTGGAAAAACTACGTCAAGAGAGAATAAATCAATTCTGGGTTAAAGTGGGGAGGAGGCAGGGGGATCATGGGATCATGGGAGGCCAATTTTTCAAAGATGAAACAACATATACATTGAGTAGTAACTATGAGAAAAGAAGAAAAGGAAAGAACCGCCTAGCTCCGCAAGCTTCTACCAACTGTCCGACCAGTCTGCTTCCGTTTGCCGCCTATCCTAGCAGGATCGTTCCACTGGGGAAGTGTTGGGAGGATAATCGCTGCCCTTGTCGCACGAGATGGTTGACACCGATATGTCCCCGGCTGACAATGGGGGCCATGGTTCCGAATAGTCCGACCGGTCAAGTCGTGGAGGCGGGACCGGGCTGGCCAGTCCTGGTGATGGCGATGACTGGACCCGACTAACTTGGGTGGTCCGGTCCGGTTTGAACTGGTCCCAGACTAGTCTTTATGGGGGATCGCATAAGTCTGAATGT
>Ga0307517_10003713_pt1 | contig 23721 bp, 27 predicted proteins | sample 23_EM_MG_FD_194515 | JGI IMG/M metagenome (GOLD analysis project Ga0307517, IMG submission 194515) | Populus trichocarpa ectomycorrhiza microbial communities from riparian zone in the Pacific Northwest, United States - 23_EM | ecosystem: Host-associated > Plants > Roots > Unclassified | place...
GAAAAGAGGCTGTGAAGAGAAGGCTTGCACATGTATTACCCTTGGTTTGGGAGACAATTCCTGAGGAGTTTTTTGAGAAGTTGTGGAGATCAATGCCTGATAGGGTAGCTGCAGTTTTGGAAGCAAGAGGGGGTTATACAAAGTATTAGCTAGTATTTTTTTCTATTTCTACCATTCAATTTATTTATTATTGGGAGAGTGTTGATCATCAGGGTGATCGTTGACTTGAGTGATCGTTGAGTTGTGCGCGCGCGAACGCTGGTTGACAACCCCCACTAACCCAGGGCCCGGCATGGCGCAATCGCTAATTAAACAGGTCTCAGATCACGAACACTTATGACGAGTGACTGTAGATATAGGGACAATCATCAGTCTGGCGCATCTGATCCGGGAGGAGGACCGGCCGTGGCTTATAAATAGCCAGATTGATCTGATAAGATTTAATATGGTTTATTAAAGAATCTGGAGGAGAGAATCTGGCTGCGGCAATGCGGCAGAATGATACATGATCGTGAAACTGTAAATAAAAGATATAGAGGTGACTTTAAACCCACATCATGAGTTCGCCAGACAAGTGAGGTGTGATACGTGATACAGGAGATGTCAGATTTGAAATAAAAAGTGCTGCTGCCCCAGAGGCCGGCTGACTAAAGTCTGAGGAACCCGAGAATTAATTCAGATTGAGAGTACTCGAGCGGAGATGAGGAGCGGGATACGTCATGATGCTGAGGAGAAGCTACACAGAGCGAGCACAATCAGGAGGAAGAGGTGACCAGAGGGAGAATCTGGGGTGTCTGAACCCCAGGAGAATGCGACGTTGCATGAGGACGTAAGGAATATTGCAACGCAAGTCATGACGCACAGGAGGCATGGGACCCAGAATATCAGGCGCTTGTCTCAGGACACAACGCCGGAGATCAAATGCAAGATCCGCTTTTGCTGATGGATGCGAATGATCTAAAAAATGTTCAAACTTCTATTAACTACAAGATTGCCCAAATATGAGTTCCAAACCCTAAGTGTAACATTTCCTTAGCAGTTCTAGGTACACTGACAACCTGGAAGAAAGCGTCCCTCATTGTGCACTTGAAATCCTAGCCAAAGAGTGGCCTAGGCGAATTGATCAAGTGGAGGCTCCGAAAGGTTGTTAGATAAAACCTTTTACTATATTGCTAAGATCTTGAAGGGTTTGGTGGCTTCTCCGTATTGTGGCGAACTGAAGAGGTAAGTATTCAACTAAGTCTATTAAAACCTCTGTTTGTCTAAGTTCGCTTTTTCTATATCCGAAAGCTGCAGCCTTTAAATACATAGGTGGCTTTTCCTAAAGCCTTACTCCTATGAGCACCGCTCGTATCCTAAAACAACTCTGGTATCAAATGAATATCATCAAACAATACATAAAACATTGAAGGTATCAAACGATCCCTTGAAACAAAACTTCAAACAACCGGAGTATCAAATGATACTTCCGAAATACAATTAGGGAGAGGCACCACCTCGTATCCTGAAACCAAACACCAAACAAACTAGGTATCAAATAATACCTCCGCCATCACAAGGCTCCATCCACAAGGCTTGTATCCTGAAACCACAATAATCCTAAAGGAAATCCCTCAGTAACCATAGTACCTGTAGGAGTTACACTAAGCATTGGTGTCTTCCCGGACTTCTATCACAATATCACAACCCTCTTTCCACAGACCTATGTCATGAACACAACCATCTCCTCTATCCCTGGGTTCCACGTTATCTTATCTTTCCACCTCATCTCCACATCACCTGTGGATCACCGCAAGGCCTGCGGCGGAACCAGATCGGGTGTGGCGGAGAAGGCCCAAACATGGCTCTGCTTGACAAACACCTGGGCGCTCCCATCTGGCGACCAGGTCACACTCCCACTCTCCATTAGCTTCATGAAATGGGTCGGGGGCCTTGCGAAGGCTAGGGCCTGTTCAAGCCGTACTTGTTTCTCAACGACGCTTGTATTGATCAGCAGGTTACCCTTTCTTGCTACCTATGGAGACGCACAGGTGACAGAATTAGTGAAGGTTTCTAAGAAGTATGATCCGAAGGGTGTGTTTCAGAAGTTGGCAAAGGGAGGCTTTACATTGCCTTAGTCTTGGTAATGCGGTACTGTGGTTAGCTTTGAGTCGCTGGTGTAATAAATTAGGGTGTATTAAGTATAAGATTAATATTTTATCATTATTTAGTCTTCTGAGTCAGGTTTCTGTTTGTCCCAGCGCCTCTTGATAAATAACTGTTTTAACCAGCGATGTAGCCTTATGAAAACAAACAAATCCCATGCTCAAAAGATGCTTAAAAGGAAAGCGATCATACACCCATCACGGGAGAGACACATCCCATCTGCAACCTTTTGGAGGCTTACTTTTCTGCCCCCAAAATCAACGAATTGTAGTGCAAGGAACAAGTTGCGAGTGACCACCTGTGAAGGATCCGACAACCCACCTTATGCCATAGTATTTAATGAGTGATCGGAGACGACCACATCCCTGTAAGTATACTAATTTCGGTTGCAATGCAAAGGGCATCGTGATAACCAATGTAGGATGCTGCGATAGCACGAGGACAGACGGGCGGCCACGGTAGCACGGTATTTACTAAATGAAGTCATTCTAATTACTTTGCTTATGCTGGCATTCTATCACACTTGAGTGGATAATACTGCTGTTGTATGATATGTTAATAGATCCCACAGACACCGAAGGCATTGGTTTCACGAACTGAAAATACCTTAAATGGGCCCACTGGGTTTCCCACTGGGGGGGTTAATGGGTTAGGTTTTTAAGTTCGGTGGGACTTTCACATGCAGAATGCAGGTACCAGTACAATATTGTAGTGAATGCCTGTTTAATCCAAATTATGTGGCAATTATCTTGCCCAATTGTTTTGCCTTAAGGGGGAAAATCTCCGATAATTATTGGACTCGAGTACGGTACTGTACTCCCACTGTGCTTCGGTGGGGGGTTGTTTTCCTGCTTGTGTGAACTTATATCTTGACATGTCTGGTGGAGGGGAATAAAAGCTTGGTGTTACGATAAGGTGGTGTTGACACCCCCACCGAGGTCAACGGTAATATTAGATCCCTGATCCCGGAGCCCGAAATTCCCATTCACCCTGTTGTACTCCCTAGAATCCTATTACTAGCACAGCTGCGCCTTTGGCTAGAAACCCAATACAGGCTCCGACAATTGGTTCAAATACATAGAAAAAAAAAAAGAAAAAAAAATCTAGTAATCATGTGGCTGCTAGGAGGAAAAAATAAAGGAATAGTAAGCAAGAATAAGTACAGTATCCCTGCTCCGTTAACCCCAAGCACATCTATAAGAATTATACAACCATGTCCTGAAAGCCTGCAAGTCACTAACATCATAGACACATGTTACATGCACAAAAGGAGCAACAATGAAAATAAAGAAGAGGTTCAAAGAAGCTTACCGCGAGTAATCCAAGATTTTGAATAAGCCTTGGGGGTGGCTATCTTTGTTGTCCTTATCGAATCTTTGTACATTGTGGTTGGTTCCCTTTTTAATCCACTTGACCAACTTACGAAAAGCCACTTCCCGAGCCTGGCTCCCACACGCTAAGGAGTCACTGATGGCGGAGGCGCAAATGTCCATAGCTGAAATAAACCATTTGCATCCTAATGGTAGCCCCAGTTAGAAATACGAATAGTGCGATCGCGGAACACCCAAATATACAACCCCCCAAATACAGAGTGCCCAGGAGCGTACTGCGCATTCGAGGAGGTTGTGTATTTGGGTGTATCGCCATTCTAGTAGTGGACCCAAAGGAAAATGAAAACAGGCAGAAAAGAGGCTCTGCGTCTAACTAGGACAACCCGTACATGGCTAAGAAGGTATCCTCATATTTGATTAACCTGTTGTTAAACAACCTAGCGTCTACACGTACCTCGCCACCATGTGCAGCAAAATTTCCCGAAACAAATCTGGTCCTGTCGTTGTGTTTCCTACCTTGCTTCCGACAATGATAGGTGGCAAAGAATCTCTTGCCCATCTCGATAGCATTCTCTCCCAGTGCACAGTGCATATTTGCCTCCTTGGTCAACGCTTCTGTTGTTTCGGTCAATGCAGCCATCGTTTTGGTCAATGCTTTTATTCAATGTGTACTCGCACTCTTCGTCGTGAACCTGCTTCTGTAAGGCAAGAACATCACTGTTCATTTTGTACATCAATGTTTGCAAGGACCGAGCACCTTCGTTTCTGTAAGTGATCTGACTCGCTAGGGCTCTCACACCCGTCCCAGACAATTTTGTAACTCAGTCCCTCAAAGCCCATTTAACCCTAGGGACCTCTATTTTTGAATCTGCACTTCCATCAACCTCGGTGTACACTATCCCGGTTGCCATCTCAGCAATTGATAGGTAGCTAGCAGGCACAACTACTTTGATAGGTAATACATATTTTCTGAGAGATTGGTATAATATACCGTCGGAGTCTTTATAGAGGCAGATATCCAAATGGTAGAATTCGTATCCGTGTTCTTATCAGTACCTTGCCACAAAATGAAGCGCGGTCCTAATCTAGCGACACCAGTGGGTGGGAAAGGAGGAAAAATGAAAAATAGAAAGAAAAAAGTGGGCCCACCACCGATACCAGTACCGGTAGATAATTCTATTTAGGGATAGAGGAGTAGAATAAGAAGGAGTGGGTGGAAAGGAGAGGCGGGTGGAAAGGAGAGAAGGATGGAAAGGAGGGGCAGGTGGAAAGGAGGGGAGGGTGGAAAGGAGGGGAGGGTGGGACAAAGGAAATGTTTGAGAAATTCTAGCACCAATGGCCTTTTCAAAATCGGTAGCTTCCTGCGTACTCGAGTAGTTCAACCACCCCAATGAACCAAATCAAATGAAAACAGGGGGGCGAGGAGTGTCTCAAACAGCGGAATTGGCGGAGGCAGTTAATAGGTGAAAACAGTGGCTGGATGAGGATGAGGATGAGGAGAGGAAGAAGATAGGAGAAGCAGAAGGATGGAGGAAATGGAAACAGAGAAGGGTGGGATGGAAGAGTGACCAGTCACAAGTGAGAGACTCGAGCCGAGCCAATGATCTCTAACTGGACCAGGCTTAACCCTGCGTCCGTTCTGCCCAATCCGGTTACAGAAATAGTGCCAACCCAAAAATTTAGTGTTACCACTCGTACTCACACCAAAGAAAGTTGTTCTCTCTCACCTTCCTTCTTTCTTCCTCCCTTTTCTTGATCTTAATATTGTTGCTACTAGTATCCATCTATTATTTTTTATATGAAACTTTGTCGGTTTTTTAAATTTTTATTTATTAAGGAGAATCAAATATGTCAGACTCTCCTCAAGAGGTACTAGCTCCGACTTCCCCTCAGGGCTTGGGTGTGCCCCTCACTCCTGTAGTGGAGGAGGTATCTTCAACAGCAGATCCTGACCAAGTTAAGGAGACCCATCGGGAAGAGCAGAAGGAGGCAAGCAAGAAACCCCCTATGACGGGAACGGCTGGGCGTCCTCCTGGGACTGGATCGGGCTCAGCGGCTCCGCCCTCTGGTCTTCCTCCCCGGAGGACTGGAATAGTGTTGTTCACGAGCCGGCTCGAGCCGAGTCCAGACCTGGGCTCGAGCCGGCTCGGCTCGTGGACCCGTGGACTCGAGGGCTCGAGCCGAGTTCAGACCTAGACTCGAGGACTCGAGCCAGGCTCGAGCCGCCAAGAAACCGCCAAGAAACCGCCAAGAGGCTCGAGTCTAGAGTCGAGTCGGCTCGTGGACCCCCTGTCCGAGCCGGCTCGAGCCGCCAAGAGACTCGAGTCCGCTCGTGGACCCCTGTTCGAGCCGCCAAGAGACCGGTTGCCAAGAGACTCGAGCCGGCTCGGCTCGTGGCACCCCCGGGCTCGAAGGGCTCGAGCCAGGCTCGGCTCGAGTCTGGCTCGAGTCCGCTTGGCTCGTGCACAACACTAGACTGGAACCACAAGTTTATCAAGACCACAGAGATCTACCGTCGGAATCAATGGGGCCACCGGCACTGCTAGCAATGCTGCAACAGGTTGAACCGTTTCTGGATCGACTAACAGTACTACCAACAATGCTCCAGCGGCTGCCTCGAGAACGGCTACCGGCAATCGCTTCTCCTGCTGCAAATGCTACTCCCTCACTCAAGATGAAGGGAACGGTATCCGGTTCAAGCAGTTCGACTAGTTCTATCGCTGATGGCCGGTCTTCTGCCCGAAGCACTGCAAGTACTGCTAGCAATGTGAGAAGGGCCGCTACCTCTACAACCACACCTACAGCACCTCCACATTGGCTACGCCCTTTGATGTCTGCGCTATCTAATACCGCAACTGGTGGGCAGGCTTCATCTCCGTCCACGGTGCGGGTGAATGCTCTCTCCCCTGGGCCGGCGTACGCCACCCGACCGCCTATCTCTCCGGCTGCAAGGGGAACTACGCGAATCTCCCATCTTTCTTCTTGGCCCAGCCCTTCGACTTTACGTTTGAGAGCTACGGGACCCAGTGGGACTCTCAGTGCATCGAGTACCACTTCTTCAAAGGAGTTAGAAGTGTTAAAAGCCAAAGTGTCTGACTTGAAGGAAAAGAACAAGGTGCTTTCAGAACAACTGTCCAAAGGCGGCGGCTACCCTACCACCAATGGCAATGCCAAGACAGCTACTGAAGAGTTGGAGTCCGAGCTGGCAGACCTTAAAACATGGATTACTATCATTGAAGAAGTGGTGAGGTTTTATCGCATATTAGACCATAGCAGATCTGAGGCTACAAATTATATAGAGAACGACAAGCTACAGGCCCATTGTAAGGATGCTGAGGCAAGACTTGCAGCCCTGGCTGAGGAATCTGTCTTAAGGATAAGGGATACAAATGATAAGATGATTGCTAGGCATGCAAAAGAACTCAAAGGTCTTGAGAATGGCTTCAGTGCAAAAGAAAAAGACATTCTCGCACAGATTAAGGCTCTGAAAACTTCCTTTGAGTCTCTAGAAGCACGCCAGGGTGGGGAGGTACATCAGCAAAAAAAGATTTTTCTCCGGACAGACAGAGCCTGCTTCAGGATGAATAGCATCGTCTCTTTGCATCTGGTCCGCCCGCATCTCCCGTGCCTTCCTTGCCTTTCATCTCTTGCATCTGGTGCACCTTGACACCCCACTTTCCCTCCACATTGTCCAAGGTGCTTGTTGCAGCCCCACCTCTTCATAGTGCCTCTACCTTGTATCAGCTCCCTTATGCTCTTGTCTACTGGCCTCCTACCTACTCCTTGGAGTTGCGTGCGTCCAGCGGCCATCAGTACTACCCTCCCACCTCTGGCGACCTAGATCTTTCCGCCTCTGTCGGCTTCTGTCGGCTTCTGTCCACTAATATTCTATATCGCTTTTTTCTTAGTCTGCCCCCTACTGTCACTACCGTGATTCCTTTACGGTTCACAAGATGCCTGGCAGGGCGGGCATGCAGACCTCCGACTTTGGTTTGCTTCCCTCCTAGCAGCGGAGCATAGTTTCGCATTAATCATGCGCAGAACTCAGGCGGCCGAGTTGAAGCGGAACACTTTCTATGGCAATCTCTGCCTCAGGTTGCCGGCTTCAACTTGGCCCCCTATTTAATTCAACATATTTACAACATTCCCTGAAACACCTATGGATCATGTAGTACTCCTGCGGCCGAGGGGAAGCCGGATACTCCATATGGGGACTGCCACCATAAGTGTACAGCTTCACCCAAGCCATATATTCATACGGAACAATTCATCATATTCAAAGCATTCCCTTCGATGCTCAGGAGTCATGTATTAGTCCCACGGCTGAGGCGAAGCCGGACACTGAATATACCAATTCCCACCTTAAGTATACAGCGTCAATCCGGCCGGATATTCCTTTGGAACAATTCAACCTATCTAAAATATTCCCTTAAACGGCCAGAGATCCAGTAGCACTCGCCCAGCCCTGTTGAAGCTGGACACAGAATATGGGCACTGCCACCTTAAGCGTACGGCAATGTGAGCACCCAACGTCGATCCGACGTTGTGTCCTGAGTCGCAATTACCATTCCGGTGTCAGGTGGGTCAGACGCACAGAACGCACAGAACGCACAGAATGCAAGGTATTATTTTTGCTGATGTCAAACGAGAGTACTCACCGAAGAGGAGGTTCAAGAGCAGCATCGCCTTCACCGCCAGCCTCTATCCCCATTTCTGGAACGCTCCTCAGCTTGCTACTATCGCTCACGGGCCGGCCCTAAAGACAGGATCCCTGGATGCTGGCTTCTGGCCACTAGCATGAAAAACAGTCACCATGAAGGCTGTTGAATTCACCTGTGGGACCTAAGAAAGGCTAGGGCCAACCGCCGCATCAGGGTCAGTCAATTGGCCATTTGTCTGATACTCGGCCATAGCATCAGTGACATTGTTAGTCTGCTGAGATAAGAAAAACGTGTTCCCACCCCAGACCTTTCCATTGGGGATCGGGATGGCAAACAGGTCGAACTGAGTGACAATCCCAAGGTTATTGCTCCTGCCTTTGAGCGCCCAAAACAAGTCTTTATTCTCTGTAGCAGATGCGGTGACAATGCTCCCATCTGCAGTAACAAGTTCAAAGCTAGCGACGTTGTCGCATTCTATTCCATGACGGGTTGAGAAGTAAGAGTTTCCTGTACCACTGGTTACGCTGCAGACACCGATGCTAGGGACTCTACCACCGTCAACAGCGAGGTTGTAAGGTTCTAGCAATTTGTAGATGTTAACCCATCTATTCCCCAGGCCGCCAGAGACAAGATCCTGTAATTCTGAGAGTGCTAAGGTGGTGAGGTTCTGAAGAGAAATCAGGATTTCCTTGGAGGTGCTTGCGCTCCCAGGGACGCAGGTATGGTGGCCTCAGCGCATGGCGAATTGCACGAAGAAGAAAGTGATGATTTTAATCAACTTTGCTATATCCTGTGCTGAAGTCAGCACGAAGATTGCTTCTGCGGGCAGCTGTGCTCCCAGAGACCTATTCCGATTCCTCCGTCTTAGTACCATGCTTGCTCACTCGCGGATAAACAATTAGGATAGGGAGTGGTCGAGCTCACCAATTAATACTCATACTCGGATTATACCCAGCCAAGGGCTCCCCGGTCTACTATGGAAGTGCTTACAGTCTTAACCATACTCCCGACGAAATTGACCCAGTGTCAAGCAGGGGTATTTGGTGGGCAAAAAGTGAAAATTCAAGGTTAGGATTACGAAATAATTACTGGTAATTAATCCCTGTTCGTCATAGGCCCAGTTTCGTCATGGGGCCAGTAGAAACTGTATCATACCACCACCCTGCCCCTGGCCTGACCTCTCTCCGGTGTGCTGAACCCTGTGTTTAAGTCCTTCATATATGGAATATGTATACTGTACCGGTTTTGTGGTGTAGTTGGTTATCACACCAGTCTAACACACTGGTGGTCCCCGGTTCGTGCCCGGGCGAAATCACTTGTCCTTTTTCTCGCATAATCCTTTTTTCCATCATCTGGCATAATGCCATTGTTTACGTACTTAGATACTAGGGATATTTTAGTCCATGAACAACTCCTGACAATAGAGCGTTTTGGCCACCCTCCCGGGGGAGAAATTTTGAGCTCAAAATTTGACTTAAGCTAGATATATATAGTAAGGATTGGTGGGTGGCTAAGGTGATTCTTTACCTTGCGGTACGCAGAGCCAATTTGATTTATCTCCTAGCCAACCCCGGTTAGAATGTTGAGCATTAGCCTATTTTGGAACCTGGAGCAAATATACACGGCCGTTCTGGCTTCCATCATGGCAATGCTGAACAGTACCGTTTCCGCGGTATTCTGAGCACTACACCACTTCTGAAGCACAATGTTTTTCCTATCACGATTACCCAAATAGACTAGTGTTAGTATCTAGCGCTGGCCATGATTACAAGGTAAGGGATAGGTTATTGCCAGTGTGACAACGTACTCCCTCTTCGGTTTAGCATTCTACTAGCTTATTGCCCAGAGCTCAAAATTTGAACTACTCGAATATAGTTGAAGATAATTGGTTATACTCGACGATGCTGGAGCGATGGCCATGATCAATCGCTCGACCAGGCCCCTGTTTCATTGATCATTCGATCATAGCCGATCATACCCCGCATTATACGCTCGATTATGATCGTGTCCATCACTAGTAGCAGCTCATAATTCTCGTGGAAAGACATGCTGATGGTATGTGGGGGAGCTTGTCTGAAGGTATTGAGCGTAGTTGTGACCACCTCCGGGCTCATAACTTGCTGGAGGACGCACGATCAAGGCCAGAATCGAAGTACAAAGTGATGGGGATGACTAAGGAACGAAGGTGAGGAATAGTTATTTTCTTGCTTGTTCGCCTATAGACGCGCCTGAGACAGCCCAACTTATAGCTATACGCAACATGAATGTGACAAAACTCTGGATCGAAGTACTGCTATCAACAGAGAAAGTTGTGTGAAGAAAGAATAAAGGATATCAGAACGAGTACATATAATTCGGTGACACACCCTTCTGATAATTGAGGGCTGAGGAGAGTCATTTAAATACAAAGATCAATGCCAACAATTCCTTCAGTTTCCTTAACATCACACCATTTCCTTACATTCTCACGGCATGTCGGGGCCCTATCCCCTCTGCCCCTCATTTCTTCACCACTTTAACATCTCATCTTGCAGAGTGACTCCAGCGAACCATCCGATATCCTTCTAGTATGTTCTAAGTTATTGGTAAGAGCGGGGTAGGATGTATGATGTCTGTTGGAAATAGTGAAATGGTCACCTGCTATACCTAAGGCTTAAGTGAACGAAAAGCCAAACCATAGAGAGCTTAATTCTATCTGAGGGACCGGAGGGCCAGCTATTTATGCTGCGCAACAGGAACACATATCCAAGGGAACAAAAAGAAGGCGACAGAAATCTTATGCGCTTAGAGTTACACCAATGAGCAACTGATTTAGTGAAAATAAATGAAAAATCCAAAGCGAATGAGTTGAGCTTAAATTCTGATGGCATTGAAGTGAAACTAGTATGAACTAGGAAGTGTTGTCCTACTCGAGAACGTAGAGAGTGCATATCCGAAAGTATAATTTCAACAATGTCCGATTGCCAGCAACGGAGTGAGTGCCGGTGATCAACAACAGAATGTAACATCAATATGACCGCGGTTATTTCCTAGATGCTTAGGCCCAAGGGACCAAGCAACTGGTTGAACACCCCCGGATCTGCTATCACACTGAGGTGACATTTCGGAAAGTCCCTATTAGAAATGCCTCATTGGGCATACTGATTCCCTCCCTCATTTCCTTTGTTTTCCTTGCCTTTTCTCTTTTCCCAAACCGTCCTGCAACTCCTTAATCGCTTCAACACAAATTATGCTTGTTCACATATGCCGGTAAGCTAGGCTTCACTCGAGAAAAATCATTTCGTCTGATCACTAGATCAATTCTCAAGTCCTCAATTTTCAACAAGCACCGCCGTACCTCATCCAGACTTCCCGGATCCTGCCGATCGTGTCCTCCCATTGCTTTGTTTTCCTTCCTCTTTTGTTATCATACAACTCAACGAGTTCGATACACATCACGCTCATTGACTCCAACCACTTCATTTCACTCTACGGAAATCCTTTTATCCCATCACTACCACAATTTTGAAACCTGCCATTTTCAATGGTTGCCCACCATCCCTCCTCACCCCACCACCCCGAATACTCCCAGCCATCCTTTCTTTTTCTTTTCCTTCTTTTCCTTTTCTCTAGCTATCACCCAACTCCATAAGTAGTTCAATTAAAATTACTCAGTCACTTCATTGACTTTACTTCTCGCTGCTGAAATCCTTTAGTCTGATCACTACCTCAATTTTCGAACCCTCTATTTTGAACAGTCTCTACCATGAGACCCACCCCAGCCGTCCCGCGCCTCCCGGCCGTGTCTCTCCTTTCCTTTCCTTTCCTTGATTTTTCTAGGTATTTCACCACTCTCTAATCCCTTCAACAAAAATTACTCTCCGTTTCATGATATACTAGGCTTCGCCACGTGAAATCCTCCAGTGGGGTTTCTTAAATTCATTCTTAACCCCTTCATTTTTAACAGTTTCTCCCGGCTCTCCCTGTCACCCCGCATCCTCCTCATCGTGTCTCTCCTTTTCCCCCTTCCCCTACTTCTCTCCAGCTATCTAACGAGTCCATGATTGGTTCAATACAAGTTGCTTTCATTCACTTTCACTACTTTTCTTTTCGTTCTGCTGAAATCAGTTTGTCCGTTCATTACCACCATTTTCCACCCCAAGTTTAACAGTTCCCACGTCCCACGTCCCACCTCCCCCTGGCCTCCCGATTCCACCCTACATCTATTTCCTTTCCACATATTTTCTCCAGCTGCCACCAAACTCCTTAACAGCCTTGGGGCAAATTATTCTCGTCCGCTCATTACCACCACTTTGAACTCCTCTATTTTTGACAGTCCCCTGCCTTCCTACCTACTCCCGCTGTCCCTGCCCTCTATGGGGGATCGTCCCAGCCATCCCTTGGCATGTCCTGTAGTGCTGCACCTACCTGTGGAAAGCCCTCTGTCACACGATAGGGCCCGCGGTCTTGGCCAATGAGGGCCCACATGCGATTGCGCTATTCTTGATATTAGAGCGTTTTGGCCACCCCTCGGAAGTTAAAATTCGAGTTCAAATTTTGAGCTCTAGGCAATAAGCTAGTAGAATGCTAAACCGAAGAGGGAGTATGTTGTCACACCGGCAATAACCTATCCCTTACCTTGTAATCATGGCCAGCGCTAGATACTAACTCTAGTCTATTTGGGTAATCGTGATAGGAAAAACATTGTGCTTCAGAAGTGGTGTAGTGCTCAGAATACCGCGGAAACGGTACTATTTAGCATTGCCATGATGGAAGCCAGAACAGCCGTGTATATTTGCTCAGGGGTACTAAAATAGGCTAATGCTCAACATTCTAAATGGGGTTGGCTAGGAGATAAATCAAATTGGCTCTGCCTACCGCAAGTTAAAGAATCACCTTAGCGACCCGCCAATCCTTATGATACTCTATATATCTTACCTTAAGTCAAATTTTGAGTTCAAAATTTCTCCCCCGGGACGGTGGCCAAAACGCTCTATTGTCAGGAGTTGTTCGTGGACTAAAATATCCCTAGGCTAATATGTACGGGGCAGTGTTATCTTAAAGTGATATCTCATCTTATCCAAAAACGACAATCTGATAACCTTGTTGATCTAATTAGTGCTGGTGTGTACCACACTGAGTATTTGTTGTCACACCCATGTGATGCAACGCACTAACCTGTGATACAACGCACTTGTGAAAATCTTCTTCCCTCAGTTACAACACCCGTATACTTTCTCCCTTCACTAAATATTAACCTTTCCCTCCACTAACCTCAACGCTCACCTGACACGCGTCTTTGATATATTCCCGCCACACTCACGCCTCCCACCGGGCTAGTAGTCACTCTCGCACAAATGCTCTATTCGTCACGCGGATCGTTGGAGAAGTTACAACCACTCTGGGCATCCTCTAGACGGGGCCGTGAGCAAGTGGTAAAACTACTACTTGTGTGGGATGACATCAATCCTGACAAGCCAGACAACAAAGATAAAACACCACTCTGGAGGGCTTCTAAAAATGGGCATGAGGGGGTCGTGAGACTACTACTCGAGTGGGATGATGTCAATCCCAACAAACCCGACAACAATGCTATAACACGACACTGGGGTGCTGCTTACGATGCGCATGAGGGGGTGGTGAACCTACTATTCACACCAGACGATGTCAATTCTGACAAACCGGAGACTGATGGTGGAACAGCACAGTAGTGGGTTTCTTACCATAGGCATAAGGGGGTGGTCAACTACTTACTACTGGTGCGAGATGGCGTGAACCCCGACAAGCCAGACGAGTATGGTAGAATATTTCTCAGGTGGGGTTCTATCAATGGGTATGAGGGGGTGGCGGGAGTACTACTTGCACGGCATGATATCAATCCTCTCAAGCGGGACAACCACGCTCAAACCCCACTCTGGAGCGCTCCATGAGGTGGGCATGAGGTGGTAAGGAGACTACTACTCACACTGGACGATGTTAACCCGAACAAGTCCGACAACGATGGCCAAACACCAATCTTAGCAGCTTCCAGGTTTCCGGATGAGGGGGTTGTGACACTGCTACTCGCACGGGACGATGTCAATCCCGACAAACATGCCAATAATGGTAAAACCTCCCTTCCTGATAATCGCTGGAGAAGCCAGAATCCCTCCTTTGTTAGAAAGCCCATGCTGCACCTAGCAGCCACAGTAGGTAAGTTACTGGAATTCGACCCTGCCCTAATTTTGCCAGCTGTCATCGCGTACCTGGTCCAGGTGCCCTTATCACCACCCAGATCCAAGCGAAGAGTACTATACCAGATGTAGATGTACCAGCGATCTGCTTTGTGAGGAATGTACTTGAATTGGGAATTCCTTCCATAGCTAATGTTGGTGTTTGCTAATTTTAATACAGCGCCGGAAGATCTTCTAGCCACCTAGGTCCTAAAATGTCACGAATGGAAGGTGCAGCGGGGACAAACAGGACAGCTCGCGGATGCAAAAGACTATATCAAGGACTAACTTATAACTCCCTTCTTGACCTTCCCTTTCTGCAATGATGGGCAGAGGGGAATCTTTAAATACACGATTATTCTTCAGTCTTCAAAGCATCCGCCTAACACTCGTACGCATTCCATAAGTTCTCATGCAGTGACAACTACCCCACTTTTCCCACTTTTCTACCTTGCTTGGTGAATCATTTATGCCTCTTCTCGCAAAAATCGCCTGCGTCGTGCCACAGCGAAATATCTAATCCTTCTAGCAACTTCTACGCTGAGGAGGAGTGGGTGTTGGAATCCGTACAGTACTGGGAACTTTCAAGCATAAGCTCATTCAATAGTGTCATCTCTATTGGAGATTGTAACTACATCCAAGATATAGAAGTTAATAACTCGAACCTTCGCAATCGATACACACTGACAACCACTCCTCTGAAAATTATAGACATAGCTTTCCAATGGTTGCACATTGCATTTAATGGAGGCTTGGGACAACCCATTGCCAATTGGGCGAAGCATATGGAAATTCACTCGGCCGGTGGAAACCATGTCTCGGCCCCTGGTGGAAAAAGGGATCACCGGTTGCTGGACCAGGGCAGGGTCATAGCTCCAGCACCTCGAGCCCACTGACCTCTCATACATATTCTAGCTCCCTGCTACGCGACTGCTCTCTCGCATCACGCTTCCAACAACCGGCTTCCTATACCTTGCGTTATTTAGCACCCACCCACCACCCCTTGCGGACCTCTAGGCGCCCGCATTGCCACTCTAGGATACATCGGCGGTAACCATCTCCCATGGCAAGGGCAGCGGCAACCTCACGAAAGACCATGAGAGCGACACACCTTGATAGAGGAGCGAGCAGCCGGTATCTGGTCTCTCTTTGTATTTCTTTACGCGTTTTTCCCCCCTGGCTTTTGCACTTGTATTTTCTTCCCTTACTTGCTTAGCTTTCCGAATGTATTCTTCTCTGCTTTGAGAAATTGGCTACTCCAGTCCCCCAGTATTTTACCTATGCACCTGGCAAGCCTTCATATTGATCGACAGCAAAAGTTCTAACCAGCACCCATTCAAGTTTAAGATCGAATATGATGTCATCATCATACACGACAGAACTCAATGGCCGTTGGAATGAAGGCAGCTGTTGGTCAGGGAGGATTGATGCTTGAAGCAGGAAAGGCTAGGGGACAAGGAAATGCTTAGTGATATTTGGGATGTTTATTAAAGTTGAAGCGGAAATTAGGAGTTTTGGTTACAGTGTGGCTATGAGGAGTGAGGTGGAGACGAATACCAGGCGGGAAATTAGGGGTCTGGCTCTCAACAATGAATTCATAGTAGATACTATAATTATTTCCTAAGGCCCAGCAGATGTGTATTCCAGGTCCTTTGGTGTAGAGTTTTACTTATTTTCTCAAAGAAACTGCACATTGATAACGAGATAGGTGAGCGTACACAGGAGTGAGAGGCTTTTAAGCAGGAGGTGGGCTTTCAGAACATTCAAATAAGACTATGAACAAAACTACGGGCTTGGTACTGATATTGACCCAGGGGCCAGATATTGTATTTTACGAGCACCAAATGGCGCAAAGAATGGGAAGCAAGGGCCACGACTGAGGGCCTAGATTACGTGTGAAATATGGTCTGAGGAGCCGAGAATGGTTTCGTCTTCAAACACGTGCTTTGGCTTTAGGTACTATCTGGTTCGGCTTCGTCTCTCCTTGATTGTCCAATTGGATGAGCATTAGAGATGCAGGGATAGGTGATTGTAGAATGGGGAGCATTCAGGAAAGCCAAATGAAGGGAGTCATGAATTGTGGGGTTTGCTTGGTTGGGTAGGTAGGTGGTTACTTCTTTTCGTTGCGGGAGGAACATCCTGTGATAGGTTAAGCATATATGGGTATCAGAATCAGATGTGATGGGCACCCAGATATATCTCGCCAAGAATCTGCAGACAATGTCTCCAACTGGATCACAGCCCCAACTATCTCAGAACAAGCCACATCTATATTCCTGCAGGCTGGTACATTCATTATTTATATGACGTCTACAAATATTAGAGCTTGACCGGTCGGTCGAGGGGCCGCTAGTCATATATGTACTGACCAGTGGATCTAAAGTGCTATCTCGAATGTTCGCAATCTGATAAGCTGTTAGTGATGGGGATGGCTCCTCAGAGCATTTCTCATCATGCATGTGTGCGGCAACCCACAATGCAACGCACAACAAATGCGTGGCAACCGACGAATCGGAGAGCCAACCAATACGGGAATTCTCTTACATGTTTGACCCACGCCTTCACTCCAACTCATCTTCGGTACCTTGCCCCCTCTCTTGATTCTTCAATTTCGACCTTTCTTCACTCGCGGCTTCTTTATTTATCATCTTTGTTATACCTTTAAGATCTTTTTTTGCAAGATAGGAATACATACAGCGGAGTTTATTCTATCAATTATGTGTACAAATGCAGCGGTGTGGCAAGTGTCACAGGGGGAAGGAGGGTGCAGATTTTGATTCCAATCTTGGGGGAAATCGGTGCAGAACTTGCCGTCAATGCCTGGTACGTGTTGATATTTGACTTCAACTCTAGCGCCTTTAGGCTATATTGTACTGATAATAATTATGCTTTTAATAGGAGAGGCAGCGAATACGGAGACGTCAGAGCTCGGCACGAGTCGGAGTTGAGACAGTTCAAAGTGACATAAGTCGTCAGCAGGAGGGTTAAGGTAGGAGTGCATATCTGCGGAGAGTGTTCAGACATGGGGCTAATAGAGTGATTCAGAAGTGGAAGGGATGGTGGACCGACAACCTGATGGAATTGAGGCACCTGTATCCTCTGGTCAAGCAGCGATGGGAGGACATCGGGTAGTGCTAGGCAGGGTCCCAGAGGGTATTTCTATTTTGTCAAATGTTCAGAAATAACCACTAACAATACCCAGATAACAGGTGGCCAATGCACAGGTGTTGAAGGTGTCTCCAGGAGAAGGGTATTTCGGAGTTTGATATGGATGTAACAGGGATGCTTCAGGCAACGTGTAGACCATGTTTGGTAAGTTAATAAAAGAGACGATAAAATACAAGAAGGAGTGAAGAGATTACACTAATAACAAGGGAATTTATAGACTGCGCAAAGAGCATCAAGAGAGGAGGTAAGGTTGGTGGTCCCTGGTGCGGGGGAAAATATGCCTGTTCGAGAGGCACGGAGAGTTCGACGTCAGGAGGAACCAATACGATTACCTTTAGCCTTCATGGAGCGAAGGGCCACTTGGAAATCCTACGATCTTGGAAGAATGAACATTAGTTGTACGGGGTGCCAGGCACAACACTGGGCTTCTGAGCCATCAGCCAAAAAATGACAAGGTGGTGAGGCAAGCTATCAGTCTTGCTGTAAGCGGGGAGATGCACAGTTGGAGAGGATGCGCCAACTTCCGGAGCCACTGCATTCTTTGATGAATGCCACGAATACTCAATCCAAGGCGTTTCGCAAGGTCCTGCGCAGATGGAATGGACAATTTGCATTTACAAGTGTCAAGTTCAACATGGATCGAAGAATGTCGCATATTGGTAGTACAACCTTCCAAATGTTTCAGATTGATGGCGCATTCTATCACTGACAGGGCACACTGGTACCTGGAGATGGAAGGGATGCTCTCTATTCTCAGATTTAACTGTACGACCCAACCTATGGTGCACAGACAAGGTCAAGGAATGCTCTGGAACTTGATGTTGATATGGTTGCTTCGTTAACATTAATGTTGCAGGAGTCAAACCCCCTGATTCAGATATATCTTACCGCTAGGGAGAGGTTTGTGGAAATCTCTGAAGCTGAGAGCAACCTTTCGCCTGATTCTCAACCCACAACTTAGACTTGGTGTTGAAAGAGGAGCAGATCTTAAGAGGGAGAATCTTCCAACGGCAGATGAAGTCTCCATGATTTTGCCTGAGGAGTATGGTTCGGCTGGCTTTCGCGATATTGTTCTGGCCAGTAGGATGAATGGGGAAGATAGGGACAACCCTTTCACATTAATTAATCCCAATCATGTATCCTACCTTCCCCTACACTATGTTTTTCTCTTCCCCTACAGAGAGCCTGGTTGGCATTGGGGAAGAACCTTGGACAATCGTGAGGGCCATCATCAGAAGAAGAACCTCTCACAGCGTACATTCTACCGATTTCGTCTTCATCCTAGGGTAGATGAGCCCTCAACAATCTTCCGTGCTGAGAAATTATTCCAGCAGTTTGTGGTAGATGCTTGGGCTGTCTGCGATCAGAATAAGTTGGCCTGGATACGGTCACATCAGGCTAATATCCGTTCAGATGTTTAGCATGGCCTGGCAGATGTTATAGAGGCCAGAGATGTTGATCTTGCTCGGACTGGAAAGAGAGTGGTTCTACCGTCCAGCTATGTTGGTGGTGATTGGTTTATGCAACAGCTGTACCAGGACAGCATAGCGATTGTGCGTCATGTTGGGAAGCCCTCTGTGTTTATTCCCAGTACGGAAAATCCCAAATCGGCCGAGATTGGGCATGAGCTCTTGCCTGATCAGAGAGCAGCAGACAGGCCTGATCTTGTTGCACGGGTGTTCAATCTTAAGGTGCGTGATTTGCTAGATCAGATCCGGCATAAGTCTTTGGACCTTGGTTGGGTTGGGTCTGGACGATCGAGTACCAAAAGCATGGCCTTCCCCACTTACATCTTTTAGTCTTTCTGAGGACTGACCATCAGTTTCTAACCCCTGACAATATCGATGGTTACATCAGTGCCGAACTTCCACCGACTGATAATCCTATCAATGAGGAGCTGAGAGGTATTATTGAAACAACAATGGTACATACTAACTGCATAGCAAACAATGGGAGTGCTCAGTGCATGCAGGGCTTGGATCCCTTCAGTGTTCAAACCTGCCGGAAAGGTTATCCGCGTTCCTTCCAGCATGCGACTATTATCAACCGGGGTGGCTATCCCACCTACCGGAGGAGGGATACAGGTCAGTCATATGCAATGAGTGTCCGGAGAGGCGGTGCAGATGTTACCGCTCTTGTCAATAATCGTCGTGTCGTGCCATATAGTCCCTCTCTGTCCCTTCGCTATAAGGCTCATATGAATGTGGAGGTATAAGGGTCAGTTAAAGCGGTAAAGTACATTCACAAGTACATCTACAAGGGTGGGGATCGTGCAACAGTTGTCCTGGAATCAGAACATGATGAGATCAAGAGATATCTCAATGGGCGGTATATAGGACCAACTGAAGCTGTATGGCGGTTGTTTGAATACTCAACCCACGGGGAGAAACCTCCAGTCATGCATCTCGCACTACACCTTCCTGACCAACAGGCAATTTACTTCTCGGAAAATGAGAATCCAGTCATCCAACGTCAACGAATGGATAGCTAACTTACGACACTCATCGGATACCTCATGTACAATCTCGACCAGGTGGATGGAAGAGTGTAACAGGTTTATTCCTGTCTAACGAAAATACAATAGGACCGGCGATAGACCTGCTAGCGCTGGTGCTAAGGGAGGCTTCAAGGGACCGGTAGCTAGAAGGATAATAGTTGAGGGACAAATTGGGCTAAGGGACTCAGGGATTGCCGTTCAACCAAGTGTATTCTTAGACTGAAGGTCTGTCGAAGTCTGCTGTCTCCTGCTAGCCAGGAGACTCGTTTAAATACAAAACCCAAGAGCGATAGCCTTCCTGCAATCACGATCATTACCAGTAGCTGCGCACATACCGGAATCCTGTAATCCTGCAAGATCAAAGAAAGAAACAAACAATGCTCAGCCCTCGCCAGTGTTACATGACCATTTCATACCCGGAATCCTAAATATAAACTTCCAACAAAGCAAACTAAACATAGCAATACGATAGCATAGCCTATCTGACTCAGAGACAGTGGCGGAGCTGAAATCAAATCAAATAACTAAATATAAATCAACTAAACATAGGAGATCCTGCAGTGCCCGCTCCTGTGTACCGTTACCGGAACATGTACACATGTTACATTCCCTTATTCTGAAAAATCAACTATCATTCCAAAGTCCTCGCTGTCCTCAGCGCTCTCGTCAGTGTGCCATAGGAGGCTGTCGTCATCTGTGGGGAAATAGTCCTGCTCAGAGCTGCTAGAATCATATTCCTCATCGTCATAGGGTTCCCAGAAGTCGTCTGGGCAATCGTTTGCGGTGCAGGGTGTAAAGGAAACTTCCATGGGTTCCCAGGAAGCTTTAATGTAGTGGGAGGTGATCTGGGGCGTCGGTTCTGCTGGGTGGTTAGCGTCCCAGTATTCCTGTATGAGTTCCAGGGAGTGGTCGAGGTTCTCGATAGGTTCCCAGGAGTCGTCTGCTCGCTCATAGCCTTTCCAGTGGACCAGGAATTCGTGCCTGTTGTTCTGGCGGCGGTAGTCGAGTATTTGATCTGCTTCCCATTCTTCTGCATTGTCAATTAGGATGGGTGCTGGCTTGCCCATTCTGCGGGACTTGAATCTATTGGGATCGTTCTCTCTGTATTCTTTAAGGGAGGAGACGTGGAAGTAGGGCTTCTGGCGGGCCATTCTGGGCGGGAGGTGTAGTTTGTAGTTATCTGTTTCAAGTAGATGTTCTAGGACCTTGAAGGGTCCGAACCAGCGTGGTTCTAGCTTCTTGGATCGTCCAGGGGAGGAGGTATAAGGGCGGCCTCTAACAAGAACTCTGCTGCCATTCTTGAAGGGTTCCGTTAGGGGTTTGCGGCGTTTGCCAGCCTGGACAGTCTGGCGGAAGGTAGCATGCTTTCTGGCCATGTCTACTTCCATTCTTGTTGCTTCATGGGCGTTTAAGATATCGTCCACAGCTGGGACCTTGCTGGCGGATCTCTGGACAGGGTTGAATATCTTCCAGGGACGTCCATAGAGGGCATGGTATGGCGAGATGCCTAGGGATTCATGAGGGGTGCCGTTCATGGCTGCTGCAATAGCGGGGAGGGCGCCCGGCCAGTTGTTTTGTCTGGGGTTAACGAAGTTCCTCATTAGCTTTTTGAGGGTACGGATCCTTCGCTCAACCTGGCCATTCGTTTGGTGGTGGTATTGGGTCGCCATCCAGACCTGGATACCAAGGGACTTCATCATTTGTGACCAAAACCTAGAGGTAAAGCGAGAGTCCTGGTCAAGGACAATGCTGAGGGGGAGGCCATGGACATCAAAGATAGTGCTGTTGAGTTTCTTGAAGATTTTTTCAGAGGTAGCAGCGTCCTTGAGAGGAATGAGATGTGTGTAGGAGGTAAAGCGGTCCATTATGACCATGATAGATGTATAGCCATCGGATTTGTTGAAAGGGCCGGCGAAGTCTATGGCCAGGGATTTGTAGGCTTCGTCGGGGTCAGGGCGGGTAAGGGATCGTCCATATGGTAGGGCGGTGGGCTCGTTGTTAATCTGGCACTTATCGCATGACCGACAGTAGAGGACAAAGTCCTAGCGCATCTATGGCCACCAGAAGAAGCAAGCCGCATAGGAGTAGCATTTGTAGGCTGAGAAATGTCCGAGGCCTTCATGGACCGTCTTGAGGATGAAATCCCGTAGGGATACCCCCTTCTCAAGAGGTCCTACCGGTATATAAAGGTTTTCGTACCCATTGGTGTTCTGGGCAAGTAGAAGGCCATCGCGGATGGAATAGTGAAATTTGTTATCGGTTTCCTTGACCCTGGTGTAGAGGGCATCGGCCTTAAGGGCTTCTCTAACTCGCTGGGCGAGGATACCCATAAGCCGGCAGTGTAGGGTGCTTAGGAATTGGTTGGCATTGGTTGCCTCATCGGAGTCATAGCCTGCTAGGCTGTAAAGGGGACTAATGGCCGGCGAGGCCATGGGTGGTGTTGCTAGAATGGTATCGTTCTGTCACAAATCGTGACTAAGCAAGGCAGATTTCACATGACTCATACTTATGAGTCATAAGGTATGTTGGATTTCACACTATGACGTTACTTGACTCATAGTTCTCACATGACTATGCACTTGCAAGTCATCGTTATATTATGATTGGTTGATTGTTTTATGGCTCACGATTGTGACGTCACACGATGTAATGACTTTCGCACATGACTCATATTATGAGTCATGGGTTTCACGCATGTGACTCACTCGAGCACATGATTTGGTTTATGAGTTTTGATTAGTTAACGGAATGTTGCGCGATGACTCATGTGAGTCATCGATGGGTTTCGCGCTATGACTCACTATGAGTCATAGAGATTTATGTAGCGCGAGGTGATGAGTCACCAAGGTTAGGGTTGTGGGAAGATGCCTATATAAGGAACTTGGGATCGCCCAAGGAGATAGGATCTTCACGCAACCATCTAAGTACTTTTCTATACTCAAGATATTGCAATACAATTACTCTTTACTCTCTTTACCTACACTCCGCCTCTACGAGAACCTACGCTCTAAGAACCTGGAGACTATTGTGATAGTCTCGACAGGTTGCCCGAACATAGGACTATTGTGATAGTTCTATCAAGCACGACAATCCAACCACCTTACTATCTGAAGAGATAGTACCTCTAGTAAAACGACTCAAGACAAGCAAGCTAGTTCCGTACTATCTGAAGAGATAGTACCTCTAGTAAAACGACTCAAGACAAGCAAGCTAGTTCCGTACTATCTGAAGAGATAGTATTCCCCTACGCCTTATTATAAAGAATAAGACTTGCTCACTATAGGAAATCACTATCGTTGCCTGTTGTACAACTATCTAACAATAGGATTGTTACATTTGGTTGCGTCACGTCGCAACACCCAACGATAAAACGGCCCAACAACCTGTCGATCAGGAGATCGACCTTACCGAAACAGAGATCAACCTAGGGGAATTAGAAGAAGCGTTAGCCGAGTCTATTCAGCACTCGCGGGCCACAAGCGCTACAACAGATAGCCCGGAAGAAGGTTCTGATTCGGACGAAACCGACGCAGTACCTACAAGAAGAAACACGATGGCATCCACATCTACACCTAATCCAGACACGAAGGGCAAAGGAGCGGATCCGCCCTTACCCTCCAACCTCACCCCAGATCAAATACAGCAAATCATTGGAGCCTTAACAGGGGGATCTGGAAACACGAAGAAGCCTAAAATTAAGGAACCCAGCACATTCCACGGCGAACGAG
>Ga0307517_10003714_pt1 | contig 23721 bp, 28 predicted proteins | sample 23_EM_MG_FD_194515 | JGI IMG/M metagenome (GOLD analysis project Ga0307517, IMG submission 194515) | Populus trichocarpa ectomycorrhiza microbial communities from riparian zone in the Pacific Northwest, United States - 23_EM | ecosystem: Host-associated > Plants > Roots > Unclassified | place...
TGTTGTGTCAAGCTCGAGGTATGCTTCCGGAGATAGGGTCGTGTTTATGCCACCCTGTCCAGGTGGCGTTTTTCACTCGACTCGATCGCTGGCTGGGTTGGAGGGAATCCCAAGGAAAACTTCAATTTCTACGATTTGATGTAATTTCCTCCCGGAGTCCCATTACCGCATTAAACCCCGCTACACATCCTCCCGGTACATGGTTTCAAATTGTGTGTGGTATGTAGCAGTCTGTTTTTGAGGAGTTTATAAAGATGCGGGTAGATTTGAGTGAGTGGGAATTCCGCGCGAAATCAAAATTTTCCGATGGGTTGCCGGTCGGACCGGTCCCCAGTTCGAGGGGTTGTCGTTACTGCAGGAGGATGGAAGGGAGCGCAAGTTCAACTGAGAGAAACGCTTGAGCTGTTCGGGATTGCAAGCCGGAAAGTCGAAAGCATGCTGGCCGTGCCTATGTCCCACGTATATTTGCTGCACTTAGCTGTGGGGTCCCTTTTGACTGACAGACAAAGCCAAGCTCTGCTAACTCTGAGAATCTTCGTGGCCGTTGTCAAAAGTCAGGCGGCCAGGGCGGAGTTTCCGGTGGGTGAGTACGACACATGGAAAGTTATTTGTCCGTAATCTCTTCATTTACGGACAAATAACTTTCCATCGCTCCGCAGGCAACTCGGGTCCGTAGTCTTGTGCGTCCGCCGAGTTCTCGTACATAGATCGAGGGAGAAACTTGAAAAACACTTCTTGGCTTTCGGGTTCAGAAGACGATTTTGGGTATGTGGTTGCTCTCTGAAAATCTGCGATATCAGCCCGCGTAGCTCAATTGGCTAGAGCGTCAGACTTTTAAGTCTTGAAATCTGAAGGCTGCGAGTTCGACCCTCGCCGCGGGCTTTTTGTGTCGTTCCATTTGTGATTTGAAGCGGGAACAAGCTCAACTCAGAGAATCGGCCATTCCGTTTCTGTGGAGGCAGACTTGGAAGGAGAGGGGACGCAAGCCCTGGAAACGCATGCGTTCCGTAAATCATCACACATCCATACTTTACATGCCAGCGCTCAGAATCGAGTAAGCCAATCATGAGTAGCCTCGGTAGGATCCGACTAGAAGATAGAATCTAGAAAGGTTCTCACGGCGTCCGAGTTTCCCATCAACAACCGTGAATCCTCGACACTCGTCCATCCCTGACCGGGACCGCATGGGTCGGGCCGCTCTCTTTCGCTGACTGTGGACCATGCCAATTTCTTTTTACACATTCTTGGTACGGCGATGCTTCGATCTCTTCTAATACCCGAGGATCTCTCCATTCGTCTTCTTGGCTGTGCGACCGCCCGCTGCGACAAGCGGGGAATTATTGTGTCACCCACTAGCGTGCAATCTGCTACGCATGATCACCGCTTCTTCTCCCCAATGGGACCACGCAGCTCCCTCGGTCGGGATTCAAAGCCCGGTAGAAAATCGTGGAGACAACGAGGACCTTGCTCCGTGCGTCATCCACGTAGGCTAGCGTCATCTCTTGATGTCAGATGTCACCGCTTTCATTACGGAAACTTCACACACATAGGTCCTTCCGACGCCATACCGTGCTTGAGACGGGTGTCATAAACTGCATCATCCTCACGGCCGCGATCAATTGGAAGTCACCCTTGAAGTTCACCTCGGTGAATACGCCTTCCGGGAGGATCTCGTTTGTATGCGTCACAAAGCATTGTCCGTGCTCGTGTGGTTCGTGATCGGAATCACCTCATGATCCCGTGAACACTGAAATGCGTCTTCGTTGTAAGAGATTCACTTCGCTCGTGGTGATAAAGGGGCAAGCCGTTGCGTTTTGGAATGGCCGACGTCATATGAAATGCCCTTGTTTCGCTTTTTGGGCCTGTGAGGTGATCGTGGACAGCACTGAAACCCGCACAATGCCCACAAGGTTTGAGACAGCTACGGGTGTGATGAATTGGTCGTCATCTACGGCGATTTTTTTCGGCATTTTCGTGTCCTTCCAGCGCGGGGCGACCCGTCGAGGCCCTGTCTCGTCCCCACCGTAAGGACATTATTTCTGTCATCATACTTCCTCCAGGCGCTGTCCGACCTCAGAGTCCACAGTGAGTTGGTGGAGAAGTGGAGCTGTTTGTCACCTGGGTTTGCCACGAGGGTCCTCATCTCCCCAGGGGTAAGTATGCTTCGTTGTGGGACAGTTCCACTTGTTGGTACTTACGCGGTTGCACGATACAGCGTTACCCACAGGATAACCTGGTTAATTGTTGGATGGAGCATTTGAAATACAAACTTCCTTTGTGTGCTCCCCCGCAACGTTGTACTTGGCGTACGAAATGACCTTCCGATGGTGTTTTCCTACTGACTTTCCGTGGTGGGGAGTCTCCGAAGTACACCCGAGGTCAGCTGGGAGCCTCGTTGATCAGGATTCGTGATCCGCGGATCCGGCACACCTGGGTACTGAAGTGAGGTGATTCATTTTTTTTAGGAACTGAGGATCAGCGATGGGTTACCGGTTGTTTACTAGCGTTGTTCTCCTTCACGATTCCACGATAGTCCGAGAAGTCGCGTGAGTACAACACACCTAACCAAAGACGAATCTCGTCGAGACTTGGTCGATCTAGAGGTGGAGCAACGTTGCCTAAGGTTATGAATTTGGATCTCAGCGAGAAGATGGATCGCCCCGGGACGGGTTTGGTTATAGGTCGCAGAGATACCCAAACCCTCGCTTGAAGCGTGGGAATTGGAGCGAAAAAGGATGTGGCTTGCAGCGTCCCGAACGGCAGGACGACGGTCGAAACCATTTCTTGGAGAGATAGACATCTGAGCCCCCAGATCCACAACGTTTACCGTAAACCTTAGCCATGTTTACCCACATATTAGTATGATTTACGGCGCCTGGAGATCACTCATGACGCAAAGCGAGGAGGGGGTGCCCGGTGTAGCCGTAGGAGTGACCCAAGGACCCGGGTTCGGGTTCTGATGGATGAATTATCTGAGATCCAGCGGTCCGAACCGAATAGGAGGGGCAACGGGCACAGAAGCGGGAGGCGAATTCCAACTGAAGAATTAAGGATTGAACGCTACACAAAAACAACACGGGTGGGTTATGAAAACATAGTGGACGCTGGTAGTACATTTCGTATCTACTGTTGGGGGAATATGCTGGCTTGCGGCGAGAGCGGTTGCAGAGATGTGGGGATGATATCAGTAGGTCGATAAAAATGACTGGTGTGTCCAATAGATAGGGTGCCGGATGGTTGAGCTGATGCTGGAGAGAGCAATTCGGAGAGCAGAGTTGATGGCAACGAGGTGGGGTGGGAAAGCGGGGTTCGTCATAATGGTCGTCGTGGTCGTCGCAGGGACCGAGTCGATCACTTGCGACGACCGTTACCAACAGGTCCCGGTCCGTACCAAGGGGCACATTGGTTGCAGTCACCCTGGTTGATAGAGGTGATGGTTTCGGACTTGTCAGGCCCGAGGAACTGAAACGCGGAACAAAATGAGCGGTAGCGAGAACAAAAGGCGGAACAAGGCACACGAGTTGGCAAGAGCATCCGGGACATGTCTGAGGATGCTTCATGGAGTGACGGCAGTAGCGGTTGCCGCAGTCGATCTTACGCAGTTGTCTAGTCTAATGGGCGAGTTAGAGAGAGGATCGGCGATTGAATGAAGAGGAAGGGATTGCTGACGATCTGATAGTGCTGGGTTTCGTAAACGGAGGGAGGGATTTGATTAGAAACAGATCGGACGAATGGAAGCCCGCGCGTCAACGTACTCCGCATCCAAACTTGGTGCCCTCACTGTATGGCAAAGTCATGTCAGACATGCGTGGGTGGGAGGGGTGAGGAGAGGGGGATCAGGGGGGCACATACGTTTCGAGATTGCACATGATGGAACAGAAGAGTGGAGGGGGAGATGTGGGACGGAAGTGTGGGTGGGGTTGGGTGAAGGACATGGGGGTTTGGAGGTGGACTTATATAGTCAGGGGAATGTGGCCTTACATTTCTTTTAGAGGGCCGGGGATTATCGAAACGAATTTCTGAAAAGGGGCGGTGTGGGGGGCGATCCGATGGTCGATAAGAGGAAACGTGAGCGGACAAACAGTCAACAGCATCCGAGCTCCCGTCGTCATGCAATGTGTTCGTTTCTCTCTTTCGGAATACGCGGAACTGTACCATACGCCAAGTCCGAAGCGAGGACTGTCTGCAATCCACATATGCACATGACTGTCGGAAGGAATAATAAATGGCCCGTTCATTGTTCCTTACTCTTCTCAGCCTATCCTTTGTCGTTCCGCAACTGAGTCCATGGCCCGCGACGGAACGCCCCTCCACTGCACGTCCAGTTTCCGAGCTCCGTTGCCGCCTGCACGTGCCCCCTGGCCCCTCGATGTCCTCAACTCCTACTACCCGTTCAAGAACCCTCCTCTTCCTATCCTACAGGGACTCTCGTGCGAGCTCTTCCACCTCCCACCACAGATACGCACCGGATAACGACGGTGATGAGAACGAGCGTCTCATAGACCCCGCGAAAGACCACATCGCCATAGACGTCGGACTGCCTCCGAAATGGTCGGGCCACCTGCGAAGATAATCATCTCTATCATCCATCTCTGACGTTTGTCCCACCAGGGTGGATATTTCGGACAGAATAGAGGCCGTCCTGGCTGATACACAACTCAAAAGTACGTACAATTCTCGCAACGTGCTCCGTTTCTTTCCCCCCTCCTCTGTCCTTTGTTGTGCTTATTCGCCCCTCTACCCCACTCACACAGTCAGTTCTCTCGATAAGCTGCACGCAAAGCATGCTCTTCCCGGTTTCACGGACCGAACCGCAGAGGAACGAGAGATCGAAGCCATAACCGCAGAAATCACAAGTGTGAATCCGGCTTTGTCCTTTTCTCATCTAACCGTCCTCCGGGTCTGCTGACATAGCCTATCACTGTATAGAGTTTCCACCATTGCCACCGCCTTATCCAGCAAATCGGTTCAGACTCCAATCACTCCTTCCCTCCCTCACACCGGCACCGGGATTCGGCTGCAAATAATGTGCAACGAGGCCTTGCTGCCAAACTACAGGGCCTCAGCGCTAGTTTTCGGAAGAAACAGCGCGTGTACCTCGAGAGTACGTCTTGCTCGTTTCCCAACCCCACGTCAGATATTGATCAGTGGCACATGCGCTGAAACTAACGCCTCGTTCATTTCCTGTAGGACTTCAGGGTCATGCGATCAAAAATCAGGATCTCCTCATTGCCTCAGGATCGTTATCGCTCAAGGGGCAAGAGGGGTTGTCTGCAGTGGATGATGACCTTCAAGTCGCAGTATGTGCCTCGTTTGATCTTCTTTCTGCATCATCTGGTGATCGGATACTCAGTAATATCTTTGATTTTGATTCCACATTTTAGTCTCAGCTGCAAGCACAGGATAATCTCCAGCCGGATCTGGGGCAGCGTGATCGTGAACTCACAGAGATAGCTAAATCTATCGCCGACCTCGCCGTGTTATTCAAGGACCTCTCCTCTATGGTCATCGACCAGGGTACCCTACTGGACAGCGTGGAATATAATGTCGAACAAACGGCAGTTCAGGTATCCCAGGCGGTTAAGGAGTTGGATGTCGCAACCAAGTTCGTATTCTCCGACGTAATCCTCACGTCAAGCCTTCCTGATCATGAGACCTTCAGGTACCAGAAAAATACTGGGAGGAGGAGCTGTATATTCCTGCTTTTACTTATCATTTTCGGATTGATCATCGTCCTCATCTTCAAACCCCGACGTCATTCTACTTCCACTGTGACACCCCAACCGCCCTCATCAGGCGATCTACTAGGAGACGCAGTAGCTGATGGGCTGGGCGATGCCCCTAGTCCAAGGTGGACACTCAGACGAGCCATACCCACATAGAGTCCGTTCGCATAATGGGATGCATTGCCTTTTCGATCGTTGCACAATCCCCTCCCGCGACTCTGACTAAGGTTAAAGCAATCTTCCTCGCGGGTCATTAATACTCTTCACGGTATAGAGCAAAACGTGGCTTGGCGATGTGAATGGGGAGGTTTAATGGACGGCAGAAATCATCCTGGGCGGTATTCTGGACCTGGCATTCTCAACCCTGTGACCCGGACTGCATTTCCCATGGGAAAAGGAAACCTTCACAGTTTTGCCGACTTCAAACTCCGGCTCAGTACCCACGATGATGTTTCTCAATGATCATCGATGGCGGTTGGATGTGGTCCGACAAGGCAGGACGTGTGGATATGCGCCTCCTGGTGCACCCTGAGCAGTCATTTGAGCTCGGCGTTTCGATCAGCCGAAACAGTACATGTAATACGAGAGTAATTCCACAACGCCTTTGTGGCTTCAAAAGGCGGCAAACTCAAAGAAGATTTGGCGGCGGATGTGTTTTATCAAAACGAGGTGTGTCACAGAGGTCCTCCAGAGTGGCGAGGGGTCCCGGTTTGTCCCAAACGCCCTCCGCCACACCGTCGCTGCCTGACGACTGGCCGCTGGATCCGGTGCTGGGATCCAGCCGTCACGCGTAAGAGATAAGGTGAAATCCAGGAAGAGAGGTCGGCGCCACGAGATGGGAACTTTTGAATATCAGGAAGGAGCTGTGGGTCGGACGTTCGGACGACTGTTGCCGTGTTTCGCGTGATGTATGCATCCTCGGAATACCCGCCTCGGGGCGGTAGTGGTTGCTGCTGCGCGTCAATACGGTAGGCGGAATGGCTGAACTTCCGCGTGAGACTGGCAGCCAAACGAGTACCGCTTTCTCAGAAGCCCGACAGGGCTTTCGGTCGTGTTTCTGGACCTCTGCTTCCAACTCTTATAGTATTAAGTTGTAATGTTGCTTTACCAAAAGGCCTCCAGGTTTGCGGGATGTGGACTGGGCTGCGTCCTGCCCTCCTGGGTGCTTCTCAGCACTGGTCAGCAAAATTGATCGGATTTATTCCCACGCAGAATCTTGCCGCAACATACCTTAGTAGGGGGGGACTTAAAACTCCTGGGCGGGATGATAATCGTGTGTGTGGTATAACTTCCAACTGGAAATTATCGGGATACGAGGTTGAGTTGGGTACCGTATTTGAAGTCCGATCGGTGATCGCCGTTACACGGCAACCCCCGGATAACTCTGGAAATGGGACCTTCGTTCAAGCGTCCCAATGATCCCTCGGGGTAGCAAAAATACTGCAGTAATTGTATGTTAAAGGGCCTTGCTGGTGCGGGGTTGCACTCGAAGGCCCCGAAACGCGGCCAAAGGCTCTGTCGGGGTTCGGTGGTGGTGGCGCTCGCTTAGTCGCCGGTCTCGTGTGGAAATTCAGCGGCGGTGGCCATCCCGCCCACAGTGATGGGCGGGTGGATTGCGCCCTGGGAATGTGTTCCGTTTTGGTCAATCTGCCGTAAGTATAGCCGAGAGTGTTCACCCAGGTTGACAACGGTGCCCACAGCTGACCCCACTGCATAACCACCACATTCGTTTCTTCGTCGTTCGGCAGAACTCCGCCTTGGGATCTACCGTCGAGTGCTTCTGGTGCTTCGGTCCCCCCGGAATTTCATCACTCGTGGCATTGGATGTCCGGCCTCCACCAAAAAAAGCGGAGCGGATACGAACAAATCGATCTCGGGTCGTTTCAGAGTCAGGAGGACCTCACGAGAAGTGCTCGGAGGGATAGCATCCCCACCGTCGCCTCCCACACACAAGATAACATGTCCATACATTCAGCGGCACCTCTGCACCAGCAGAATAACCCTATTGACACGGGATATCCACCTGTCAGCAACCCTCCCTCCGCTGGGTTGACTCCAGTCCATGAACGCCATGTGCAATTCAGTCATGCGGGTTCGGACGTTGAAGCGAACAAGGAGGGGGGTTCGCCTTCTGAAATGCCTACCCCAAATCCATCCCCCGGTCCGGGACACACAAACAAAAGCCCGAGTTGGGATCTCTTGGCTGGGTACAAGAAGTTCGAACACTCTTACGAAGAGTTTGATACAAGGAAAGCCTCCGAGAAGCACTTGGTGTTTGCCGACGGTGATGTTCCAAACACTGCCGTGAGTGTAATATCTTCATCGGCAATGCCATTGATCTCACGTTTTGAGGGTTCCACGAACAGTTCGTCCGACTTTACCACTATCTTTTGAATGTTTCAATCATCACTCGTTGGATTATTTTTATCGTGCCTGTGCTCGCGTTTCTTTGGATCCCTGGCATTCTCCACTTCACAACCTACCCTGATGGTAACGTGAGTTGTTTGCTATTCCCGCTCAGAGTCCGCGGGTGCTAATCTCCAACAGATCTGGGGAATTGGCCTGTTGTGGTGGTCTATCTGGTTATCCGTTGTCTGGGTTGGTTAGTGTCCCGCGTTTTTTTTTTTCACGCGTCGTTCGTCCCTTTCTAACTCGTTCCCGTGAAGGCTGGTGGGTCTGCCTGGCGGTTTCGTGAGTGGTTCAAGTTCCAATTGCATGCGCACGACAGTGTTCTGAAATGATGCTCCCAAATCCAAAAGACGTATTTTCCCAGCCTTCCTTCGACACACCATTGGTCTTGTGGCCATTGGTAGCCGGCGCTACATCGACTGGTTGGAGGTTCTGCACAGATATGTGGCCTTGACCGCGTGGACTGTAACAATCTGGGTCACATACCAACCACTCCTCAATCGTAGGCAGTCAAATGAGGCCAGCGATAATTCGAAGAAGATCATCAGCCTGTTCGGCCGGCTCCTGTTTGCGTTCTTTCTTTGCGCATCGGTGCTCTTCTTGGAAAAGTTCGCCATTCAGTTCATCGCCGGAAAGTTTCACGAGCGATCGTATGCAGGTTTGGACGTTCCCCGTATCAATGTGAAGAGAGTGCAGACGGATCTGATTGTGACGAATAGAGAGGATCGCTGACCAGAAAGCTGCGATAAAGATTTTGGTCACGCTGTACCAACATTCCAGCGACGTGCCTGGTCGCACGGATACCCTGAAAGATGGCGCGGCAGGCGACAAACGGTCGAGCGTTAGTGCCACTCGGTTCTTCAAGAAGGCGCTCAAGGGTGTCCGGTATGCGGCGACTACCACGACAACCGCTTTCGGTAATGTCGCGTCGGAGATTACAGGAAGGTGTGTAATGCGTGCTCAGGGTTGGGCGGGTCAGATGACTGACAGGCGTAAACAGTTCTGTATTACAACCGAACTCACCCCTTGCCATGATCAAGACGGCGCTGGAGTCGGCTAACAAGTCGCGTCTTGTGAGTAATATATCAACGTCCGTATACAGGAATCACGTCAGGACTCAAAACGTCCAATCCCTGTTAGCTCGCTCGTCGGTTGTTCTATTCTTTTGCGAAGCCTGGTCTCGATTACTTGCTGTTGGAGGACATTGTCAAGTTCTTTCCCACACCCGAGGACGCCGAGGCTGCTTGGAATCTATTCGACAAGGATGGTAATGGGGATGCTACCCGAGATGAAATGGAAATGACCTGCATGTGCGTGTCGATTCCTCGCGCTTTTCATTTTTCTTTGGGCTCAGCGAGCGCGAGGGACTAACGTGACACTCCCCCCCCCCCCCCATAGGCAATGTCACCGGGAACAACTATCTATTGAGCACTCTATGCGGGACCTTGACAGTGCAGTTGGCCGATTGGATAACATCTTCATGTCGCTCTATGTGATTGTCTTCTTTTTGATCATCGCAGTGGCTTTGGTAAGCCCTGTTTTCTGGTTCTGGCGTACTCTTCTCTGATGGTTCCTATAGGAGGCTCAATTACTTACCCTCATCACCGGAGCGGGGACTATTATTCTTGGTAGGTTACTCCACCAGGCTCGGAGATAGAACCTCGTGCCTGATACCTAACAGGTCTTAGTTGGCTCATTGGCGGAAGTCTCGCGGAAGTCTTGACTAGTATCATCTTCCTCTTCATCAAACATCCATATGATGTTGGTGACAGGGTCAAGGTCGAGGAAGAAACCTACACTGTCAAGGAAATTAGGCTGCTCAGCACCATCTTCCTGAACGGTGACAACGCATTGGTTCAAGCTCCGAATACTGTGTTGAATGGCCAGTTTCTCATTAATTTCCGCCGAAGCCCGGAAATGTCGGAGCCTTTTACGTTCGATGTGGCATACGACACTTCGTTTGAGCAGATTGAGGCACTTCGGGGAAGGATGATTGCCTTCTTGTCGAATGAGAGGAGAGATTATGTCGCTGTGTTTGATATCGCGGTCATGGGTAAGGACTTAGCAGGTGATCTTGGGTCACAGGGACTGACGAAGATTCATAGATATCCCCGATCAGGAGAAGATGACCCTCAAGGTAGACATCAAATACAAGAGTAACGCCCAGCAGGGTGCATTAAAGGGTCAGTTGGCCTGTATTCTATCGTCGGAGCCTGTGGACTAACCTCGTGGACAGCCAAACGGAAGAACAAGTGGATTTGTGCGTTGAAAGCCGCTATGGCTGACATCAAGATCTTCGGGCCGGGTGGCGATCCTAACGCGAAATCTACCTCACGTTACACGATCGTCCCTTGGGAGTTGATTTCTGAAAAGGACAGGCGTGAGGAAGCTGAGTCGTTCCCTGCCCCTCCGGGCATCATCCAGGAGCCTAGGATTCCAGTTAGCAATTGGAATCTGACTGACAGCAATATTATTCTGGTTGATGGCGGAGGCGATGTGTTTGGTGAAGGAAGCGAGGTGAGTGATTCATGGCGCCTTGATTCCGATATTGTTTGGTGAAAACATTTGGTAGCTTCGAATGCACAATCCGTCGAGGGGAACCAATCGTCCGCCCTACAACCGGCATGGTGTCACTTCACCACAGGAAGGCTTCCCGGTGGCATCGGGTGTTTCGATGCCTCATCCTGTGTATGGACCTGGTGCTGGGGTTCCTCCCCCACGAGCTATGGGCGAGGAGATTGAAATGCACCCCTCCACCTCCAGTTCCACTTCACGCTAATTGGATCTGAAGAAGATAGAAATGCCCCCCAACGAGCGTGGTTTCCGGATGCCAATTAGGTGCACCCCCACGCCCTTTCTTAACATTATGGATTCGAGTTGGACGTTTCGGGGCTGGAATCCTTGGCGGCGTCCAGACAAATTGTTCTGATACGCATATACATTGATTTATTTTACTTCATGTTTATTCCTGCGTTTAACGACAACACCACGACTCTTCAATTGCCTGTTGTTGTATACTTCAGTATAGTTGAAAGTTGAAATCCGCTTATCTGCTCACGTCGGAGTTCCCAGCCACTTGAACACGCGTCCAATCAAACCGGCTCGATCAACTCCCTCTGTGCCACTACCAGGTGGTTTGACCGCGCGCAACCTCCCCTCGGACTCATGGCGTCCTCGTCGGGGTTCTCATACGACTACACGGAGGGTGCCACCGCGGAAGACGTCAGAAGTGCGGTGACGATCAACAGACTCTCTCGAAGAGACTCTCGGTACAGCTCTTACGGTGATGATCACTCCGGTTCTATCTTCGATGGACCCGGAAGCACTGTCATACCCAGCAGCGTGTCCCGGATGTCCCAGGATGGCTCTCGGAGGAGGAGTATGGATTTTTCTCGACCTAGGAGGTCGAGCCTTGGAGGACGAAGTAACGATTCCCGGGGGAGCGGTGTCTATGGAACGGACACCGAACAAGCAGATTCTGACGTCGCATCGCACGACGACGTGTCTTATATCGATAACTGGAGCCAAGGGCAATCCCGCTCGCCGCCTGCACGATCGGTGTTTGAGAACATCGCGAATATGTTTGGGAGGAGTACGGTGGATTCGCCCGTTCAGACGCGGAGACCTTCTTTATCTCGTGGATCGACCTCGAGTCGGAGGATCAGAAGAACCCATAGCAGGTCGAGCTCGGAATACGCTATCGATGATGATATGGCTTCTGGGGACGAGAGGTGGGGATATTCCTCTGGAGAGGACGATGAAGAAGCCGAGCAGAACAGCATCCGGGCAGAAATCGCTAGAGAAGAGGGAAGCGACCTGGACTCCTACCCACCCTCCCCTACCAATCTCCCTTTACTCGTCAACGACCCGATATTCGGTGGCGAGACCCGGATCGATATGGGCGTGGAGTTTGAACCGCTGGATCCTCCTCCTCCAGGACCTCCGAGTCGGCAGACGATTTACGTCTCGGACGAAGACGTGAATATTCGGTTTGTTGGGTATGAGGTCATCCGCGTAAGGCAGGCGCTTTGGAGGGTTTGTTGTATATCATCTTTCGGCATCTTGGCCCTCCTGGGACACTGGTTCCCGCGGCTTTGGCTGCGGTGGGTGGCACAGGAGAAGGCTTTTATGCATATCACACACGGGTTTGTCGTTGTGGAGGTGCGCCATTTCTGAACGTATCCTTTTTGTGATATCCTGACGAGGCGGCAGACCGCATATCGGGATATCGCACTTTTCCCTGTAGAGAAGATAGATTATCCGTACGATACTTCGACCGTTTTCGACGTCCCTTCGTCAACCGAAGATACTGTTGATGAGAAGATCGGTGAACTTTTGGTCGTGGATTATCGGTTCGCTCGGTTCGCTCTGGATCCTAGAACAGGACTCTTCAGTATGGTTAGGTCAGTTTCGCTTTACCGTCTTCGGGAGGATAAACGTTCATTCATTTGCAACAGCCATTGGAGAGATTCATCCTGGAATGATTTGGCTGCCATACAGCATGGGCTGAATCCTAGCACGAGGACACAGAGGAGTGTATTGTTTGGTCCGAACTCTCTTGACATACAGGGGAAATCTATTATTTCTCTACTTGTCGATGAGGTGAGTCTGGACTCTCCTTTGATGGTAATTTTTGACCATTTAAGGGGTACCCCATCAGGTCATTCACCCGTTCTATGTATTCCAAGTCGCGAGCATAATCCTGTGGTCACTGGATGATTACTATTATTACGCGTTCTGCATCGCTTTGATTTCGGTCATCAGCATTGCAACCACTTTGGTCGATACCAAGAAGGTAAAGTCTTCTATCCGTTTTGCGGAGGGTGAACAAACTGAACCTCGTTTTCCAGACAATTACACGCATGAGGGAGATGTCGCGATTCTCTTGCCCGGTAAACGTGCTCATCGATGGCGCATGTGAGCTCGATCCGCGTCCCGCCGCCTTCCTTCGTTAACCTCTCCCTAACTTGGCAGGGGTTGAGAAGGATTCGAGCGAGTTGGTGATCGGAGATATCGTCAACCTGATCTCACCTCAACTCAGTTTCATACCCGCTGATCTCTTCCTCCTCACTGGAGATACCATCGTGAACGAGAGCATGCTCACGGGTGAGAGTGTTCCGGTCAGCAAAACCCCGGCGGGAAGTGGGGATATCGCCAAGTGGAAGGATACCGAGGACGTGAGCAGGGAGAGTGCGAAAAGCTTCCTATATTGTGGCACTCGCGTGGTTCGTGCGCGGGGCTTGTTGGCTCCAGATGGTTCGACCAGGAATCCTGCGGTCGGCCTAGTGGTCCGTACTGGTACGCGACCACGCACTCCCCAGATGGAGCTGCGGCCGCGCATTCTGACCCTCTCATAGGATTCGCTACAACCAAGGGTGCTCTCATCCGTTCCATGCTGTTCCCAAAGCCGATGGGCTTCAAGTTCTACCGGGACTCTGTCCGGTTCATTGGAGTGCTTGCTGGAATCGCTGGTCTCGGCTTCTCAGCGAGTGCAGTTCAGTTCATTCACCTTGGCGTGCCCTGGCATACCATCTTGGTTCGTGCTCTGGACCTCATCACGGTCGTCGTCCCACCTGCTCTCCCCGCCACATTGTCCATTGGAACTAGCTTCGCCATCAACCGGTTGCGCAAACAGGGAATTTTCTGCATTTCTCCTAGCAGGGTGAACGTCGCAGGAAAGATTAACGTGTGCTGTTTTGACAAGACCGGCACGTTGACGGAAGACGGGCTGGATATTCTCGGCATCAGAGGCTTGGACAGGGATGGGGAGAGGTTCGGGGAACTCATCGACGATGTTTACGATCTACCGCAGGGTCGAAGCAAGGCCAATTTCCATCAGGCTCTCGCGACATGCCACTCCTTGAAGATGGTTGACGGGGAGCCCATTGGTGACCCGCTAGATGTCAAGATGTTCACCTTTACGAAATGGACGCTGGAGGAAGGTATGAATGCTGGGATGGGCAAGATCAAGGGTCCCTCCGGTATGGACCAACCCGCCGCTCTGGTCCAAACCGTGGTTCGGCCGCCGGGTACTGGTCATTTCCGACTTGAGGATGCCCTGAAGGGTGGTGGAAGGGTGTGTTCGCTTGTGTGCACTGTGTCAACTGTCACTAACAGCACGCTTAGCATGCTTACTTCCTGGAGCTTGGCGTTATCCGCACTTTCGAGTTCGTCTCTGCTTTGCGTCGGATGAGCGTCATTGTGAAGCGACTCAAGAGCAACACGATGGAAGTGTACGTAAAGGGCGCACCTGAGGTCATGGGGGATATTTGTGAAAAGGATTCTTGTAGGGCGCCCAATTGTTCGCGATTTGTTGAATCTGACCACGCCGCGGACAGTCCCGCAGGATTACGACGACCTGCTCTCTTACTACACTCGAGCCGGTTATCGCGTTATCGCCGTTGCGGGAAAGAGTATTGACGGTCTGTCTTGGCTCAAAGCCCAAAGGATGAAACGGTATGGTCTACCCGGTTCACTGAGACTCTGAGATGCACTTTCTGACTTTCCCTCAGTGAACAAGCTGAGAACGGTCTTCGCTTCCTTGGATTGGTCATCTTTGAGAACAAGCTCAAACCAGGGACAACACCTGCGATTCTTTCGCTGAGATCTGCCCACCTTGCCTGCCGGATGATCACCGGTGATAACCCGCTCACAGCGGTCAGTGTCGGAAGGGAATGTGGTCTCATCAGCGAAGCCGCGCACGTTTTTACACCGGTGTTTATTCGAGGTACCCATGCAATGTTATCGGGCGGACATGCTGATGAACACCGTGCATAGGAAATCCCTCGACGCCCCTGTCGAAATTGCAGTGGTCTTCAATGGATGAACCCACCTGGATGTTGGACGACTATAGTCTGAAACCTTTGGCACCACCTCCCCATCACGGCACGGACCCAGAGGAATTGAGCAATCAAGATTATGCACTGGTATTGACCGGGGATGTATTCCGTTGGATGATCAACCACGCCTCTTTGGAGACATTGCAGAGAGTAATTGTTTCGCGTGTTTCACGGCTGTTTCAAGGACCTCATGCCCGACGTACAGATGCTCGTCAAAGCCCAGATATTTGCCCGAATGTCGCCGGACGAGAAAAACGAAGTGGTGGAGAGGCTGCAGTCACTGGGGTACACGGTACTGATGTGTGGAGATGGGGCCAATGACTGTGCTGCACTCAAGGCAGCCGACGTTGGGATCTCGCTTTCCGAGGCCGAGGCGTCTGTTGCGGCACCATTCACGAGCCATACGCCGGATATCAGTTGTGTCCTCGATGTCATAAAGGAAGGAAGGGCAGCGCTCGTGACGAGTTTCAGCTGCTTCAAGTACATGTTAGTGCATTCTCTTCTCCCGCACCGGGTAATTCCCGACTTTGAACCCACAGGGCACTGTACTCCTTGATCCAATTCACCACCATCACTTTGTTGTATTCTTTCGCTTCATCACTGGGCGACTTCCAGGCGAGTTCCATCCGGAAAATGCACCCTGAGGCGGGATGACTGAAGATTTCAAAGTTCCTGTACATTGATCTGTTCATTATAATACCCGTGGCTGTGGCGAGTGAGTCGTGATCCCATCGCCCTCGCGATCAAGCTGCTAATCAACTCCACTTTCTTAGTGGCGAGAACCTTACCCTACCCAACTCTTCATACCAAACGCCCCACAGCAAGCCTCGTCTCGAAGAAGGTTCTAACCAGCATTTTCGGGCAGATTCTCATCACTGCCATCACACAATTCTGGGCCTTCTATTGGGTCAGAGCGCAAACATGGTGAGCGGTCATCAAAAAGTGTTTGTAGAAACAACGGCTTAAATGGAGTAGGTATACCCCACCGCCGCCGTACGAACCCGGGAACGCGGATAAGCTCGAATCTACGAACTTTGAGAACTCGGCGTTGTTCCTGGTCTCTTCCTTCCAGTACGTGTTGACTGCGGCCGTGTTTAGCATTGGGCCGCCGTTCAGGGAATCAATGTGGACAAACGGTAAAGTGAATCCTCACCATGGAGGGTATATTGGGCTAACATATCACAATTGCGCCCCCAGGTTGGCTCATGTTTTCGCTCGCCATCCTGGGGCTCATAAACGTGGTGATCCTATTGTCGCCCCCGAGGTTCGCCGTGATCCTGTTGGAGCTGATGATACTGCCGTACTCTGCGCGTACCACGCTCTTGGTAGGAGTTGCGGTGAATATCATTGCCTCAGTGGTGTTCGAACGCTGGGGCGTACAGTATCTCGCGTGGATTGTAGGGTCCTTGACGAAGATGTACCAGGAGCATCGCCGCATTCAACTCGGGAAGGCATACAAACTTGTTGATGGGCGGTAGTATTTAAGATTTTGTGTGTTTTAGACTCGTACTGTTCTTGAGCTCAACGTATAGATAACAGTTGCCTGCTGATCCGAACGTTTCCTGTTTGGTCCCAGGCCATGTCTGGTACAATACATTTAAACAAGGGAGAGGAAATCAGGAGCCTTGACAACGGGCCGGGGTGTCGCCTTGGGGAAGACTACAAACGGCGCCGTAGTCTGAATAGAATTCGGAGTTCTCACGGTCAATGAATCTGATCGCGCCGGGAGCGGAAGAGTTCCCGGTCAAGGATTATTAACATAAGACCTCTTTACCACCTTTCTGCTGTATCCCTCTCCCTTACATCCGCTTCTACGGGTGCCCAGGCGGCCTTTCACTCCTTTTCTCATTCTCCCTTGCTGTCCTTGGTCCTGGTCACCCGCCACGGTCGTTCAAACAGCTGGAGCAGGCCTCCCCACCCCGTTCATTTCCTTCCTTTTTTCCACAAAGATGTTTCCGACCGCACCAAGCTTCCGTCTCTTCCTCTTCGCCTTCTGCTTGCTTATCTTCGACCTCTGCTGCGCATATCCGTCTCCCTATTCACATACATCATCTTTGTTACCGAGACAAGAGACCAGGTTAACGTCCGCCGTGACCGTAACGCTCGCTGAGAGGATCACTACGTGAGGCATCGCATTCCTGATTGCCCTACCCTGTGTGCGCCGCTTACCTCGCTTACTCTTAGCGGAGCTGGAACATTCATTCAAACATGCACGGTAACCCTCACCCCGACTGTCGTGGACGGCGTGGACTTGGTTAGGCAGGAGAAGACGTGTGTGCTTACACCCGATAATGGCAACGGTGATGGCCCAAGCGCTCGTAAGTGTTCCTGGCCCTGTGAATGCGTTCCCAATGTAACGACTCTTCGTTCGTGAATCAGTGCCGCCTCCTGGTAAACATTCAAGATCTATTTCGTGGGATCTCGTGAGACTAAACAAACGAATGTAGCATCTGGCTCGACCGTATCGACAGAGTTACCATCATCTACTTCGACTTCATCTCGTGAGCGGTTCTGCGTTTCTTGTCGGCATCAGCTGATTGTCTCTCAGCAACGTTGACAGGCACGAGCGGTACACTTTCATCGACTCCCAATGCTGTCCCTTCCAACACGACCGGTCTCCCGTCCAGTACAGTGACGGATATACCTTCCAGCGGCACGAGTACCCTCTCTAGCTCTTCGGGTATTTCTTTGAGCACCTCGGATAGGCTCTCGAGCACGAATACTCCCTCTAGTTCTTCGGGTATTTCTTCGAGCACCTCAAATAGGCTCTCGAGTACGAATGTCTTGTCAAGCACGGGCGTTCCCTCCAACACTGTTTCATCGAGTATGGTATTCGGTTGCCCATCCCCCATGCCACTGTCTCATTCTTTCCGCAGGTTCGACTGTTACTGGCTTGCCACCCGCCAGTTCTGGATCTATCCCACTGCCTAGTTTGTCCCTTGTTCCTAGTTTGACCGTATCCTCATCTCAATCGCTCCGGATAGTTGTCTCGACTACTCTCACTTCCGTCCCCCTACCTGGTGTGAGCAGCTCGGTGTCATCACGTGCGTACAATAATTTAAATTCCCTGCGTTGGCATTTGGTATTGACTTCGTGGCTCAGCTTCCAGCAGTACCGGCACCAGCAGTGTTGTTGTGTCATCTTCCGGCGTACCCGTCGTGGTCATCGTAAGTCGGATCGTTGTCATTGAGTAACCTCCCTCCCCTAACTCTTTCTGTAGGGAATTTCCTCTGTGCCAAACCCCGCGGCCACTCCGCAACCAGGAAGCACGGGCTCATCCAGTATCGCCTTACCCCAATCTTCGTCGTTACCCTTGTCCCTCTCCTCGCGCTCGTTATCTTCGTCTCCCTCCCAAACGGCCACTTCTGAAAATCTTGGGGCGCCGGCACCCTTTGACCCGCCCGGGAAGAAGCTAGAAGTGTTGCCTATTGGTTTGGGAGTGTTCGCTGGTGTTTCTGTCATCGCGTTGTTCGTGGTGGGAATCGTCACTTATGAGCGAACAAAACACCGGAAGGTAAGCTTATTTGAGTTGTTTGTCACCAAATGATTACCGAATCTGATGGTAATCCCCCCGCGCGCAGAACTTTAGGAAGCTCAGGCTCGAGGAAGCCGGTAACCGAATGGGATACGGCGCGACGTAAGGGTGATTTCACGACCTATGGGCGGTCTGTGGGTCGTTGGGTCCAAGACACGGCCGAGGTTTTTAACATCTGGCCATTTGGTTCCCCCGCGCTTTCAGTTGCCATACCTGGGGCTTTTTTTTGTTTGTGTAAATAACTGCTTGTTTTTTTCCGTGACTTTTTATTGTTTTTTATTCCCCATCCCGTACCACCGTAGGATGTAAGGGTATAGCCCTCCCCCCCTGGTTGCGAATAAAGGTCTTCATCCAGATCAGTCCGTGTGACGGCATCGCTTTGTGGCGGCGTCTAAACAAGCCCCACTTTCTACTCACGGACACTCTCATTCCACGAATGTCGAAAAGGCGGTTCGCTTCGCTGGCAGCCGACCTTCTTAGCAGACAAGGAGCTAGCGAAGCCACTCCTCAGACAACCCGTCACGGCAGCCCCGTCGTCGCGTTCATCATCGGGCTCGCTATCGTCCTCTTGGCGTCCATTTTGAATGCTGCGGGGTTGAACATCACAAAGTTGGACCACGTACGATGGTTTTGCGCTTCCGTGCTTATTGAAGTTTGTCCTGATTGGGATTTGTTTCTCTCTTGGGAAATAGGTACAAACCAGTGCGATACCCAAGGCGCAACGAAGGAAGGATTGGTTGCGGCCGTTATGGTTACTCGGAATGATACTTTACATGTGCGTCGGCGAGAATTTCTTTCTTTCCATTTGCTGATCGACCCCCTCCCCTTTGGCTGGATGTACAGATTGTCGCAGTTAATTGGGAGCACGTTGGCGTTGGATTACTTACGAGCCGGTGAGTGATCTCCAGATGATCTCATCCCGGGGAACTGTGACACGCTCTTGCTTACGCCATGCGCAGAATACGTCGCTCCCCTCGGCTCTACATCTCTCATCTTCAACTTTTTATTCGCGAGCTTTTTGGTGGGAAGCCCCGTGACGAGCAATGATATTTATGTCAGCCTCAATCGCCGTATGCTTTCTCGTGTTCCGTGGCTGACGTGATCGGATTGATAGGGGACGATAGTCGTAACGTTCGGGGTGATTGGGATCGTGGCCTTTGGATCGATAAATAGCGGATTGGCCGAAGAAACGGATGCGAAACGGTTGACGTTCCTGTGGCGTCGAGGGGGGTGGCTCGGATTCTTCTTCCTGATGACGATATCCCTCGTGTCGACGTACATTTTCACGAACGAGCTAGACGCGGTGCTTGCCTCACGGGCTGACTTGTCCGCAGAACCTTTTTCGAGCATAAGCGCGAGGAGGCGGCTCCCGGACAACGCGAGCTTGATGACCAAGGCGAAATTCCGGATCGAGTCTGGGCTGCTTTGGGTGAAACAAAAGCTGGAAGCGTGGACCGCGGCTCACGACGACACGCAAATCGCCTGGACGTTGGGTATCGGCTGGGCGTGCTGTGGTGGAGGATTGGCAGGGATGTGTCTCGTGTTTGCCAAGGCGGCGGTGAAGCTCATCACTGGAGCGGCTTCGCAGGAGAACACTGGAAATCAGTTTGGACACCTCTCGTCGATTTTCACGTTTATCTTTTTGGCCATCACTGCCGTATCGCAGATCGTCTGTTTGAATCGGGGACTTCGGGTGTACGACTCGACTCTGGTCGTGCCCGTGTTCTATGGGGTTTATACGGCGGCTGGGTAAGCTCAGCTCCCATGTTTATTCATCGACGAGTTTCGCTTACTGTTCTGTTTATAGATTCGTTGACTCCCTCGTGAGTGTTTTTACGTTGCGAGAGATTGTGGTTTCTGATCAAGCACACAGGTGTTCAACGATTCGGTGGACGCGTATCAAACTTGGACACTGTTCCTGATATTCATCTCCATTATGATTCTCATATCGGGGGTTGTGCTCCTTACGCTGAAGAAGCCCGAGAAGCGGGGAGGGGCTCCGAATACGCCTGGGATTCCAGGATCGGCACGTAGCGTTAGGGCAAGTCGTCGTCGATCGGATGGGAAACAAGATTTGGAGCGGGGAGCGGAAGTGGGTGGGAGGGAGCTGGATGACGACCAGGCGTTATGGGAGGTTGGGGAGATGAGCGACGGTGAGGATGGTGATGGGGATGTTGGGTCGGCTGGTGGGAGGTCTGAGGGACAGAGGACACCACGGCGGCAGCCCAGTCCGAATATTTCGAGGAAGCCACAGCAGCAGCAACATCCAGGAGAGGAAGGACGGGGATTGATAGGTGATGAAGAGGAAGACGAGGATGAAGGACACCATGGTGGGTTTGGAAGGCGGAGCACATCCCCTGTGCCGTCTTTATCCTCCAACACCGCCGTTTGGAGGTAGACTGTGTGACCTGGGAATTAGAGCTTATGATACATTCTTAGTTATCCTTGTAATGTAGCGGTAATTCGCGACGAGTGTGCTTTCGTTCCAGGGTGTGGACAGACCTCCTCCGGGCGGTGGAACCAAATTTCCTTGGGGATCGGCGGGAATACGGTTTGACGGAACTTTGGAATGGACGTGATCGAAAAGCGGAAAGGGTGAATCCTGGTCTGGACACTGTTAGTCAAGGCGTTTACGAAACTCACCGTCGCTCCGATTTCTTCGGGGGTCGTGGGGATACAAAAATGTCGGAAATTAACGTGCGAAACGTTCGCCCGAACGGTTATAGAAAAACGGCCCAGACCGTGGTTCTTTTGGTACGCTCTCGTGCGGTCTCCACTCAGGGTTCGATTGTTATATCAGGTCTTATCAATCCTTCTTCCCTGTTCCAGTTCTACCCGAAAAGATCCGAGAACCTTTTCGAGTAATCACGGGAAACGTTACAATCCTTTGGTCGACCTCTGGTTTCTCGATCCGATCGATGTGAGTGTGTGTGTGTGTTCCCCCTTCGGCGTAAGATCGGACCACCGGTGCAACCAAATCCCCTGTTCATCTCAAGATCATGATCCTCGTTCGACTAGGCAGAGAAAGTCAACTGTGCAGCCTCCAACCTTTGGACCTCGATGGTGTGGGCGAACACCACCACCGCGACTCTCGGTTTGCTTATGAGATCCAGCGCGCTGCGGTCGGACGGTTTTACCTGTGGTATCTTTCCAGCGGACCCCGCTGGCAAACGGTGATCCCCAACAAAGCATCACGCAGCGTGTATCCCCTCCGCCTCGGTTTCCTCGGGCGGAGCCCACACTCATTCGCGTTTTTGACGATCTTCCATTCGCCACATACACCAAGACAACATATCCGCCCTTTGCCCACCGGATTCTGATACTGTTCAGTCCTTTCATCTCTTTCATCCCAGCCGCCGGTGCGATTGGCTGCGGTCTGTTGTCTAGGGCAGGTCATTACAAAGAAAAACTCATTTACCGACCCATTTGGAAACCCCTCGGGATATACGACATCTCTCTCGTTCCCCACGGTACTCTCTACCCACAGCACTCCACCCTTGATCGACTCTTTCAATCCGGTGATCTGCACCTTGCAATTCAATATTCAATCCCAGCCGCCTCGTCACCAGGTGCGCCTTATTTCAGAATACTGAATCACCCTTTCAGTACCGTCACTGACAGCCATACAGCGTACGCTGGCTGGGCTTTCTTCCTTCTCAGTTTCTCCATGTGTATGATCGTTCTCACAACCTGCCGGCCAGTGGCTCAGATACAGATGGGGATCAACGTTGCATCCGAGTAGGTATCTCACGATCCAACGATCCTGCATTCTCGCCCGCCCTCACTCTGACAAGTCACTTGGCAAGCCTGACGCTACCAACGATCCTCCGGCTGGTTCTTCGAAATGTCCAGGCTTGATTCATACCACGCACGCCGACCCATCGCACGGACCGGTGAGCCTACGCAAGCGGAAAGATCAAAGAGATAAGTTGGCTGGCTGATGCTTGATGTCCTGATGCCTGATGATAAGTATTCTTTGGTGCCTGCTGACCATTCACACACATCCTCTCCCATTTATAGGCTAGAGACTGCGGACTGTACGAGAGATACGGGAAACACGCACGGTACTCCGTGGGGCGTTCGTTCTCTGACACCCTTTGCCGCCTCCGGTCGGGCGTTCCGTGTCGCCGAGGTTGTGCGGTGAAGCAAGCGTCCAGGCTCGGGTGCGAGGGAGACCAATGGCCGGAGAGGTGGAATTGCTCCCGGTACGAGCGCAGGGATGCCTACCTGAGTACATGACCTCAGAATGCCATTCTTTTTTGTGCACAAAGTTTCCTGTCGCGGTTTTTTCTACTACCAACACAGGGTCTGTTTCAAACAGCCACTGTATCACCCGGCGCTTTGCATTTCGGCATCACGGCATTTGGGATTGTCGCCCGACCCGCTGGCCTGATTTACACGAATTCCGTCTCGGCCGGTGGGGTGTTCCGATCTCTTGTTGCAAGGGGGGGGGGGGGGGGTGCTGCTGTAATCGACCCTGCCCGTCCCATCGTTGGAATAAAGGCCTCGCCGCGTTTGTAAAGGGTGTATACTGACTATGCACCGAAGGATTGAAGTATGGCACGAGACTCGGGGATAAAACACGAATTTTTTCATTCCCCCATCGGGCCGCCCGAAAGAGGTTTTGCTTTTCGGTTTTTCGGCGTCGCCAACGGGAACCCGCCTCGCCTGATCGAGTCCGAAGTTATGATTTACACACCTGCAGCTAAAGCACGACCATTGTTGTGGGTATCCGTTGGTACTGTATAATCTATACCAACGTTTTTTTTTTTATACTCTCGGCTCCGAGGCCCCCCCAACCTGGGCTTGTGCGCGCGTAGCGTCCCGTGTGTATGTGTCCCTATGGTTCCCTTTGTACCTGGATACTACAACTGAAGAAGCGGAAAATCCTTTTTTTCTGAAATGGATCCTATATAGATAGTCGGTTGTACTCTCGGGGATCCGCACCACAACCCGAGAGAGAGAGAGAGGGGGGGGGAGAACAAATTCGAGGGAACTTTGAAAGGAAGCGGGCCGTGTGCGTGTGTGTGTGTGATTGGGATGATGGTGCCTCGTGTCGCGCTGTCATTTCAACGAAATAACTTAGACTCCAGACAAATAACGAGGACATTCTGCGGAGGCAAATCGAGGTGAAAAAGGCACGGGTGCAGATCGTGCACACACGCACACACCATGTGCTCGGTTACAGCCCCCCCCCCTAGAAACCTATAAC
>Ga0307517_10003715_pt1 | contig 23719 bp, 34 predicted proteins | sample 23_EM_MG_FD_194515 | JGI IMG/M metagenome (GOLD analysis project Ga0307517, IMG submission 194515) | Populus trichocarpa ectomycorrhiza microbial communities from riparian zone in the Pacific Northwest, United States - 23_EM | ecosystem: Host-associated > Plants > Roots > Unclassified | place...
TGGCCAGCGCGGGGTTCGTCGGGGGGGGGAGGGGCAGTGGTCGGCGTAGGGCGGGGTATTGGGGCAGCGGCCAATACCGGGGATGTCAGCCCTCGGGCGCTTTGTAATCATTACGATCGCTCTTAGCAATCTACAAGCATCCTAAGTAAAATGGTTGTAGGCCAGGGCGCAGATCGGGCGTGGAAGGGCGAACATCTGGACCGGGTTCAAGCCATGATCGGATGCGAGACCATAGAGGAACTGTGAGAGGTGATCTCATGACCGCCATAATCAGAATAGAAACGCAGATTGTGTGTTGCGCTCTGAAGATCCAATTTGGAGACGAGAAGAGGACATTGAAGGCCCTGGAAACAATCAATATCTCTTGAGCCATCCGGATGTAGGGACAAATAGACACCGGAGACACCGCATCATAAAAGAAATGGCACCCCCCCCCCCCACAACGGAAACCGTGTCGTTCTCGTTAAAAGTAACGAGCCATGCATGTTTTTGTTTCCGGCAGTGCGGAGTGCCACAGTGATCCATCGGACATTCAGCTGTAACCCTGTTACCACACCCTGTTGAACACATTCCTTACATTCGCCGATAGCGACATCATTTGTTCTCCTTTTTCCAACAAATACCATCCCTCGTCCCTTCTATGCCGCTCGTTAGTAGTCTACCATCGATTCTATGCTCCCAAACACTACATCTTTGAGTTTTGTTGCTTTAGAGAAGTCAAGCGACCCCGCCCTGGGTTCGCCTACTTGTAGCAGTAGGTTGTCGATTGGGCACAGGGACTGAAGGAAACGTGCCTGGGAAGAAGTTCGTAATGCCGAGATATTCAAGCGTGTCAGAGCACCTTGACACCAAGTCCATCGTCGACTCGATGTCATCTTCATAAAGCCATCGAACCGCGATCCTCGTAAAATGGAGACCGTCGGGGAGGTCTAACAACAGACGGGTGGCGGACTGGATCCCACCAAGCACACGCAACTCAAGGGACCCAGTGAACCTGGGTGAGCTCAAAGGAGTGCTCCAACTCTCATCCGCACGCTGGAAGTCGAGGGAAAACAACGACAGATCCTCAAGAAGGGGAAGGGAACAAACGAGGCCGAAAATCTCTAAATTCGGGAGGGAGGTGACGGTAAGGTGTAACGATGTGATAACGGGGGACAATCCGTGCAAAGGGACGAAGGAGACCCCTTCGTACCCACCAGTGTTCACGTCCAAGCGCACAATACTGCAAAAGGCCAAAATCACATCTGCGCCTGGGGCTGTGGTGAAGTGGGGATTGTGAATGAATAGAGTCCGTGTGTGATGAGCAGGAGATTTCGCAGGATCCGGAAAGGCCTTCTTCCACAATCCGAAGTCGAGACCGAAGGTCGTGAACCTGACGACAGCGAAAAGATGTTTTCGCGTCCGGTCAATCCACGATTTGGAGACGAGGTAACATGCTTCGAGAGCCGCCGGTTCGTCATGTAGATGGTCGATGATGAGATCTTGTATCTCTGGAGGGATGGAGCACGACATCTTGGGTTGCGATTGAGCGAGCAGGGGGGGAGACCGTTGCTCCCAAATTCGATGGACTTGGATATCCTGAATGTGGTGTCCCCCTAAAACCGGACAGAGGCCTCTTGACGGGACTGATCTGGGAAAGCGAGTCGAGGGGCAAGCAAAAGGCGGGGGGCGAGGCGTGGGAAACGTGAAGCCGGAACCTTTCCCACCACCAACGGTGATGACGCGAATGCCCCGAGGACAGGAACGAGGAAGAATCTACGAGTGTTAAAGCCCGCATATTCCCAACTCCGCTGTGAGCCGACACCTTTTTCCTGTTCTCGAGTGCGCGTGGCTCATTTCTGTTTCGTTCGGTCGTGGGCTGTTGACAACGAACGATACACCAATCCAGTGCTACAAGAAAGACAGTGTGCGGAACAGGCAGGCCACGTTGGGATCTCTTTTACAAGTGTCTCGCAATGGTCTAAGCTTCATGTTCCATTCCGAGACGCCCCCCACCGACACTCGAACAGAGCACCCCGAGTTCCAGGTAGAAAGTCAGGCTCTTCTTGATGATTTCTCGCTTGGTACGGCAGATCTGGCGGAGGTGATTTGCCCACCGCGTTGTTATCTTTTCTCACCATCTTTGCGATCAGTGATCTCGGGGGACATGGGTTTCCACGCCCGAACTTTTCGCAGTCCCAGCCCGCCGAACCTCCACTCTTATTATCCGCGGTCCTATATGTACATAGGGACACGAGGAAAGCCGCCCCACCAGCGTGACGCGTTCTCCCGCCTCGGTACTACCATAAGATGCCGTGCAGTCTTGTGCCATAGTTCTTGGATACGGAGGCACTGGCGAGGAGAAGGAAGCCGAGACTGTTTCACCGTTGGATCTTGGCGGTCACTCTCCTGCTTCCTTGCGTTCAGGCTCTGCCGGCTGATTCAATGGATATTTCCGACTCGGGCTGGCTACTCACCACGCTCTGCATACAGCAACTCCCCCCGAACACCGACTTCATAAAGCTGAGACATGAAATCGGTTCATGAATCCACGATTTTCCTCTGATCCATTAAAATTCAGGAGTATTGTGCCGGAGTTTAATTTTGCCCCTCTGCATTCGCTATTCATTCCGGCTCAAAAAAAATGAGCCTATTTTGCCGTAAAGTGGATTGAAACGTCCATGCTTATAACCGACGTGAGAGGTGTAGCAACGCAGACATGACGTGACGTGTTCGGCCTACGGTGATATCACCGAATGACTTGGCAGGAGGGAAGGAGCTCCCTCACCCGGGACCTCGACATCGCACTGCGCGTTAGTACGTGCTCGGGCCAGTAGGAATTATTCACTCGCGAGTAGTAGGGGGTTATTGTGAGGGCCTGATAATGTGGTGCCTATTGTGTAAGACGGACGCTGTTGTACCTGGGGGCTTCAATAACCGGTCTGCAGTGTTCGGGAGGGGCTGATGCGTTTGGTTGTGGGTTATATAAACGCTAACGTTAGCAGGTGGAACACTTCGGAGGTTGTTAGGACGACCTCCACAATTTCATCTTTCCAGCTTTCCCCCTCGATAATTAATAACTCGTGCTGTTACATCGCTCGTTGGCTGCCATGGAATGAAGGATTTAGACCAGAGAGTGGGTTTTTTCAGGGTGTTTGGAACATACGTACGGTGCGGCGTTTGGTGTCTAGTTTGCCGTCATGAGCGGATGTTTTAGACGGAGGGTTGTCTCCGATCGCCCGTGTTTACCAACGTCATAACTCAAGCTGGCTTTCATTGAACGCTTTCCCTCGCTTGTGCTCTCTGCCATCTCTTCTCTCTCTGTGTTTACTTGCTCGGGCTCACCCAGATACATTCATCTCCTCCTTCTCACTTCTCCCCTTTTGTTCGCTTCCAGTCGTCATGTGAGAACATCTGAACCGAAGGAAAGGCAGCGGGCGCCGGGGGGCGATTTACCGTTTTTGGAATAGCCGGCAGAAGGTGCAGAAGGCTTCTGTTAGAACTGTCAGCTCTAAGCGATCAATCGATCACTGGATGTCGTTCCGGCAGAGAGTGATGATAAGTAACTCGCTTTCCTTTCCGTTTCCTCTTCTCGTTCCCCCTCATCCGAGCCATGGACCGCAGCTCATCTGAGACTCTCTCTTCAAACTCATCCTCCCAGTCCAATCGTCACAAACGATCCACCGCCTCCAAGAAACGAAGCGCAAGGGCCAACGTCTTTCCGTACGCTCCTCAGTCCCTGTCAAACGTAAGTCTCGTCCCTGTCTGTCTGTCCCTCTCCTTAACGGGATCTTCCAGCCTTGGGATGCTGCCTCGAACGCCGATCCTCTAAAATCAATCGAATCCCGTCACCTCCCTCCCGACTCTCATTGTCCTTCAACCTCATACTACTCTTCGTCCTCCCACACCTTCCTCCCACCAGTCCTCCACGCCGGATGGCCCATAAACGAAGACGCCCTTTTACAGTGGTGCACCAACGAAGGTTTCGATCGAACGACGCACGACATCAACGACCACCCAGTATTCGATTATCGGTCCACGGTCGCTTCCGCTCTAGCCTATCTCGCTCAACGCTCCGGTCTCTCGTCCTTCGCCGATCTACACTCGAGCTCGTTCGCGTTAAACCACGGGTCAGGTAGCGACGAGGTCCAGATCATCCCTTACGTTCAGTCTACGTACAACCACAAAGCTCCCATCATCGCCGCTCTCGTGTCGAATTACGATATCGAGGGCGTGAAGCGCTTGGGATCTATCAAGCACAAGATTTACGCGTTCGGAAGGCTTCTTTTCAAGGAGGGTTTGTTGGACGTGGATGATGCCGTTTCTGCAGACCCGCCCTGGTCAAAGTCTTTTAACGCCTCTGTTGAATCCCCGAGGTGGTATCTGGACTACAAGGAATGGCAGTGGGTACCCGTACCAAAGGAGGGCTTGGGCTCCTCCAACGCTTCACCCTCGGCTCCGATCGACGCCAGGCTGAAGGTCAAGGTGCCTCTCAGGGCCAAGACTTCCAGTTCTGCCTTAGGACCAGCCAGTAGGAGGTTGGAGACGTGGTAAAGCCCATTTGTTCAACACTTCCCCCTCGGTAGGCGAACGCGAAAGTTGGTAAATTTCGCGCGGTGTTATACCTAGAGAGCCGCCGGTACAGCCTAAAAGTTATTGCCGTATATTTATTTTGTCGTGTAAGTTTCAGGGCTCTAGCGCATTCTTCCTTTCACTTCTTTTCGGTTAGGAATATTAATCGCCTTTCTTTTTCCCCCATCCCCCACACACACCCACTACCCACTCATTACCCACACATTTCCCCCCCCCCTCCCCACCACACACACTTTTTTATTTCTTTGAATGATGTATTCATGCCGCGTCGCTGGATTCCGCGTTTTTTCCCCTTGCCTCCAATCTTGTACACTGCATCATCTCCGAGCTTTGCCTTTCGTCTCTCGCTTGTATTCGCTTGCTTTTCTTCCGCCTTTGAACCGGATGTGTACTCGTACAGTCAAAAATTGCTCGTTTTTATGGGGTATAACAATAGTCATCACCCCCTCCCTTCTCATCCACGGTCTGATTCGAGCAGGCCATTCCACATATACGCGACGAAACCGACGGAATACACCAAGAGAGAAAAACTTAAGCATAAGGTTTATGTGCCGGTTAGTTTACTATACAGGACCACCGAGTATATACGTTTTTCGTTTTCCAAAATACCGACAAGTACACAAAAAATGGAGGTGGGTCACTTAAAAGACCCGAGAGAGGGTAAATGGAGGGGGGGAGTAGATAGGATTATGAGTTGGTAGCGTGGAAGAGAAAACCAAAGAAGCTAGGTACCAAGAAGCACGAAAGGATGTCGCGCGGAATGGGAGGGGGGGAAGACGCCCACCAGGGGGAGAGAAATGGGTGAGTGTTTGTGTGGGGGATATACGGCCTCAGAGGTATAAGAAACGGCAACAAGAGTAGACACCTAGATCCTAGAGAAAATCCAAAAAATAAAAAAATAAAGCACGAAAATATGGAGTGACAAGTGGGACGAACGGGATTTGGCGGAACGAGCGGAATAATCAAGAGAGCGAGATGGTGATATAACAAGAGCGCGAGGGAGAATGGGAGAGAGAAACCAGAAGAACGAGCAAACCAGTAAAGCGACGGAGGAGAGGGAAGTAGAGAGGGTTCAGCTCAATGACGCATATAACGTTTACGATGGAAACGTGGAGCGACCGAGGGGAATGAGACAGATGCACAGAGATGAGGGCGAAGAGCGGCGAGGATGGACGAGGGGAGGAGGGAGAAGAAGGAACCGTCATTCCGAGAGATCATCAAACTCCCCACCAAAATGCAAACTCTCCATATCCCCAAGGTGATCCTCATGATCCGACCTCAACCTCAAACTCCCCGGAGACCCAGGCTGACTCATCGAAAAATTCACCGTCGTCGGTGAAACGCTCGAAACGTTCCCGATCGACCCATGTTCCTTTCCGTGATTCCCAGCAAGTGGTGACGGTGGAAAAGTCTGAGTTTGAGTTTGGCTCTTTTTGAAGATGAACGTCGGGGTTGGATGTAGATGGAGATCGCGTCGAGTCTCGTCTGCGTCTAATAGACCTTCGTCGTCCGAGTTTGGAGAAGAGTGCATCAGCATTGACATGTTGCTCGGTGGGACCCTGAAAATCGACGAAGTAGAGGAATGCGTCCGGAGATGCCTACTTGACTTTCCCGAAGGTCGTTCGAATCCATGGAACCCATGTTGAGTTTCATCATCGTCATCGTCATCGTCGGGGCCGGGACGTGAATGAGGACGTGAGGAGGATTCCTGTAGGGATCTCTGACTGAGAGTATCAGAAACCGCTCTTCTACCTCCAACCCCACCCCCGAGTCCAAGTCCACTCATACTCTTGGCCTTGGCCTTTTCCATCCCAACCTCAAACCTTCGACTAGGATGTCCTTGTCTCAACCCAAACTCGTCCACAAGGTTGTACGCCCGGCCCCTATGATCAGAACTGCTTCGCGTATGCGAGGTGGAGCGGGTAGGATGATCACCCACAAACGTCGGGTGGTGATCCGGGGAGATCCTTCGATGTCCAACTATTTCACCAGGGGATGACTCTGGAGAAATCAGGTCCAACTCTGACCCTAACGCCGAGCCGGTGCCTAATCTCGACCCGGCCCTTGAAGTCCCTTTGAGAGGGAAGGCGTCGGATGCGAACTCGTCCCCGTGTGAGAGGTAGGTGGTGTGGGGACGGGAGGTGGTGGAAACATAAGAACGCTTGTAGACCCCTTCGAGTGAGGACACGGTCCTGGACATCCCAACATTTTCCGAACTCGCAAACCTACTAATGTGTGGTCTGGATGAAGATCCATATGTCAACTGGTTCCTCGAGTGTGACCTCGAGTCGCTTAACCTCTCCCGCTCATGCTCCCTTTCGCGTTCACGACGCATCACTTCGATGGTCTCCTCCAACAACACCAGCCTCTCTCGTAACTGCGCGTTCTCCTCTCTCACCCGGACGTTCTCCTCCCTAAGTACCTTGTTCAGGTTCTGCGAATCAGAAAGAGCCGAAAGTAACGCTTCAGTCTCCATCTGATGCTTCTCCCTCAGTACTTGATACGCTGCTGCGTCTTCTCTCTGCTGTTGGAGAGCGGATGAGACGGGCAAAGACAGCGGTGGCAAGGAAGATGTCGCAGAAGTCGGCGCAGTCGAGGAAGAGGAGGTGAAGGGAGTCCCAACCCTCTCGGAAACCACGCTCGGTGTAGCGCGTACCCTCCCCCACGTCGAGCTCGTGGCCGAGATCTCAGAGTATCCCGTTCGCGACGGTGCCATTTGGCGGTGATAGTCTCCCACCCGTTCCCGGTCCATCGATGATCGTGAGTATATCGGACTTGTCTGCCTCGAAGGCGCCTCTTCATCCCGATCGCGTTCACGGTCTCGGTCCTTTGGAAGTAACCCGGCTTCACGAAACAATCTCGCCGTCCTAGGTCCCGCAAAGTCGATCGCTCGTCGATGCAAGCTCCCAGAGTTCGGCTGACTGTTGAGTTGTCGAGTCCGTTCTGGTGAACCGGTACTCTCGCTCATACTCCTGTTCCGATTCCTAACTCTGCCCTGGCTTAGTGACCGAGACTGGGGACTTGGTCGTTCCACTCGTTCAAGCCTTTCGAAGCTCGGTCGAGCGCTATCCAAACTCGGTCGTGGGGCGAACTGCCTCCGACTGGCGGTACCCAGGGAAGACGGGGCCCGAGAAGAGGGTGAAACAGTTTCAGAGTCCCATGGCCCATTCGGGGTGGATAACTGTCGTAACGTTGGCCGTGAGGAGGGTGGGTTGTGGAGGGTCGAAGTCTTGAATGGTGTGCTCAGCCCCAGCTTCGATCCCGCCCGTCGGTCAGTGCTACTCCCGCCCGTCGTATAGGCCTGGTCCTCTGGGTCTGTTGGAGAGGAAGACGGTCGGAGTATACTCGGATGTGGCGAAAAAGTGGACGGACGATGATCGGGTGTGGCGTCTACTGGACTCGTATCGACTGAACCGGGGGCATTGGAGCGAGGGAGGCGCGACTTGGTTGACGGAGGGGAGGGTGTTGCCGTTGAACTGGAGGATTGAGACGGTCGAGGGATGTGAGAGAATGAGTGTTGTTTGGCAGATGAGAATACCCGTTTGGATCGTAAAAATCGAGGAGACTCGGTGGGGAGTGGCAGGTTGTCGGGTGGCGGAACTGGCGAATCCTTCGACCGAGATGGCGTGGATAACAGGTTTGGGGATGTTGAAGGAGAGGGACCCTCGTCAGGTATCCCCTGTATCCTCACGTTGGGGGATGTGGAGGGGGGCAACCTCTCCGTCGAACCAGACCGACTCCCACTCCCACCAGCAATCTTGTTCGGGCTCAGGAGCGCCGCCAAATCAGGGTCCAATGTGTGAAAATTGAAGCTCACGTCACCCAACCCTAAACCCACACCAAGGCGTTTCGGGTCCTCGTCGTCATCGCCATCTTGTTCGGCTTCGAGGTCGATTTTTGGTTCAGAGGCTTCTTCGACAACAACACTCCCCAACCACGCTCCATTTTGACCATCGCCCGCCGACATGGCATTTCTGACCTCCGCCGCTATCTCTGCAAGCTGGGAACTCGAGAGTTCAAGGGTCGTTGAAGCGGTGGGTGAATCTGGTGTTGGGTGTAAGGAGCTCTTGCCTGGATCACCGGTTTGGTTACAACCGGTCAACCCATTCGAAAGAAGGCGGTTTGAGTTGTCAGCGTCCCCCTGTTCGCCCAGTTGGCCATCCGCCGGCTCTTCCTCAACCAGGGTCGGTATGTGCTTCGATATCGACATTGCGGAAGTCTCCGATTCGACGATGGTGGAAAGATCGCCTCGGGACGGATTGTCGGTTGCATCGGAGGTTTGGGATACTGAGGGAGTTGACAACGGTGGAGTACCTGAAGAAAACCAGAGCAAATTAGGGAGTTGGTAGGCGCGATCGATGACTGAACTAAATGGAGTCCCAAATGATGGACACAGTGAAGGGACATACCATGATCGATTCGTGACGGTGATGCGGAAACGGAGGACGGAGCAGGCACGGAAGTGGGGAGGGGGAGGGTTGTGGATATCGGCGGAGCGGATTGCTGGGTCCCAGATCGAAGTTGAAGCAGGGGGAGTTGAGGAGGGAGCGACGAAAGTCCAAACACACGAGGTGATGCGGTCAACCCGATTTCTGAAGGTGGAAGCGCGTACTCTATGACCAGAACGGGTGGTTTCTGAGGGTCTGGGAGGTCGGGAGGGTTGGGAATAGGACTCTTAGGTTTCTTATCATCTCCCTTCTCCTTCTCCTTGGCCGGTCGCTGACCTAACGAAAACGACCGCTTCGGATTTAATACGAACGAGGAACTGGTGTTCGGGGACGCGGAAGGCTTTCCCGGCCCAAACGGCAATAAGTTTCGGAACGACCTAAACGTCGTTTTCCCTGCCGACACGGGAGTAGATTGCTGCTGCAGTTGCGGCTGGCCAACATTCGAGTTTGAAAGAGTGAAAGAGGGCTTTGAGTTGGGGCTCGTCTGTGGTGATGGAGAATGTCCCACGGAAAAGCTTCTCGATTGAGAGGGAAGGTGGGGAACGGAGTTGGAGTCGGGAATCAAGCCGCTTTTATTTGTGTTGAGGTTTTGTGGGTAGAAGGAGAGGGAGGTTCGAGCCTGCATGAGAGGCATCGCGATGGGGATGAATGAGCTTGGTCCCCGCCGGTTTCCATTCGGTTTTGTATCTGTCATACTAAAGAGAAACGTCATCACCAATAAGAAAGCAAAGACGTGACTCGGCCGCTACGCACCTGGAGAGAATGGGTGGATGAGAAAGGCCCCCGAAGAAGGGCGAGTAACCTCGGTGTTAAGGATCCTTAACAGCGTAGGCCTGATCTCCGAGTGACGTCAGCAAATAAAGCACATCCCAAGCAAAAATGCGCGGCCGAGAAGAAAAAGACAAGAGATGGTTTCTTGCCGTTGGAAGCACGGTGAGTGGAACGGGACGGAAGACGACGACGGCGGCGGCGACAGGGCGAAAGCTCGCACTCAATGACGGGTCAGCGCCTAAACGCGTTTCCAGTCTCGTCTGATCCGGCTCACGTGGCTCATCTCTGACGGGAACCGGAATTCTGTTCGTCGCCTGCTTGGTGTCTGCTGAACCTTTTGCCTATCGTCGTTGCTGGAAAGAGCGGTATTCAAACGGATCACGCGCACAGGCATGACGCGGCGCCTCAGATTGAAACACCTACCAAAACACCTATCAGCTGGGATCATTATACTCTTATCAATCCTCGAGGTTTCCTCAATGCTGCAACGTTCGACGTCAGGACCATGGGGCTATACCAAAACTCGCGCTCCAGGGTCCAATCCTCCAATTGTTCACCGGCACCTTCAAACCAAACCATCGTTAATCTCGTCCCATCATTGTTTCATCATAGGATCTCACTGTTATTTTCTACAGGCTCTTATGAAAGACACAATTCTTCTTCCAAGATTGCCCACGGTCTCTTATTAACTCCTTGAACCAGCTGTGTACCTTGACCCCGCGTCTGAGGTTCACGCGGTTTCGGCGCGACGCACCCACTTATATACGACTCAAATCGTCACCTCGAAGAGGCAAACCCACACTCTCACTCATGGCTGCCGTTGCTTCTCAGGACAATCCGCTCCCTCTCCGTCCTGCCAACCCCGTTCCGACAATGACAAGCAAAGGAACTGACCCTGCGGACAGGTTCGAACAACTGTTGAGGCAATGTGAAAACAGGGCTATACCAGAGGCCAAAGCCCAGGAAGTGGTCAACCGGTTGGATCAGGTGAATTTGAGCCACCGTCTCATTGCGGATGAACTCGCTAACCTCGTATACAGTGGTTGGGCGGGAAGCTAGACCCGTCCAAGAAGCGATACCTCGTGTCGCTCATGAAGATCTGTAAAGCGTACTGTTTCGTGCCCACCTCGCACCTCATTCGGGATGGTGAATTGGAAAAGCTGCATGACGATGAAAATCCCCTCAAAGATGAGGAATCACTCGACGTGTGGCCGGGGGTTTACAAAGGGGAAGTGACGGTTTCAATCAAGGTCTTGGCACAATACAGGTCGGATGGCGAGAAGAGAATAAAAGTGAGCGCGCCTGATTCATAGCAAACGACTGGAACCTGACGTGGCCACCCACAGCGGAAATTCTGTCGCGAAGCCGTAACCTGGAAGCGGATGTCCCATCCCAACATCCTGCCGCTCATTGGAGTCACACTGTCGAAGGAGCTGGCCGTTGTATCCCCGTGGATGGAGAATGTCCTTGATTACTTGAAGGAGAACCACGAAGCTAATCCCGTGAAGCTGGTATGTTACGATGATTCCGCCGCATCTCGTGTCTGACTCTCGTCGCAGCTGGAAGAGAGCGTCCGCGGCCTACAATATCTCCACGAGATCGGTCTCGTCCACGGCGATCTTCAAGGGGTGAGGTTCTCTCCTCGTTCACCCCCTTTGTGTGCTCATATCGGTTCAGCGACATATCCTTGTCAACGACGAGGGTCACGCCTGTCTCGCGAACGTTGGACACGCAAGTATTGTTCGCGAGGGAGCCTCAATGCTCGGCCCAGTGTCGTCGACCGCTGGTCCCGGAGATCTGCGTTATCATTCACCAGAGATGCTCACGGATACCCCCGCAACGATCCATGTCACAAAGCAAAGCGATATATATTCGATGGGAATGACGATCTATGAGGTGGGTCTTCTGCCACAACCCCACGTACACCGATCATCCGTGCTCAACTCCTTCCAGGTCTTGACCGACAAAAAGCCATTCCACGAGTACAGCTCCTGGGGTGTCGTCCTGCGAATTGTCGAGGGGGACCGGCCCAAAAAACCCAATTTCGTCATCTCCCGCGGGTACACCGAGGATCTGTGGGAGTTGACCACGGCGTGTTGGGGGGGAGATCCCGCAAAGCGGCCCACGGCCAGTAAACTCCGTGAGTTACTCGGAAATGCGGCGTTGCAGTGGAAGTCCAGGAAATGTGGGCCCACTGGGACTGACGACACGGACGACGAGTTCCTCCCGATGGCAGACAGGGACGAGTAGAACGTCGACCCGCCACCCACGCCCCCAGACAATAGGACCCGTCCAACCAAGTAGCAGACCCCAGCCGGGCCTCCGACATCCCACTTCAAATTCCAGCAGACGCGAATGGTTCGATTTATCCGATACGTTGATTATATGTACCACTTCAGTCCACCTCCACGGAGGTCGTCCTGTCCATCCAGTACTCATCGCCCCCGGCTTTGTTAATGCGCCAGGTTTGCGCCGTTATCTGACTATGTATCCTTCTAAATCATGTTTCCCTGTACACTTGGCACCGAGGCGATATAAATATTGGATTGCAAGCCCTTATACGGTGGATTTTCTTCCTCGGCAGACAGAGGACCCGTGAGACTCCGACCAGATTGAAGGTCCCGCCGGAGTCCGAGGTCAGTCGATGTCACCGGAATGGCACTTTACCCTTGCGATGAATGTCTTGTGTCTAACGGTAACTGGTCGCAACCATGGGCCAAGCTCAAATTCAAACCTCAACTTGAGGCTGCCGCGAACATCGGTGAGTTCTCGTGTCCACAAGCGGTCTGGGATGGATCGCAGCTGGCACCGTGGATCTCAATGTACTTCGAGTACGATCTATTTGGATCGGTAAATCACCACGAGTTCCCCGCCATAGAATCCTAGAGTCAATCTTCCAAACGCGAGCACCGACCCCCAGATAAGCGTTTGAGAGAATGAAACTTTTGATTGATGTGTTTCTTCTAAATACACCCACTGTTCGAGCGGTGGATGGGAGGATACAAATGACAAACATGAGATAGTGAACGTTGGAGGAAAGCAGGGGGAGCTCGGACTCGATAGCAAAAAGTTGGGATAGCAAAACATTAAGCTTAGACATGGCCCATAGGTATTAGATTAATGGCGAAAAAGGGGCGTTAAAACTGAGGCGAAATGGGCCTTTCAATCCGAGTTTGTAGCGCAAAAGGCAAGCATCTAAACGAATGTGTACATCTACCCCTCTAGGTTGATTGACGTGTTATCCTTGGAATAAATGAAAGTGGAGGAAGCGAGGTGAAACGATTGATGGGTTTCATACAGTCTCTTTGGATTTAGGTTCAGAAGCTGGTTGAGGCTTCGGAGTAGACTTCCTCCGCCCGTTAAATAACCTCGACCTATCCCACCGCTTCATGCGGAAAAGGTACGTGAGGAGATAAGTCATAGCAACCTACAAGAGACGAGTCAACACGAAGCACACCCCAAGAACATGGAGATGGTGACGTACATTGAACGCGATAAACGCGATGAAGATCCCAACGTCTCTCCACCTGTTCGAGTACTTGATGTTGAACGAGAGGTCCAAGAACTCGTCGGTGGTCCTGAACGAGCAGAACTGACAAGCCGTGGTGGAGTCTGGGTTGGTGAGATAACCTCCGGCGTGGGACATGTACGGATTCATGTATTGCGAACAGGTCAGACCAGCAGGTGGATTGATGACCGCGTATTCAACGTCCGAACAGGTGATTTGTTGCCCACCGAGCCCTAAATATCACTTCGAGTTGAGCGAATGATCGTCGAAATAGCCTGGGTGGGAGAATCGCTTACCGTTACCCATCAATGCCTCCACGAGGTACGTGTACGGAGAAAGGTGATACATCCACTTCCACCATCCAAGTTGTCTAAATGGCTGCAACACGCCATTACTGTTTCCAACCCCATCAGTCACCCAAAAATACAAGAAAAAAAGAAAGGACTCACAAGATCAACACGAACGAGAACGACGAGGTGAACAACAACGCGGCAAGCTCTACCGTCGGAGCCATGGCCGCAACAGCCTGCCCGATGGTGGTGTAATAGTACGGCGTCAAGACCACCAATACGAGGAACGTATAACCGGCCCTTTCGGTTGGGTACCCCACGGTCCAATACCAGGAGAAGAAGAGTAGCACCCCGCTGAACATGTTCCAGGGGAGCTCAACGAGGATCTGAGCGGTAACCCAAGCAGACCAACTATACATCTTACTCGGCCGTTCCCTGATCTCATAGATCGTCCGGCTCGCAATAAAGGGTATCTGAAGCTGCTGGGCGCCGGGAACGGATAGGATGAGCGTCATGAAGATCGAGAACAGCCTGTTCTGAACGCCCCGCATGGTGCTTGGACTCTTCCAGAAAGTGAAACCGATGAAAAGACCGGCGACGACGTTTAATGCGACTTTGGCCATGACGTAGATGGGATTGCGCCAGATGGCAGCCGCGCTGCGTCGTGCCACAACCAAGGTCTGATGAACCCAAGTGGTCGAGTATTCGGTATGGAGCTTCGTTTCAACGGCAGGTCGGTTTCGTCCTTCATCGTGGATTCGTTGGATCTCGCGCGCGGTGGCAGTGGCTTCGGGAGACCTTTCCCAAACACCATACCAATCGATCGTCGAAGTGGCAGCAGCACCAGCCCCGATAGTGTCAAGCATGAACTCGGCACTGTCATGACGGTCATTATGCGGTGAAACAAAGAGCAGGGAAGTTTATAAACGTACGGATTCTCTTCGGGTCCACAAACCCTGGAACCATTGCGCTCGAAGTAACTGAGTAGGGTCGTTGCGTTGTGTCCGAGATCACCGAAATAGACGGTTTCTCCACCCTTCCTCAACAATAACAACCTGTCGAAGACTTGGAAAAGCTCGGCAGAAGGTTGGTGGATCCTGGATATTCCTTCAGTCCGAGATCTTAATACTAGAAAATCATGAACAGTGACACGCACGTGCAAAGAATAGCTTGTCCGTTATCGGCCAAAGTCCTGAGGAAGTTCACAATGGCCCAAGCGCTCTGAGAGTCCAATCCGGAGGTCGGCTCATCCAAGAACAAGAGAAGCTTAGGTTTAGCAGCAAGCTCGACGGCGATGGTCAGCCGTTTCCTGTGTTCGACACCCAAGGTACCAACGATAGCGTCCGCATACTTCTCCAAACCACACATCAGGAGACACTCCTCAACGTATGCCTCCTTCTCTGCCAAGGGAACGTCCTGGGCTTGACGAAGAACGGCAGAAAAAAGGATCGCTTCGCGGACGGATGAAGTATGCTCGTGTGTGTCCATTTGTTGACAGTATCCGGTCTGGGCTTGGAAGTCGGCCGGGAGGGCTTGACCGTTCACAAACCTATTGCCGGAGATGACACCGACGGATGTGCGCTCGGCGAGGACGTTCAAAAGCGTGGTCTGTTTTTTTTTTCGAGCGCGATCAATTTGGATTGACGCATTTTATGGATAAAGGAGGACGAACCTTTCCGGCTCCAGACTCTCCCATCAACGCGGTCAACTTCCCAGGGACGACATAACCGGAGACATCGTTCAACAACCGCCTTTCTGATCCGCCGCTGATGGGAACCGTGTACTTCAAGCCTTCCCACGAGAAGGTGTTGGTCATCTTCTCAGCAGCGGCCAGAGCCTTCTCAGCCTTGACATCATCACCACGAAGGACATTGTCAGAGTTCGCATCAGTGACAGCGGCGGTCTCTACATCGTCATCCGGAGTGGCGGGGGGCTGGGCCTGCGTGGTTCCACGTTTGAAGGTAATAACGGACCGGGTCTCAGCGAATTTGGACTTGAACTCGGTGATGATGAGGTAAGCGGCAAGGAAAGCGATGCCAAAAGCGACAGTGATGCCGAAATTCTAGATAGAAGGGTGAGCGCCGATGGCAGGGGGGTTATGGCGGTTCCTTACCATCCACATGCGACTCCACTCGTAGTTGAAGCTAAGCTTGAGGTATCGGAGACCATTGACCGTCGTCTGCCCAGGAATGGCACCGACTACCGCGCAAACCTGGTTCTGCAACGTGATGTTCTCGTAACCTGGACCTTGAGGGATGAGATTCGAACACTCTAAATTGAGCGTCCTGAACTCGTTCGTCATGATCGCCTCGTATGCGTATTTCAGCGGCTGGGAAAACAAACCAAAGGTAAATGTTGCGGTTCAGTGAATGTGACGCAGTGATACATACGTTGATGTAAGTAATCCAACGCAAGGCACCGATCATGTAAGGTTCAGGGATGTTGTAACCGGTGTACAAGGTCAAGACCAAGAGGCTGACACCAGCGACTGCTTGAGCGGGGGTAGGACCACCAAACCACGCAGCGATGGCACGGAAGTACGCCTTCATCACCAAAGTGACAACGACGACAAGAAGGAAGAAGATGCTGCCCTCGAAGGGTCAGTTGATGAACCCGGGGGAAGCCAACCCGGAAGACACTCACAAAAATTGACCAGCGCTTTCTTGAAGTCCAACAACGAAGTACAACACGATGGAGTAGACGGTGAGGGTGACAAGGGTGATCGGAATATCAACGAGAGTCATAGCAGCGGCTTCGATAAATGGGTGGTACATCGCTGCCTTTCGATGACGTAGGATCAGCGGACGGTGGGCGAACAAAGTGGGAATTTCAGACATGGAACTCAGGGAGGCGAAAAGAACGGCACTGGAGAAGTATATAGAGTGAGGAGAGAGACGATGTGAAAACGGGAGAGAGGACGCACAAGTAAAGGACACCACCCCTGGAGAAGAAAGTTTCGGTTGTATTCGGAATCCGGAGGAAGACAGTTCCGACCACGATAGCTTGGATCATAAACGCCACAACATTGGCAATCTGAGCTGCCGCGTTACCCTTGAGGATCTGGAGCCTTCTGACCATGACCGCCCTGGTTTGCATCGGGATCGAGATGACATAGGAGCTGTTCTTGCTGGAGGTTGTGGCGTGTTCTGCCCTCGCACTCTCCCGGTAGGCCAAGGCACGTTGGGGTTTGTCGACAAACTCGTCGAGGTAAGCGTCCATGTCTTCCTGGTTGATCTGCCAGATATTCGATTTGCGGTAACAGTCCACAAATTCGTCCGCGGTCCTGGGCACACGGTTCTCGTATCCTTTACGAGCAGTACGAGCGTTCGGGTCGGTGACGGCGACGAGGAAGTCCGGAGTTGTTTGGCGATTGGCCGGTTGGTATCCCATGTCGATGAAGTATTGGCGAGCGAGTGAAGCTGGGCCGTAGTAGACCATTCGACCTTCGTAGATGACACAGACTTTGTCGAAGAGATCGAATACGTTCTCAGAAGCTTGGTAAACGGTCACGGCAGTAGTCATTTTGACAATGTCGGTGCCGATGCGAAGGGCCTGGACAAACTCGAGTGCGGTTGAGGAATCGAGGCCTCGAGTTGAGCTACAAAAACCGTGTGAGAAACACGACCGTTGGCGTCCTGTGGAGTGAGAGAGAGGGTTGGGCTTACTTATCCCAGCAGTTAATCAGGCTTCGACACGCCAAAGCCTCAGAGATAGACACCCGCTTCTTCTCACCACCGGAAATACCACGAATCCCAGCATCTCCAACACGGGTCTTCCTCGCCTGGCGAAGGCCGAAGACGGTGGTGAGTACATTGGTTATTTCTTCAATATGCTCATCCCTGCTTTGACCATCCACTCGGGAGTGTGGGGTACGAGTCTTGGCCGCGAACCGAATCGTTTCCTCGACGGTCAGGGTAGGAAAATGAACGTCGTCTTCGGGGGAGTATTGAACATCACCACGATAATGAGCGGCGATATCCGTCGGAGTCAGAGAATCGTAATGAACGTCACCCTGGACATCGTGGTAGGTATCACGCTGGTTTGCGAGCATCTTGAGGAACGTGGTGCATCCAGATCCCGGACTGCCCAACACAACTGGTGAGGGTGTGAATGTGCAGTAGGTGTGCGGTCAGCAAAGAAACTCACGAAGCATTTCCCCAGGTTTCACCACGCCATTGAAGTCGTGGAGGATTGTTCTCGTGGACGGCCGCAATGAACTCCTGCACCCCTCCCAGATGACCTTGGGGTTGACCATTGATCCAACCGTTGCTTGATGAGACACTGCGGCGCCAACGCCAGTGACGCGAAGATTCTTGAAGTATACGCCGAGCTCCCTCCTCTTGATATCGGAATCATGTTGCCTATGAAGTGTTGTGTGAGACACCAGGTGATATTGTAAGAAGTGGGAGATGCGCGTACTTGCCAAGAGCGTCACGGAGGGTTTTCTCCAGTGAGAAAGGTTCCTTGGGTGCCAACGTACTTTCCGAACGAAGGCTCTCCTTGGCGTGTGCGGAGGACTGGCTGAGAGTCCTAGAGAGCTGTCGGACACCCTCTGGATCGAAGTGATCGAGGCTCACTCGGGAAGCCGACTTTGCGATATTATCTTGCCCCGTCATGGAGGCCGGATGAGACACAAGTGGGAGGACGGTGAGTTGGGAATTTTCATTCTCGGAGCGGGGGGATATTTAAGCGACTGCTGTCGGTTCCCCGGCTCGCGGTACCCCGCGGCGAATATCGGTGGCAAATGGTCGATGTGTCAAGCGCCCAAAGTCAGCATCCGGAGGCCAGGGCTTCTGCGATCTGACATGGAACGTCACGGCCGTGGCAGGTGCGTAAGCACTAGAGCTGCGAATCGCTGCCAAAGCACTTCCCTGCGGTGCCCTCCTCATTATCGCCTCCGTTTCAGTCGTGACGGGTGAATGCGGGCTCTATGCGCGATTCGACCAGATGGGCACAACCCCGACACAAAACCTGACCGGGGCCATTCAAGCCCGTGGAGTCTCGTCCCGTTGTGAAACTCATGGGCCGAATCCAGCCGATGTTTATCAAAGCTTGAGAGAGAAACCATCAGTGGTGCGGGACGGTGAGAATAGCTGATCGACCCGATCCCCGGGTGTCACTTGGATGTCGTGTATCTCACCAACAGCAAGCACCTGAAATCTTTCACCGTTGTCCCGCAAAATCAGGATCTCTTCCGGATGATCAATGGATACCTTATCTGGTTGGATCACCGCCAGGGGATCGTGGTGGTGTGCCCCTTTGAAAAGTTTGTTGTCCAGGGGAGCGATCAAAAAGCGTCGAATCCCCATTTTGTCTGCTGGCAACCGGAACGGCCCGGAATGATACCATGCAACAAGGATCTCTATCCCAGCGAGAGCAAATTATCACACCGGGTTAATCAAGAGGGCCTCGGCGTGCAAATCTCGCCCAACGACTATGTCTCTTCATCCGTGGCGTCCACAACGCCCCGCCAGATTTTCCGTCTTCTCTAGTGTCGGCCAGCGTAGGGCCGATCCTCAAGGCCTCACTCCCCGGGTACGCGCTAACGCTTCAATCACGATAACCCCGACCCCGACTGGGGCAAAGGTGGGTCCCGCCATCGGGGGTAGGGACCAGTGACACCGTAAACGAAACGCACGAGACAGCCGGCGAAGATGGCCCAAATGTTGGAGATCAATAATGTAACAATACAACTGGCTCGAGTGTAGACCTTGCAACGTTCCCCCTCTTTCATTCTAAATTCCTCACTCCCCACCCGCTTCCTCCATCTTGACCCAAACCCCACCCTTGGCATAGAGCGTAATATGCGATTTGACCCAGACCTTCTCGATCGCCTTCCTCCCCCCCGCCGTTGCCCATTCAACCGGCGGCTTGGCTTCCGGGTTCGAATCCATGTCCAACGTGATCGACTTGAACGCCTGCACAATCCTCGCTATGATGGTGGAAGCTTCGTTATAAGCGAACTGTTGGCCGAGACAGATACGAGGTCCGGCGTTGAAAGGGAGGAAAATAAACGGGTTTGGCACAAGGTATTCCTTGACTCGCTCATCGAGGAAGCGGTTCGGGTCGAATTCGTGCGCTGCAGGTGGGGTGCGAAGGATTAGCTTGGTTTCGTGTGCGTGTGAAATTAACACGCCTGTGGGACCCCAGAGATCGACCCTTCGGTGCATCAACCAAGGCGAATAGTTAATCCGCGTACAAGGTGGGATGTAGATTGGTTTTCCTCCATCAACCGCTGGCCAAAGTGCTCCTTGCTTTGAGGATCTTATGTTTGAAGGGCTGCAAAGGGTGCTCGTTCAGTCCAATGTCCTCAGTCCGCGTAACGTTTGAAACTTACACACTTGGGTACAACCGCAACGTCTCTGAAACCACCGTCAATGGGAGGGAACGACTTCGACAAGGGGAACTGCTCACCATTCAAGACTGCTCGGAGGTATTTCATCTCCCTCAAATTTTCGGGGTTCACCTTTCCGTTCGGGCCAAGTATTTCCAATACCTCGTTTCGAAGGCGGGCGAAGACGTCAGGATGGTCAGCAAGCATCGTCACTGTGAACGTTGTCAAGCCAGCGGTCTACATTTCATTGGTTAGCCCGCCGTCAACCCGATGCCTGTTGGACCTACCGTATCACGACCGGCCAACAAAACGTTCAAGGTCTCGTCTCTGATGATGTTGAAATCTACAAAGCATTATCACCTGCGAGCTATAACATAGTAATACCGACCCCTCATACCATCTGTTTGCTGAACAAGGTGATCAAGCAGCGTACCGTCATCTCGGTTGAGCTCGTACACCCCTTTTGCGGCTTTCTTTTTCTCCAACGCAGCCTGGATGAGTGGGTCTATCGATTCCCATACGATCTTCATGTCGGTTGCAACAGTGTCCTCCCAAAACTCAACCAATGCCCACAACTTGCCATAGAACCCCCGAGGGAATGTGTTCTCTTGGGCCCGATTGAATCTGAACGCGAACTGATCCGAAGGGTGTGTGCGGGTCGACGACTTCTTGTATGTCGATGGGTAGGGTAGATCACCTGAAAGCGACTTCACATCTTGTCCGAAAAGGAATTCCGTGGCCGTGTCCATTGTGAATCGGAACAAGACGTCTTGAACGTCGACAGGGATGCCGTCTTTGAAACGGTCCTTCATCTTCGCGATGACTTGGTCTGCGTGGCGGTCGAAGAGTTCAAAATCGCTGATCCGATCCTTGCTGAAGAACGGTCGGGTCATGGATCTGTGGAACCTACACGAAACGTCAACAAACGCAACGTATACCGTTTCACTTTGCCTGCTCACTTCCATCGCTCCCCTGCACAATGTGAAGATTAGAAACGCTCGGAGGAGGGAAATAGGGAGCGGACCATCAGAATTGAAAACCCCAGTTCCGAACAAGGACCGCCCGGTGTCTTGAAATACTTCGCCCTTCTCGTACCCTTCGAAGTGCGTTGAAAGTACCATCTATTGAGGAACGGTGTGGTGAGTGTCACATCGATTCATCCCGGCTTTCCTCGATCACACCTTAATGTACTGCGGCTCCGTCGTCACGATCTACGATTGCAATCAGTGTCGTTAACCTGGTGGTGGTCGGCGGGCTTACGCGGGCGGACCATAGGATGTGCATGTCGATCGTTTGCCCTCCTTCGGCCAACCAGTCAGCCATGGTATCACCTAGCATTGCCCCGTGAGACTCCCACACAAGGTGCACCAGGTTATCGGACTCACCGAGGTAACCTGTTTTAAATACGTTCATCAGCGCGGCGATCAGATCGATCCCCGCAGGCCACTTGGAGGGAACCTTCGGAGCTAGCCTTGCGCCTAAGGATTTTGCCTTCTTCTTGTCCTTCCAGTACTGGAATTCTGATTGTGCGTAGAGAATCCCCGGGAGGGCGATGACTGAAAACGAAACGATCGCCCACACGGGTAAATCAATCCCCACCATCTCCCCTCCAACGTGAATACACCCGACGAATGCGGCATAACCGGCAACCTTCAGGCTGAGCAGTTGGCGGAGGATGTAGGATGGTCCTGGTGGGAATTTGAAGTGAGGCAAATTCATGGCTTGAGAGGAAGGACATAATACCTCTAGATCTTCCCCTATATATAACAGCTCCAATTGGATTGATCAGTGTGGCTATCCTCGGCGGCGCAGGTCCGGATCCAGCTCCGCGGAATTCACCTCCTCGCGACGGCGGGTTCGGCACCAGTTTTATTCGAACCTAGTGAGTGGCCGCTGGCGACTCATGAGAAGCGCAATGAATGCAACTGCGCTATTACGACCGGCATCTATATGACTGGCGTGATTGGATCATAGGTTGTTTCAGGTGCATCCCCTGTTTGAAAGCAGCTGACATGCGAAGATTGACAAAACACAACGAATCCGTGGCTCGTGTTTTGAGCACCCTAGAGCTGGGGAATGAAACCGAAATTGCCGTACACTTGGTGCGTGGGGTACCTGGGGGGGTCAAGGTCAACAAGCATCCTCTTCAAATTGGATGTCAAGTTATTCACATATGAATCCGACCTTTCAGTCCCCCCATGAAGGGATCGCTGGTCATTGAGGTCCCGAATGCTCCCAAACGCACAGTTGCGGTTCAGACCGAGCCGGAGCTTTCACATGGCCAACACCTTTCCGTAGTATGGGAACTTTTTAGTCATGGAGCCCAGGATCGACGCTCGCGCGAATTAAAGGGGTAGGGTCAATGTTGTGAAACCCACTCACTCGAGCTTTGTCGAGACCTGCGACATGATCACACATGTGCATCCCCGTGCGGAACCTTCCGAATCTCTGATGCTGATTCCACAGCCTCGCCCTCGCCAGGGTTCAAACTTTCACCTGCGATGGAGTACAGTCCTCCCAGAGTATTCCACTGGTGCCGTCAAAGTCGACTATAAGCACCCCCATCCAGTGCTAGATCCAGCTCCTCGCCTCAATCCTCGATAGCACCGGTTGCAATACATATCTCGTGGACTACATGTACGCCAGAACTCAGTCCCATCAACGGAAGAATCAAGATGGAGCCCTCCCGACGTTGAATGTCACCATTGAAGCTCTCGACCTCGCGAAGGAGATCGTCAGCATAACTTTAACAAAGACGGTTTTCGGTTCCGTTAACGCAATCCTCGTTATGATCAAGGTACGTGCCCTTCTAGTCCACTTCGGTTCTTGTATTGAACTATTAAGCAGGATTCAACGATGAAAGAAGAGGATGTCGTTCAACTCGGGCTGGCTTGTACCGACGTGTGCGCGGCTCTCGACCGTGCCAGTTTGAATGGGAGGCGGTTAGACAACCTCAACCAGTCGGCTTTGGCGGTGATATCACAATTGACAACGTGAGTTAGGCTTATCAGACCCCCTCCACCCCTTTCTACACACATTTCAGAGCTAGGTTTCGAGTACAGTGGCCGGGGGTCGATTTCTCGTGCCTTTCATGCGAAGAATGACAACTCGGAGGTGAGATCACTCCAGGATCCTTCAAATTTTCAACGTGGGTTATATAATTGCTTCGCTTGCTCGGTTTTAACCAGCCCTTCTAGACCGAACTGTCCTCAAACATCCATCTTGTGGTTACCGATATCCTTCACCATATGCTCAGACGTCGCCAGGCACCTGACATGCCACGCCGACAACTTCATGCCAATCGTCCTCATCGGTGTTGGTGGGATTGGGAAAACCCGTGTCGTGTTGGCGGCCCTCCAGCGCGACCTCATCAAACGAAAGTTTGGAACTAGCCGCCGGTTTCTCCGCTACGACGGGCCCCCGGCCTCGCTCCCCAATTTTCTCAACCCTTTGCCCGTCGCCATTGGTGCCGGAGTAAAAAATGTCACAGACATTGTTCCATTTCGACCATACCTCTCGTCGCAGAAGGTCTTACACTTGCTCGATAACGCTGTCCTTGACCCTCAGGCGAACGATCGAGAAGCGCTACATTCTGTGGTCGAGGAACTCAGCCAGCTCGAGGACATTTCACTTTTACTCACAGATTGGATTACGACAGTTCCCACCGCTTACCAACAAATTGAGGTCACTCCCATCCCGATCGATTCCGCAAGGGATACTTTCTACAGTATATTCCCCCACAAAGGTAGTTCAGACACCGTCAACACACTCCTCGAACGACTGGGTTTCCACCCAC
>Ga0307517_10003716_pt1 | contig 23718 bp, 22 predicted proteins | sample 23_EM_MG_FD_194515 | JGI IMG/M metagenome (GOLD analysis project Ga0307517, IMG submission 194515) | Populus trichocarpa ectomycorrhiza microbial communities from riparian zone in the Pacific Northwest, United States - 23_EM | ecosystem: Host-associated > Plants > Roots > Unclassified | place...
CACCAGACGCAAGAGATGAAAGGCAAAGAGGGCTCAGGAGATCCGGAAGGACGGGAGGCAAAGAGCGGACTGGCTTCGTCCGGACGCGGGCTCGATACGTCCGGTGAAAAAGGTTTTTTTGCTGATGCAAAAAGATGTTGAATGGGATACTAGTTTGGTTGAGAACACAACCAGTAATTCTCTCGGTTCGGAGACCCTAAAGCCAGAAATAGCAGAGTCCTTCGTTTCTCTGAAGCATGCTTTTCCCCCACAGGCAGCTGAATCCTGCTTCTTCGAGCCAAACGTTACACCATTTGAGGTGTTTAAGCACTTTTGAGACGATCAGGTGTTTGAGCTCTTGGTAAAAAATACCAACGAATATGCAGCGAAGATGCGTGAGTCAGATGTACCAAAAGGCATATTCCAAGTACGGAATTGGAAGCCTGTTAAACTTTCTGAACTGAAGCGATTTGTTGCACAGCTGATCTTTATGGGAGTACATGGATGTAGGAGTGTGGTAGAGTTTTGGCGAAAGGAGTGCTGGGGTTGGGGAGGAGGAAAAAAGGCGAAAGAAAAGCTTTCTCTACGGCGGTTTCAGCAGATCAAACGCTACCTTCATATTGAACCTGTGCAGATTGAGGGCAGAACTGAACCTGAGTGGTGGAAGAAAGTGGAACCCTTGCATTCACTCCTGCAACAGCGATTCCAGAGTGCCTTAAAGCCTGGACCCGATCTATCAGTAGATGAGATGATGGTGAGGTTTGGAGGACTAAGTAAGCATATATACTGTATGCCAAATAAGCCAATTTCTGAGAGATACTGCATTCTGGCAGTTAGTTGGGAGGGATATACCTGGAATTGGCTTTATACATCACGGGTATCTGGTATAGCAGTACACAAAGTCTACGATGGTTTAGTCCTCCTCACTCCCACCTCAGCTGCTATTTGCGAAATGATCAAAACTCTTCCTTATACAAGTAACCAGTTCAATGTTTACATGGACAATTACTTTACAAATGTACTGCTTTTTCAAGTCCTACGCAGTCAAGGTATTGGAGCCTGTGGAACTGCCTGAAAAAATAAAAATGCCTTCCCACCCGAGCTTCATAATGACTATCCAAATCTCCCATGGAATCATCTATGTGGAGCACAGATAGGTTCCTATGAGAACCCGGTATTGGCACTGCAATGGGAGGATAGTGGTTCAGTTCATTTATTGACTACAATTCACCAAATTACGGACCATGTCAATTGTGAGCGCAAGAAGCCCCGCACAACAAGCACCAATTCAGCAATAACCCGTCAAGCCTTCTGCAGCCAGCGACAAGTTTTTGCTATCCCAAAAGTGATCGATGATTATAATCACTTTATGAATGGAGTTGACCGAGCAGATCAACTCTGGGCCTCATTCCCCACCCAACTAAAGGCTCAACCGAACTGGCTTCCCCTTTTTCATTGGCTTTTAGACACCTCAATTGTCAATTCTTTTATTCTATTCTGTCATCTCAATCCTCAGGCACGGCACCGAGCATTTAGACTTGATCTTGTACGAAGCCTCTATACCTACTCCGTATCCTTCTCTCCTATTACCCCCATTAAACCTCCTACAGGCTATTCCAAAAAGACAACTACAATTTATTCCAGCAAGCACCGCAAAGCCCTACCCAAGTCAGTTCCAGAAGGCAATCATCAAGTCAAGCACCTTCCCTCAAGCAAGCGATTAAGCTGTATTTTTTTGTTGGTTCAAAGGGAAGAAATCTCGGCAGACTCGTTACTCTTGTCCCACTTGTAATGTGGCACTTTGTCAATTTACTTGTTTTGAACTGTATCATAATCAGTAGCTCTGCTCGCATCCTCTTAGCCTTTTCAACTTCTATTCTATTCATACATACTTTGATATTTATTTATTCTCTTGTTTTTTCATATATGCGCTTACTTGGTTGGTTTGCTTTTGATATCACTCCGGGCTTTTTTCTCTATTATTCAGCATGTCTCAGCTATTGACAGGGGTGGCACGAAATTTTCAATGTTTTGCCAGCCCAGGAGATAGGGGTGGTCTGAGATCCGCTGGTATAGAATAGGTTTTCCCGCCTTGGGTATGATAGGTACTGTACACTCGTACTGTACTAGGAGTGTACTCGAGTACCGTATTCAGACTCGTCCTATCCGTAAGCCGTCTTTAAAACATACAAGTATCATACATAGCGCAGCATTGCAGCATCCAAATTGTGGGGAGCGATACTCCCGCTTATCCATATGAGATGTGTAATCTGACATAAGGGGAGACGCCGCTCGAGCAGTCTTCAATTTGAGAGTGGCATACCAGAACCTGAAACATGTTCATTGACGATGGTTCAACTAGGGGGTGATTTTCTGTTCTGCTTGACGAAGCACGGTAGCTACCACCCTTGATACATATCGCACCCATCACTCTTGGCTCAGAAGGCCATACTGGCTGACGGGGACGCTAGGTAGTGTTCCCTCTTGATTACAGATCTGCGCCATTCAGAACAGGCGTTGGAATAATACTGGTATGATACTCGAGTAAATAGAGGTCAAATGAGTTTTATAACGGTCCCCTTATTTTAATCAGGGATTTTAGGTTTTCAGGCATACAAAACGTTGCCGGAGGAGGATGGTAGACAGGTGCCTGCGGAAGAGGGGGGTATCACAGGCTGCCGATGAGGTTCATAATCTTGTGGCATCCGGGTAGCCTGGGGGAGAAGTTGAAAGCATTTCCTTTTCTGGCAGAACACCCCCAACAGCAAGGGACGGCGGAATCACAGGGAAGGCTATCGATAGGAGAGACTCGCTCGTAGTCAACGGTACTCGAGAATAGTACAGGTAATTCTTTTTTTTTTCCGATCCCCCTCTCCTTTTTCATGAAAAAAATAGAGAGAGAGAAGGTAGAAAAGAAATGAATAGAAAAGAAAGAAGAAGAAAACATTACTCCGTTCAAAGGACCGAGGTACTCAGAAGGACGGGAATATTCTGGAAGGGAGCCTCGATTGGGCTGGGCAATCGAGGAAGGGAGGCGGGTAAAGATGTGACGCTGGGATAGTGCCAGCGTGTTTTTCCATCAGCCCCTCCGCCCGGCCAATCCGGCCACGCAGAGATAAGACAATGGAGAAAAAAGGAAAGGCAGAAGCTCAATTCTGAAACGGCAATCGAGTCAACTCGGGCGAGTAAAATCTCTTCATTCCCGCTTGAATCGCTGGTGGATCGTTGCGTCACGCACGTCACCTCTCTGACCAGAAACACTCCACTCGACGTCACTCATTAAGGACAGGGAACAACGTCGGAAACTCACTCGCGATTGAACTCACTTGACTGGCAACCCTTCGAGCTTTCCTCCCGCCGCACTCCAACCTCCACCTCATCCTTTCCCTCCACTACCATCTCCCATTCCCCTTCCTCCTCTCTTGTCTCCCTTGTTACCCTCCTCCCCTTCCTCCCCGCTTGACCGTCTCCATCCCCACTATTGTCTTCGCCTACCAGCAACTATGAACCACTTTAGCTATAAACGCTACCCCGCGCTGGCCTCTTCTCGGCAGCCTCCCTACCCGCCACACCAGCCATACCCCGCACACGTACCGCAACACGGTGTCCCGCCATACGTCCCTCCACCTCCCCCACCTCCGCCTACACCGCCATCACAGCTTCCTCAATCACAATTTCCTCCGCCTGGAACCCATGGGGCTACTCACAATACGCAGAAGCGTGCCCCCCCTGTATTCGAACGTTTTAACCATCGTCGAGGCCAGAGCGCAACATCTCCGCCTCCCGTACCACCCAAAATCCTGGACCCCAACAACCCCAACTACCAATACCGGGAATACCCTGCGCCACCATCTTCAGTTTCATCGTCTTCGTCCTCAATTTCTTCATCTTCATCACACTCCTCCCGCCGTTATGGGTCGTCGAGCGCTCCTAATCTTGCCCAGTTGCACCTCGATGGCCGCCCCAGTCGTTACGGGGATCGGTCACGGGATTTAAATATCAGGATGCCGCCTCCCGGTTATCAGCCGCCTTCTGTCGAATCAGCTCCGCAGTCCCCGCTAAGCCTTGATACGCTCTCCCCAGATTCTAAGCATGTACTTGATAAAAACGAAAACTATTTCCCAACCCCTACATCCGACATCCAAACCAGACCACAACGGCCCATCCCTCCAGACTCTCCACCTAGAAAGGAGTCACCGCCCCCGCGTCCCAGCTTGCGCGGTGGTTTCATCGATGGGCGGTTAGAAAACGAACCCCATACGGAAGGATCACGATCCTGGAAAGGAAGCTCGATGCCATTTTATGAAGGGTCTGATGAGGGTTCGGGCCCTGATTCCCGATCGGAGTCTGGGCATGACACAGGGCCAGACTCATCTGTGGATTCCTCACCGGAGGACCCAAGAGTTTATTCCCAGAGCCCCCCAAGAACTCCACCTTCCGGCGGCCAGGACCCTAGACGTTACTCTCAAGCTTCTGCTGATGCTGAACGGACCGCAATCCCCAAGCACAGAAGGCCCTTTCCCCGGAGAGCACCGACTAACCCGCCACGTGTGCAGAAGGAGTCACAACAATATAGGCATTCTCCAAGCCCTCGGGTTGGCTATCAACCTCCGCCAATTCAGTCGTCGCCTCCACAGGTTCGACAGAGCCCTCAGTTGCGATACCAATCACCGCCACCTTTCCCTGCAACACACACCCCACCCCCCCGGCAACTCCCCCCCCCACAGGCACGGCGTGATTTGCTACCACCCCCTCCGCGTGAGCCCCTCCCCGTATGCCCCAAGAGAACCCCTGTATCTTGGGGGCAATGGTTTCAGATGTTCTCAGTTCCAAATTTCGACGTGTGTGAAAATTGTTATTACACTCATATTTATCCTACCCTTTTTGCGGAACACTTCCACGCGGTTGAAAAGGCTCCAAATGCCGAGGTGTCTTGCGCATTCAGCACAGAGCGTGTACTTCATAGGATATGGCCCAATGCCCTTGAGAGGGGGGTTCTGAATGGCCTTCGGGACTACGCTCTTATGAGATCGAATATCCCTGAGTGCGGCACTGTTTCCGGGGACCCAGTGAACGGGTTATCGTCGAGATGGTGGAAGGTGACAGACGGATCAATGCCAAGATTTCGGTGTTGCGATGCGTGTTACCAAGATTTGGTAATGGCAACGGGATTTGCTTCTTACTTCGCTCCAGCCAACCCTCAACCAGAAGAGGAGGCTTGGGTCTGTGATCTCTCTTTTCCCTTCATCTCTGGAGGCATGCTTTCGGTGTCGAATTATCAGGATAAGATCAGGAAGGACCAATGGGATGATTTCGTTAGCGTGGTGAGCTTCCGCCATAACGTCCCGCCGTGTCCGGGACCCGCCAAAGTGAAGAGCGGAGAACGGAAGTGGTACATCCCAAAGAGGCCTATACCTGGTCTGGCTGTGTGCGAGGCCTGTTATTGCGACAACGTGATTCCACACTTCGAGGACAAGTTCACCGAGGCAGTCGCTGCGCCCCAGCAGACTTTAATATGTGGTATGGCTGCCTTGGCTATCAAGATGTCATGGGATAGTGCGGTGCAAAAGGGTTCCTTTGAAATCTGGTGGGAAGCCGTATACGCTTTGATGACGTTTCCCCAATGCTCCGAGAAAGGGTTCCCAGACCAGGTTGCGCGGGAGTGGTATAGCTTGCGCCACCTACATGAGAATCTTGAAGGCTTCAAATGTTGTCGATCCTGTTACAATAGTATCCTCCGGCCACTAGATCTGACTCCTTATTTCGAGCCAATCCGCTTCCCACTTCAAAATTCCACTGCCACTCGCACATGCAGTTTGGCGCCAGACAGCCCACGGTATGGAGCATACATGAAGAAACTCCGAGAGGCTTCAGGCCGGAAAAGATTCGATATATTTCTTTCCTATGTTATCCCTCGAGCCAAGATCCCTCCTTGTCGCCCAAAAAGTTTCTTGGCACGGATGAAGTGGTATGGCACGGATGAGTTTGTTGTTTGTGAGGAATGTTACTTCGAGTACGTTCGGGATAGTCCCTTGGACAATCAGCTGACAGTACGCGCTCGCTACTCGCCCGAGCCTCAGGCTTGCGACCTCTATTCTCCGCGTATGAAACATATATGGGAAGAAGCATGCGCAAAACGGGACATAAAGTACTTCGCTTGGGCAGCTATTGAGAGAGGGGAAATATACTGTGAAGTTCTAGAACGTTCGAAAGAAATCAATGAGGAGATTGCGGCGAGAAAGACAGGCGCGGGCCGATTAACGCTCTATGCTCCAAGCAGTAAGGGTGATGATAATTACAGATATGGGCGACATGGTTCGGGGTCTAGCATTATGGATGTGGAGTCGACTGAATTGTATAAGGAGTTGGAGGCTCTGCAGAGACGATGGAAGTCAGTTGAGTGATGGTGAATGGCATCGCCTGAATTTCCTTTACACTGTGTGGCGCATTGAGAATCCCATTTTAATACCTTGTTACCTTTCATTCATTCTCCCATTTCCTCCGGAAATAGCATTACTGGTCTTACTCTTGGTGTTCGGTGCATGTCTTGCCAGATCAAGTGCGCAGGGGAGAACTTTTTCTGTTTTTGATTTTGCTTTGTTGGTTTTTCCTATCCGTCTATGTTGCTGCATGTTGGGTTTTGTTCGGCTATCATTGGAAGTCCTGAAGCAAGTGCTAGGTGCACGGAGAATAGGCAAGCGAGGAGGGAATATCGTAACAAAGTAGTGTTATGGTACTCTAGTCTCTGTTACCCGTAGTGAGGATATGGACCTAGAAGTGCGTAGGTAAACTACCAATTAGACGAAAGGCTATACCCAAACGGCAGTAGCCAGGAGCCCCTGCAGGAATTTATCGCTATTTTTGAGTGTGAATTGGGCGACAATTCCGGGCGAGGGGTTGGAGTGATGGATGTGAAGCAAGGGAAAGGTCTAGAATGATTATAGTACAGTACAGTACTGTGCTGTACCGGGGGTTGTTAAGTCTGGCCAACGTGGCTCACAGAATTTCTATGTAAATGGCAGCCAAGACTTCGCCGTACTTTTGCTCACACCCTAGTACAATATCCTGGAAAGGCATTTTTCATGAATACCATTCAGGACAACGGGGTATCCGGAATCCCAGAAGGACCCGGAGAGGATTATTTTTTCGAAAAAGATATAGAATGTCTAGACTCTGTAGGCATGATGGGAACTAAACGAACGAAAGGTAACTTCTTGTTAATAACTTGAATTATCAACAGTAGTCCACTATGTCTACAGACTATGCACCCTCCCTCCCTTCTACCAGCCTTCCGCTCCTTTTTTATAGTCTCTCCTCACACCCCCATCTTATACCGGTACGCTTTTTGATTTTGTCCACAGAGTGGATTTCGGGCCCTGCTTTCTCTCCTCTTTTGGTACAATTTTTCTGGCAGTTATGAAGGAATCCAGCTCTGCAGATGAACTCTCTATGAAGGGCAAGGGAGGATTTCCCGGAACGTCCTAGGATCCGAAACCTGCTCTTCTTCCCTTGTTAGATGAGTGAGATTGTATGACTACCCTAAGTTGTCAGCGGTGTTGTCTGGCTAAGCGGGGTATCCGGGGCAGCGCGATCCAGGAGAGCAAAGTGCGACTGTATGTCGTGCTAGGATGCGGGAGGCTTAGTCCGGCTCTTGAGGGGAGGTGAGGGATGGGTTGCTGGCTCCGTTGAACACGGATAGCATAGTCCTAGTACTCAGTTGGCAAAGCCCCAGTTTGCGATTGTTGACGACTTGTTCACAGTCGGAGGAAACAAAATTACCCCGGATATAGGGTTCTCATCAGGTCTACGATTTTCAGGAAGAAGATGTACTCGGGGGTAGGCAAAAATCGGGCGCACTGCGGAATCGGTGGAGGGCAGTGACATGGTTCGGAGATGAGAACCAAAACAGATTAGGAAGGTCGAGTGATTAGTGATGACTAAGGTTGTAGGTGAAGCTGTTAGAAATATAGCTGAATACGAGAAGATATTTATATGGGTATTGCAATTAAGTGTAAAAGAAACATCAAAGAAAGATGATAGAGAGTAAGGGTAAAATAACAGGAAAGTGAGCAAAACAATACAAGGGAATCGCAGTAGATGCATCAGCAAAAGTTATTGTCAGCGCATCAGACTCACCCAACACACAAAACGCTAACCGTGACTCGGGAGGCAACCTTGTATCAGGAGCTAGCCCGGACAAAACCATCCAACAAGTGAATGCACTAGATGTATCCAGACGCAGAACCAAATACACTAAGTGTAACCAGAGACAGCACCTAATCCTTGGGCGCAACCAGATACAGCATCAAATCTTCTAGATACACAGCATTAAGTACTGAAAGGACAAAATGTTGGCTGAGAGGGGGTCCCTGGCTAAGGCAGAAAATCTTCTTCTCTAAGTGCAGTCGCCGGGTCCGAGGACAAACAAGAAAGACAGGGTAGAAACAGGATAGCCAGTATGGGCAAACACCGCACACACTACTGGTCCCTCTTACGTCTCAAGATAAAATTGTAAAAAAGGTCACCGGTTAAGAAAAAAACAAAAAAATCGCGATCCCGGAAATCCTCATTCACAAAGGTGGTTGCAGAGGTCATCGTTCGTCCTCTATGTAAAGTACGGGGACAAAAGGGTTCGTCCGGCCCGGCAACGGCCACAACCACTTTAAATTTACTACCTATGCAACCACAACTACTTAAAATGAACTGAAAATTTAGATAGTCATCCATTAAATATAAGAAAAACCATATATGAAATTACAAAGCAAAAAAATCAATACTTTGTATACCATCCCTTTGCATCCAACACAGTAGCCACTCGCCTAGGCATTGACTCCCATCGCCTTTCCAAGAATTCTCCTTCAATATCTTGAGTCCAAATCACATTAAGAGCTTCTGCTAGATGTCTCTAATAGTATCTGGACCTCCCTTAGTCTTGTGAACGTTAGGAAAGCGCTGATGCAACTTCTCCTTGACCCTTTTCCAACAGTGCTCAATTGGATTGAGGTCTGGGGAATTGGGTGGCTATTCCATAACCTATATATAGTTTTCTGCAAACCAAGCCATAGTATCTCTTGCAGTATGTATCTTTGCACCATCCTGCTGAAATATAGGATCTCCAAATGGGTCCTCCACCTCCTGCCAGACATCAACTAAGCCATCCTCCAAAACTCCAATATATACAAATCTATCCACACTCCTGTCGAAAATAGGAATCAGAGGACCCTTATTTTTGCCCCAAATGCAAGCCCAGACCATTAGCTTTATCCCAGACCCTTTTGTAACCCCTTGAATACAGTCCTTGTACCACTTTTCTTGAAGTGTTCTGAAGACCCAAATAGCCTTAGGATCTTTAGACATTTCAACCATGCATTTATCACTAAAGATAACCACTTCAAAGTCTTCCTTTATCCAATTCTTATACTCCTTTGCCGAGGCTAACCTCTTAATAGCATGTTCATCCTTCAGAAATGCTCTCTTCCTAGCTCTCCACTTCTTTATATTGACTGATGCCAAAGGGCTTTTTATTGTCTTGATGGAGGCATGTGGGGCAACTTTATTGTGAAATTCTGATAGGGGTAGTAGGCGGCATGCCTTCTTGGACTTGGGGACTAGGCGGCGACAGGTTCTGGTATTGATAATTTTGGGTCTTCCAGTAAATAGGAGGTTTTTTACAAAACCTCTCTTTTGATACTGGTTGTCAAAACTTTGAACAGTACTCTGGAGACGATATAAGAGTTGTTCTGTTTGAGAAAAAGAAAGATGTTTTTCCTTTAGAGCAACAATTTGCCCTTTCTAAAAGTCTGTGAGGTAGCCTGACTTTTCTGGAAGCATGGTTGTTGAGGGGTGGTTGATGGTGGAGGTGGGGTTTTTTGAGGGGTAGCTCGGTAACCACCAATCAGACGAATCGTTTTGTCATAGTACTTTATACATCTATCGGCCTATATTCTGGTAACGAACTGTAACGGAGGCACTCTGTAGGAAGACAGATCCTAAGAGTGCGACCGCACTGAAGACTCAAAGTAGAAGTAAAGATCAAAAAGAGAAAGATAATTCAAAGTAGAATCAAAGGGTCAAACTTAATATTGTTAAGCCTGAAAGCTTCACTCAATAAGTTCTCTCGAAGATCGTTGGTTATCAGAATAGGGTATCTCTCGCTTTAGTTAAGTAGAATAATGTAAAGCCAGAGGACACCCATCACCCATTCTGACCTTTCGCGAGCACCCGGCTCAGCTCAAGGCTGTCCAACTTACCTGCCTAGAGTGACGTAACACTCAGAGGCAGTCGGACCGCTCGGATATTAACTATCTCCACAAATAGGAAGTGCTGCCAGTGATGTCTCTCCAACTACATCTGCATGAGCGAAAACGCTTCCTATTGGTAGCATGTCCGTGGCCGACCGACATGCCCACCGTAGAGCTAATATCCATTGAGACACACTGGCCCAGCGGTGGTTTCGTCTATTCAAGCTACGCAGTCTATCGCCAAATCTACTTGCCTATACTAAGCTTCTAAACATGACTGCATGCTCCCACAATAAGAAATCTCCCGCTGCTTGACTGCATGGGCGCTACCCACAGTCAACCATGTGGGGCCCTCTTAAATTGTGACAAGACTCAAACCTCTAGAGTCCACTAAGAACCCATGGTAATGCTATAGTTCACGAGGTAGACTGGGACTGGCATTGGTGTGGTTGTTCTGGAAGCCTTACAGCTTTCCCGGTCAGCCCGAAGCCCTCTACTGTTAACCATACTACTACCCGGAGGTCAAAGCATACCTGTAGGTGGTTCCCTGGTGTTATCCAGGTGGCGCCCTGGGAGGCGGGAACCCTCATACTCCTTATATATCCTGCGAACAGCTTCTGGTCGGTTGGACGGCCACAACTCATACGGTGTTCTGGGAGTGTTCCTATGGATCTCACTTTACTAGGAAGCACACAAGTACACAGCCGTACAGTGCTGTCGCTCCGTACCAGCGCTGGGGCCACAGGGGGGTGTGAGGAATATACCCTGAAAGTTACAGAAGGTTCGGACAGCCTGTGCTCTGTCAGTAGCCCATTTCGTGCCATACGAAGCTGCCCTGTAATCATCCAAGAGCCCCACTATCGTGGGATAACTTCCCCCTAAGTCCGCACAAGACTTTGTTGGCGAAGGTAGGGTAACTCGGGTACCTCAGTAGGGTAACTGAGTCTCCAAGGTAGGGTAATCATGTTTCCAAGGTAGGGTAACTTTACCCTTTCATGCCTTTATTGCCTTCGGGGGTCGGCGCGACCACATATAATGTTGCCCGGGAGAACCATGCAACATTTACTAGGTCTCTTTAACTTTACGTGATAACACCCTGTGAAGGTTACCCTGCCTAGTAGGGTAACTTTGGCCTTCCTAGGTTACCCTGTCTAACCCTATGTCACCAAGTCACTTTGTAGACCCTTGTACCAACTCTTGTCTACCGGTAGTATACTAAGTATACTAGTCCATCTTCAATCTGATTACCTCTTAGTATACCATATGGGCTTGAGTCTAGTCCACTGTAGCTATCTATCTATAGCATCATTACACCAACCCATAGCCCCCATGACAACCACTGTCAGCCTACCAGCCATAACATTGTGCCCATATCCCCCTTCTGTGCTCCACTATAACTATATAAAAATTTAAAACAATTAATGGGCTAGGAAACAACTTTCATGCCCCACAGTACCCATCCTTCTGAAATCCGTGAAAGATACTCCCTTTACCTGATCCTAACCCAGGTTACAATACTGGTATCTTATATAAAGTACATCTAAATAGTATTCTATATTTCTTGATATTCTAAATCTAGTACTCTCTATTTAAATAAAGGATTTGCCCATGGACAATCCCACTGGAAACATGCATACACCAAAGAAATACTCAGGATAAAGACCTACTCTTCAGAAGTAGTGTTCATTAGAGGGCAGAGCAGGGTATTACCCTAGCGGGAATAGCTTGCATAATTATGCGCGAGGTCTCTGCCACCATGGGGGAGAGCATATATCCGAACACAAGCTTGCTGAATAGGGACTTTCCGGAGGCATCTGGGAGACTACTCAGGAACCACAAAAGAGTTCACGTTTCAAGATATGGCCAACTGATTGGAACATGATTAGAGAATCAGTTCTCTACTCTTACTAAGGCATACACATTATGCATTGATAGATGAATATCGGACTTGATCGCTCCATATTCATGATACTATTGGTATGTAGGCATTTAGACTGCATATTCCATTATAGTCTATCAGGACGAAGAGATCGAAGACTGACTACTGGTGGAGTGAGGACACCCTCAGAAGAAAAAGCAGTCGGGAGATTCTCAGAGTCAAGCTGGGCAAGATTTAGGGTCAAACATTGTTCGCACTTTGTTCTGACGAACTGAATTTCTAGAAAGATACTTCTTTACTAGAGAAGTCAAAGTAGTGTGAACATTAGTATAGATAGTAGGGCTCTCCCCGATGGTGGAGAATATCATCAAGCAATGGAGAAGAGATGTTAACAATATTATAAGTTATTATGATATTCTTCTATTACTTTATCGAACAATTCTACTTGAGCCTTCCTGACCTATAATCGGTTGTCTCAAATATCCCCGGCCTAGTTAGCCCAGAATCCTACCGTGTTAGCTACCCCGTAACACTATATTGGTAATCTTCAGTCACCAAGGCTCCTATGTTGGCAGACATCCTTGTCTGCTTTATCCTCTATTATCTTTTTTTCATCCTTGAAGATACACCACAGGCTGCCATTGTCGCAACCGAACCCACTATCACTGAAGATTCAGGTTCTTTAGACGATTGGGAACCTGAATCAGAAGGAGGCATAACTTTACCTTGCTCCTCTCCTTCACCACCTCTTGGCCTGTCTCGCCCTTCTACCCCAGAGACTATGATTCTTTCAACGCAAGCCATCAGACAAGAGGAACGAAATCAAAAAATTCTTCAGAACCTTATTGACGGTGAAGAACCAAATCGGTAGGTAACACCACAAGGGTTCTTTCGTCACCCTTTCCCTACTATAGCGAAGGGTAGTAAAAAGGCTCGACAATACTGGAGAGTTAGAAATCCCCTTCCTAATTAAAGGATCACTAACCGCTACCATGGCCTGTGTGAGCCCCAATTCTCCTCACCCGGAACTCATCCGAGATCCCGATCAACCTATGGAAGATGACGATACTTCTACCCCTCATGCATCCTCATTCGACCCGTCCTCCCGTGCTATGACCACTACCTCAAATCCAGGATCGGTCATACATTCCCCCATGAGTCGCTCCGATAGTGGGCAATTCCGTGTCGAAAAAAAGTACGTCAAGATCAAACCCCCGTCAACGCGCAAGAAACACTACAAACCAAGTGGAACTTCTTAAGCAACAAATTGGACTAGCCTTCCAACACATTTCTTCATCCATCAATCAAAGTCAAGATGAGAACTTGATAGCTTTGGATGCTTTATCGGAAGATGCTAGGGCCCAATACACTAACCTGCGGTTATTACAAACAAGGTTAGCAAAGGGCGAATTAATTGTTAACAAGGAACTCCAGGATGCTAGAAAAGCACTAGCAACTCTCGAAGGAGCAATACATGACGAACAGGAACGGCTAAAAATAGCTATTGCACAAGAATTTAGCCGCCAAGAAGCTCAGCAAAAAGGAAAATGCAAAATCTTCGGATGTCTGAGATAAAATATTGGAAGCCGAAGTAATATCCTTAAAAGCTTAATTTGCTGAACAACTTAAAAAACAGGACACCGGAGGGCAAAGAGTCCTGAGACACCAGGAAGACCGTGCTGCTGAACTATTAAATCAACAAAAAGCCAATGCAGCTGAACAGCATCAAAAAGACCGTCAAGCAGCAAAGGAGCTTCTGGATAAACAAAATCAGAAATTCCAAAGCGTAATACAAGCGTTGACGGACAGAATAGATCATCACGAAATGCCCAGCTTTACCATTCCGCCTACGGAGGCAGGTGATGGTGATCCAGGACCCTCAAACAAGGGTCACTTCGATCCATGGATTCCTCCGAATAATCCTAATCCCGATAAACGATCAGCTTCAACTCCAAGGCACGATAAAGGAACGGGAGTTGACGGTAGAGGAAATTTCCAACCAACTCCACCACCGCCAAGTAATATTGGTGGTGATCCAGACCCAGACCCTAGTGACCATGACGACGATGACGATAAAAGCGGAAACGATGGTAGGGGCAGAAGAGGCAGACGTCCGGAACACATTGCGCGAAGACCATGGGTTCCCAGAGATACATCACCCTGTACAAGAGGCATATTAGAATTCTGCAACAACTCAGTACCACAACTCCATCGATAAAGAATCCGGCTGAACCCCCTTAATTCTTTCAAGGCGATGATAACCAGGATGTTAGAAACTGGCTAACCGCATATGAAGATTATTTTGATCGAAACCCTTACAAATGGGAGAACCACTCTCATCGCATGGTTTTCGCCCTCGGTAAAACCAAGGGAAACAAGGGAGTCCCTTTTGCGGAGAAATATCGAAAGGTAATGGGAGGAATAGGAGGTTTCACTAGAGATTCTGATTATGCAACTTGGGAGAGATTGCGACAAGAAATTATCAAAAGATATATTGGTATCGAGGAAGAGCGACGTGCCCTAGATGAAATGGACAGAATAAGTTATAAGGGCAAAATTGATACATACCTGCTCCTCCTCGAAAATCTCAACATCAAAGCAGGACTTTCAGGCATAGCGTGGAGGGTCCGTGTTGGAAGCAAACTCCCTCAAGAAATATTACGTCGTCAATCCCATTTTTCATTTGCCACTGATGAAGACTGGATGGACATTTTAAGAAAAGTAGGAAGGCAAGAGGAGGAACTCCTGGAAAGGGGAAAATAAACAAAATCCCTCACGACCCCGCACGCCCCCTCCTAGGTGAAAACGAGAAGAGCCCGACAAAGGTTTCAATACCAAATACGAAAAAAGGGATCTGACAATAAAGCTGGAAAGGGACCTTCCCGATGGAAAGCTCCTTGAGGTAACACCCCAAAAAATAAAAACAATACTGTTGCGAAGGACGAGCATACCGATTGGACAAAGGCACTCGATGGAATCAAGGACGTTGTGGTTGAAAAACGAAAAAAGGAGAAACGCTGCACGCCTTGTAGCATGGACATCCACACCTGGAGAAAATGCCGAAAGCCAATCTTGGTCGCAGCAACCTTCACATACAAAAATAGGGGAAACCCTAAACAACTATTTAAACCAAGAACTAGTACACTTGCAGTGCACCAACCTCCTCCAGCATGACAAGAACAACCTGCAAAGGTTAACTTAATACGACAAGAAAGGCCATCGCAAATCTGGGAATTATCTGATACAGAAATGTCATAGGTATACGCGTCGCAAAATATGTAAGTATTTTCTTTCCTCAGTCTATAAGTCCTTATTTATCTCACTTAGCGGACAAACTAGGGCGGATGTCACTGTGTCCTTAAGAATGACAGGGACACGAGTAAGTCGCGTCCTAGATTCGAGAGGCAAGCCGATACCACTTATCCTTAAGGCAAGCAGGAAGTGATTACCAAGATTCTTTCACACACGTTACACCTCGGCATGTTTCGGAAATCCTTGGCAAAGTCGTGGCGCTCGTACAAAAATTCTCGCTGCAGAATGCGGAGATACCACACCTGCAGGAACGGTCGAACATGGAGTAAGGGGACAGGTGGATGGGTGCCTTCCTACCGAGGAACCCGGGGTTTTTTGCCTTCCGAGAAAGGACTTTAGATTTGCCCCCCGAAGGAGGACTTTTTCTTTCCCACGAAGGGATCGGATATTTCTAATTTGGAACGGTTTTCCCATTTTATCGACTTGGGTATCTTTGGAGAAGGATCAGCGGTCGTGAAACCCCCTGGGCTTTCCTGGGCACAAGGTCCCACCGTACAAATTATATTTGTTCTTGCCAGAGACTGGACTCGAACGCCTGACCCTACGGGTGAAGATGGGTGGGCCGGCCCCATCTCACCAACTTGACCATAGCGAACGGTTCAGAAAGACAATCACAGGATCACGTATGATACCCCAACCTCGCGTAACCTCAAAACACCAAAAAACGCGTTTATGCAACAACAACCCAAACTATGCAACAACAAACAGAGTCGCTAAGACAACCACGTTATACGAAAGATAAGGTGGTTTTACTTTTATCCTTTGTTTACTTTTTTTTGTTTATTTGCATTAGTTGGCGTTGGGATTTGGCTCGTTTAGAGAGCTTTATATCTTCGGGAACCTAGCGGCAGGGGGTAAAGACCGCTTGTAGTGGGTTGCCCGGAAGTATAAATTATTTTAATCATTTGAGATAGAAAGTTTGTCTGAGGAGACCTATCTGGTCGAAACAATGCAGGCGTTGTAACAAACACCAAACTATACAAGACCCATGATGCCTTCTAAGCGAGGTAAACAACAAACTTATGGTCGCATTAAGTGAACCGATATTATTATCAACGAACCACACCACTATGATTGTCCCGAGGGACATGCACACATTTACATCCTCGGCAAACGGTATCGAAACCCAGGCTTGTTAGACTCCGGGTCGAATATTTTCCTTATCAACGAACAACTCGTTAAGGCCCTTCACATCCCTTACCACTCTCGATCTGATGCAGTCCAAATCCAAGGTTTCACTGGAGAAGCAATTTCTTCCGGTGGATCACACTTCACGAAACCTCTCTACTTGGAAATAAGAAACAACAAACACTTATCACTCGTTTCCTGCGAAATCCGTCCGGCAGGAAAGTATGGAATGATTATACCTTTTGGATGGTAGCATCAAGAACACCTGATAAAAAATATTGCCGACCCAGACGCGTGGTCCTTTGATGACACTGACTGCCAACCTCATCTCCTCCCTGAGGATGAAGGAATCTCAGTAGAATGGGACAAAGATGTGCTAAACGATCCCAACGCAGTTATAGGCAGGATTGAAAGGATTAACGAAGAAAAAGTTACTATCATCGATCGCCTGCCAGATCACTACCACGATTACCTGGACATATTCAGACGTTCTATGGCAGAAAAACTTGCGCCCCTCCGTACCTTTGATCATGCCATCGATCTCAAATAAGATACCCAACCACCTTGGGGCCGGATATATCCGTTGTCACAGAAACAGGTAGAAGCCCTTCAGAAATACCTTGACGATATGCTCAAACAAGGAAAGATTTCCCCCAGCAAGTCCACTGCGGGCCCACCAATCCTTTTTGTACCGAAACCTAACTGTCGCTTACGGCTAGTTGTCGACTACCGAGGCTTGAACAAGGTTACAGTACACAACAAATACCGCATCCCCTTAATGACGGAATTGAGAGATCAGGTCCGTGACGCTCAGATCTTTACTAAGCTAGACCTGAAGGACGGCTTTCATTTAATAAGAATACGAAAAGGAGACGAATGAAAGACAGCTTTTCGAACCTATTATGGCCATTACCAATATCGGGTTATGCCTTTTGGATTGGTTAACGCACGGGCTACCTTTCAACCCATGATGAACGAAATTTTACGAGAGTTCCGAGATCAGGGAGTTGTAGTATACATTGATGATATCCTAATCTACTCTCAGACGCTGGAGGAGCATAATATACTTGTTTGCAAAGTTTTACAACAACTTCGGAAATACCGAATGGCCATCTCCCCGGAGAAGAGTGTGTTTCATGTAAAAAAGGTGGATTTTTTGGGATATGTGGTTGCAACTGACGGGGTGAGTATGAACGAGAAAAAGGTTAAATCAATTAAGTTGTGGAAAGCTCCTGCCTCGGTTAAAGATATTCAAATCTTTATTGGGTTTGCTAATTTTTACGGAAATTTTATAAAAAACTTCGCGGCAATCTGCACACCAATTACAAACCTACTAAAATGAGACCCTAAGAAATTTTCTTGGGGAAAAGAACAACAAGAAGCTTTTGAGGATTTGAAATGTCGATTCATTTCGGCTCCTATCCTATGTCACTTCTATTCGCATTTGAACACCGTGGTCGAAACAGATGCCAGTGACTATGCACTTTGTTGCATCTTATCACAATTCCATGGCAAAAGGCTTCATCCTGTTGCTTTCCACTCTCGCAAACTCTCACCGGCTGAGCAAAATTACGACATTCACGATAAAGAGCTGTTACCTATTGTTGTCGCCTTCATGAAATGGAGACATTACCTGCAAGGAACGGAGAAGCCAGTAACAGTCTATACTGATTATCAAAACCTTCAATATTTTCTTACAACAAAAGTCTGGACGCACAGACAGATAAGGTGGGCTCAAAAGTTAGGTGGCTTTAACTTTAAAATAGTCTATCGTCCCGGAACCAAGGGAGGCATGCCAGACGCTTTGAGCAGGCGGCCGGAGTACCACCCTGAGGAGGGAGCTGCGCATCGCGAACAACAAATTCTGCAACCCAAGCACTTTGGAAAATTCCAGATCGCCCTTGTATGGGGTTCAAATGCGGAGCAGCTCCAACAGGGATTACCTCAAATGGAAAAGGAAATTGGAATTTGGGTACAAAGACTCTCAGAACATGCACGAATCCCGACAAAAGGGTCAAGGCTAGCGGCAGGACAGGACATCTACAGTAGTGAAGACATTAACATCCCGGCAAATAACCGAGCCCTGGTTAAGATTGGCTTAGCCATTGTAGTACCAGAAGGAACCTACGGTCGTATAGCACCTAGAAGTGGTTTGGCAACTAAGGCAATCTCGGTAGACGGAGGGGTTATTGACGCTGATTATAGAGGAGAAGTCAAGATCCTGCTGGTTAACAACAATAGTATGGACTATGAAGTAAGGAAAGGTGACCGCATAGCTCAGCTGACGGTGGAACGGTTGGATGATCAAGATTGGATGGAGGTAGAAGGATTGGGTGAAACGGAAAGAGCAGGGAAAGGTTTTGGAAGTTGTGGGCTAGGTGCGGAGTTGAAAGAAGTTCAACAGACGATATGCTTCCTTGAAGCGGATGGCAACCATTAGTTCTACGATCCATTCGACATCAATCAACATCCTGTATTACCCAAGGGCCAAGTCCTCCTATCTAACCTGATCATTGCTAAAGCCAGCTTAAGAAAGTTTGAAGAAGATTTTCTATCAACGGTTAAAGAAGTAGCAATGGAGGATGAGAACTGGATGCGAAGAAAGGAAGAGTTGGAAACCTTGACGAAGGAAGGAAATGAACTACCTAAGCAATGGTCGATATCCCAAGGCCTACTCTACTACAAGGATCGCCTATATATCCCCGATAACGAAGACCTGCAAACCCTTATCGCTAAAAGTTGTCACAATTCCAAAATAGCGGGACATTTCGGACAGGAAAAACCCCTAGAAATTATCACACGAGATTGCTACTGGAAAAAGATAACCGATTGGGTAAACGACTATGTCCAATCCTGTACCACATGCCAACAAGCGAAAGCCCCAAGACATGCTCGCTTCGGATTCCTTAGTCCCTTACAAGTGCCTTATGCAGCTTGGGTCTCTACATCAGTAGACTTTATCACGCAACTACCGAACTCAGCAGGTTATACTCAAATCATGGTTGTAGTAGACCGATTCACAAAAATGGCCCACTTTATCGGATTACAAGAAAACGCGACCACTAAAGAGGTGGCAGAAGCATTTCTTAAAGAAGTGTGGAAACTTCACGGGCTACCATCAGAAATCTTCTCGGATATGGATGCGAATTTCGCAGGAGAATTTTGGGAGTCATTGTGTAAAAAACTTGGGGTTAAGAGAAAAATGTGGACAGCTTATCATCCCCAAACCGGTGGCCAAAGGGAAAGAGTCAATCTAGTATTGGGAGGGTACCTTCGAATATTTGTCAACTACGATCAGGATGACTGGTATCACCTCCTACCCCTAGCCGAGTATGCCTGCAATAACTCTGTTGCAATGGCTCATGACATGACCCCCTTCTTCGCAAACTACTGGTATCATCAGCGAACCGAGTGGTTAAAAGAACCAGAGGGGTGAAATCTAAGAGCCAACCTTTATACCCACTGGATGCAAACGATACATCAACAAGCGAGACAATCACTGGAAAGGACAAGGGAAGCTATGAGACGATATTACGATCGGAAAGATAAGCAACAACCAGACTTTAAAGTTGGTGACTTGGTTATGCTCAATGCAAAAAATATCCGAACGAAACGCCCGTCTAAGAAGTTAGCTCCAAAGCTTTACGACCTCTTCAAAATCCTAGAACAAAGAGGAGAACTCGCCTAGACGTTAGAAATATCAAATCGAGGGGAAATACACCCGGTATTCCATGTGTCGCTTCTCGAGCCCTACCGAACTTCCGTCCGACCTGCCTGAGAACAACCACCGATGACCCCCGAGGACATAGATGGGGATCTTGAGTGGGAGGTGGAAAAAATAGTAAAGAGTGAAATAATCTCTTATGAACGAAGAGTTCGTGGAAGTACCAGAACTTTTGAAGAACTGCGGTACTTCATAAAATGGAAAGGGTGTTCGGAAGATGAAAACACCTGGGAACCACGCGAGTATTTAGAACATGCTAAGGAATGGTTGAAGAATTTCATAGGGAGCATCTTGATATGCCAAATTTGGGCTAAGTAGTATTACAAGGAAAGATTTTCCTGCTGTGGCCAAGTAAACGCGGAAGGTTTTTTACCCTGCCAAGTAGAGTACTAAAAGGAATTTATATATTTATCGCTACACATGTATTTTAAGGAGTTTGAGGACAAACCCCTTTTGGTGGGAGCTAATATTACCCCAGCGGGAATAGCTTGCATTATTATGCGCGAGGTATATGCCACCATGGGGGAGAGCATATATCCAAACCCAAGCTTCCTGAGTAGGGACTTCCCGGAGGCATCTGGGAGACTACTCAGGAATCACAAAAGAGTTCACGTTTCAAGATATGGCCAACTGATTGGAACATGATTAGAGAATCAGTTCTCTACTCTTACTAAGGCATACACATTATGCATTGATAGATGAATATCGGACTTGATCGCTCCATATTCATGATACTATTGGTATGTAGGCATTTAGACTGCATATTCCATTATAGTCTATCAGGACGAAGAGGGCGGGGACTGACTACTGGTGGAGTGGGGACACCCTCAGAAGAAAAAGCAGTCGGGAGATTCTCAGAGTCAAGCTGGGCAAGATTTAGGGTCAAACATTGTTCGCACTTTGTTCTGACGAACTGAATTTCTAGAGAGGTACTTCTTTACTAGAGGAGTCAAAGTAGTGTGAACATTAGTATAGATAGTAGGGCTCTCCCCGATGGTTGAGAATATCATCAAGCAACGGAGAAGAGACATTAACAATGTTATAAGTTATTATGGTATTCTTCTATTACTTTATCGAACAATTCTACTGGAGCCTTCCTGACCTAGAATCTGTTGTCTCGAATATCCCCGGCCTAATTAGCCCGGAATCCTACTGTGTTAGCTACCCCATCACACAGGGTGGATTATCACTCTCCGGGCCCTGCTATTACTGTGGCTTGCGGGATATTTTTAGGGCTATATCCGCTCTGCCTCCATCCAATTTCCATCTGCGCTGGTTTCCTGAATGGGGCCCCGTTGGTCACCACCAACCTTTAACAGCCAGGGGACCTGTGTGGGGGGTGAGAGGGGTGGGGGCATGGGCCAGAATACAAGCAGGGAATCCCAAAGAATACGCAGCAGGCTGGGCTATTGAGTGCGGCGGAGCGGGAAAAGGTGCCTGGGGAGTTATTTTTCCGGGCCCCAGAGTTCCTGTAACAAACTCTATTGAGAAGAGCCTGGAAGCGCTAGGCGCACGGACTCCCCGTAAGGATTTCTGGGACAGACTTACCCTACCTTGACCCGCACGAGCTTCGAAGAATCACGAGAACACCCCCCTCCAGCCCCGGCGTTGGGATAGTACGTCATGACTGAGCGCTGGGGTAGTTGCTTCCCAACACCAAAGACCACTATCAGTGGGACATCCCTTATCACACCGTATATGTCGTGGCTGTCGGTCTGACCGGATCCGGTTTGCAGGGTATATGACGGGAGAACTCCGGGCACCATCTGCACGTGGAAGCAGGTGGATCGAACGACGGCGCATCAGGTTACAGACACTTGAAGACAGGCAGTCGGAACAGTGGATACAGGTAACGGGACGTTCCGCACAAAGGTTAAGCCCATCAGCAAAAAAACCTTTTTCTCCGGACGGACAGAGCCTGCTTCTGGACAAATAGCGTCCGCTCTTTGCGTCCGGTCCTCCCGGATCTCCCGTGCCTTCTTTGCCTTTCATTTCTTGCGTCTGGTGCACCCGGACCCCCCACTTTCCCTCCACAGCGTCCGACGCGCTTGTTGCGGCCCCACCCCCTCCTCGTGCCTCCCCCTTGTATCCGCCCCCTTATCCTCTCGTCTACTGGCCTCCTGCCTACTCCTTGCGGTTGCGCGCGTCCAGCGACCATCCCTGCTACCCTCACACCTCTGGCGACCTAGATCTGTCCGCTTCCATCCGCTTCCGTCCGCTGCCATCCTACGTCGCTTTTTTCTTAGTCTGCACCCTACTGTCATTTCCATAATTCGCTTACTGTTCACAAGACGCCCGGCACGGCCGCCATGCAGACCCCCTACTTTGGTTGTCTTCCCTTCCCACAGGAGAGCATAGTTTCGCATTAATCATCCGCAGAACTCAGGAGGCCGAGTTGAAGCCGGACACTTTCTACGGGAATCTCTCCCTTAGGTCGCCGGCTTCAACTTGGCCGCCTATTCAATTCAATTTATGTAAAACATTCCCTTAAACGCCCACAGATCATGTAGAACTCCTGCGGCCGAGTGGAAGCCGGACACTCAATATGGGCACTGCCAGCATAAGTGTAAGGCTTGAACTTGGCCGTATATTCATATGGAACAATTCATCCCATTTAAAACATCCCCTTCAATACCCGCGAATCATGTATGACTCCCGCGGCCGAGTTGAACCGGACACTCAATATTGGAACCGCCACCTTAAGTGTCCAGCTTCAACCCGGCCGGATATTCGTGTGGAACAATTCAACCTATTTAAAACATTGCCTTAAACGCCCACGGATCATGTAGTACTCCCCAGGCCGAGTTGAAGCCGGACACTCAATATGGGAACCGCCACCTTAAGTGTCCAGCTTCAACCCGGCCGGATATTCGTGTGGAACAATTCAACCTATTGAAAACATTCCCTTAAATGCCCGCGGATCGTGTAGTACTCCCCCGGCCAAGTTGAAGCCGGACACTCAATACGTGAACTGCCACCTTAAGTGCCCAGTTTCAACTAAGCCGAATAAATACTGTACATAATTGGATAGAATAATTTAATATATTTCATTAAACGTCCTCAGATCAATCCTGTGATTCACTATCCATTGCTTCTCCCCGCTAGGAATTTCCTGCGCCTGTCCAATCACTGCCCCTATACTGACTATTCGCATGTCTCGACCATTGATCCGGTTGCCGACTCGAATATGTCCGCTCGGAATGTGAAATCTGCCACCATTGATCGGATCGAGTGTGCGAACTAATGCCAGGCGATGGACAGCTGTGGCCTCACTTAGAATATTTCTTATCTTGAAAAGTGCTAGCAACCGAGCCACCACGCGTCCCCCTAAATCTCCATAGTTCGCTTCCCCACCAGTCTGGACCCACACCCAATCGTTTCTAGAGCCACCGTTGCGGAATGCCCTTGTTCCAGTGCAGCGGGCCCGGTGGATCTGGAACCTGTCAGTTTCCTGA
>Ga0307517_10003717_pt1 | contig 23715 bp, 21 predicted proteins | sample 23_EM_MG_FD_194515 | JGI IMG/M metagenome (GOLD analysis project Ga0307517, IMG submission 194515) | Populus trichocarpa ectomycorrhiza microbial communities from riparian zone in the Pacific Northwest, United States - 23_EM | ecosystem: Host-associated > Plants > Roots > Unclassified | place...
ATCCCTTGGTAACTGGGCCATTTCTCATCATAAGAAGTGTCTAATATTAGTCAAATATAGTATTTCTATAGTTTTAAGATAGGTTTGAGCCCAAGTAGGCCTCAGAATATGTAGAAAATAAAATCTGGCCCAATCAACCCCTAGATTCATTCTGCCACACAGCAAATGAGCTTCCAAGTGCAATTTGGGTCACAAAAATTTACCAAAGACTACAGAGTGGTCCTTTTTATGTTAAGAAGCATTTAATTAAATTTCTACGACCTTTCAATGTGCTAGAACGATGAAGTCCTAATCTAGGGTTTGCATTCATTTGTTTACTTTCCGAATTTGGCAGTGCCAACCTTTTCGCAAACAGCTGTAAATGGCTCTAAGACATATGTCTGACAAAATTTGCCAATGGCGGTGTCCAAGATGCACCACAGTTATGAGATAAAAATGCGAGGACATGGTACAAATCCAGAACCGATTATGGTGGATGAGAACCACATGATTCCACGACCCGAGTAGCCCAAGGTCCAACTGATGGGTACTTAATGCCGGTATGCTGAGACTGGGATTGTCTTCAGTAGACCACCTCAACATTCAACAGTATATATATTGGGTTATTGGATAGTACTTAATTGAGTATATGTACAAAGTATATTGAGGTGTATATTTGAGAGGCCCAGGTAAGGCATGCCATATGCCTGAATGGCAGCTTTATAGATTTCAAAGGACTGATTTTGTGCCAGCTCGGGATGTGAGTCAGGTGGTGGTATGATAGAGCCTCCCTCTCAGAACCATCTGAAACAGGGAAACAGATAAGGGCCTGATTAATATTAAAAGATGAATCAAATAATGCCATGCTGTTGTTTGCCAAACAGGGTTGGCAACAACTTGCGCAGATCAGGTAAATTGATTGCTTTGCATATTGAGTTGCATTGGTGTTGGTTGCAGAATTTCTGAATCCCTTCAATGCCATTATCACCGAGGCCCATTGTTTGTAGCCTACTATGGGATGGCATTAGTCCAATATTTTAGGCAGTGAAATTTGAATGGTACCTGTGAGCCATGATGTCCAATAGTGTGATCATATTGGTGCCTATAACTCCGTTAACTACCATCGGCATATCAATGATTCAATGCCTGTATAAAACAAGTAAATTTTGAGTATCTCAAAGTCAGAGAGTAACTGACCTTGAATATCAACTGGGACAAATTCCATTCCAGAATCAGCTAAGGTAAAATGAGTGAATGCATCACAAGCTTGTCCTGCAAAATCCGTATTTGCACCAGCCTTGTTGCTACCAGAAAATTTCTGCATTCAGTTGTGATCCATTATTGACAAGTGCACCCGGGTTGAGCTTGGACTTTGGGCAATGCCAGATGCAAGGGTTCCAGAGATGCCTCCTGCATTATATTTACGTCTGGTGAAAGAGAGAAAAGGCAAGCAGATTTGCATATTATTTATCACTCAATTCAAGTTCAAGTCCAGGTTATTTAGGAATGTCCTTGTCCACAACGAGTGACAAAGGAGGTGAACTTGGACTTCTCATTACTAAACACTTCTCCCTAGCAGTGGCTGCTGGATCGATATCTATAACAACCCCCAGAAATTTGGCGCTCACTTGAAATATCGGCTGATCCACATTCTGGATGAAATAATAGACGACTTACTGTAGAAATATAATCGTCTGGACTTACTTCAATTCGGCATGGATGATACTGCTCATCTTATGGAGCAAATATACCAGAAGATAGGATCTCCCTAACTGAGTGCAAAGGTTGGATGGTCAGTCTTTGTAGAGGTGGTCAATGTGTACATTGAGCTTCAGACCAGCAGCAATAAGCTTTGACCCATAGAAGCTTTCGATGGTTACCATGTACTTATAATAATAAAGTTATACAGGAGTTGAACATGAGAAAGGTGTCATGTTCACTAACAAATATAGCTATCCCAGTAAAAAGGTCCCAGTACTACCTGCTATCCATTGGCCCAATCCCACTGACGAACGCTTCTTCACCTGTCGATGAATATTGTATGTCGGCATATGCCATATCCTTGAGTTCCGATCAACATCAGCAAGGCTGAGCGTGGAACCATGCGGTTCTCCCACGCTACCGATGGGACTTCCAGATATGTCCTTCCAACGATCGCGGCAATATTTCAAGTGGACAAAAGGTGGGGGCCGGACAACGGGTGTAGAAAGGCGTGGGACTGATGGGATCCATGCGGCTCTCGGACATCGTCGTGATCCTCACCCGTGTCCGCTCTTGTATGTATATCCTCGGGCGTACAATCCTTGCCCATTGCCATGCAAATTACTTACCCCCTGCCAAGCCAGCATCGCCCCACCCTGACATCAATCATGGCTTTATTTAAAGCGGCTGTGATTTTGTTGCAAGACCTAGTCTGCAAACCACCCCCTCGAGTTAAACTCAATGAAGTTCACAATTCCACTCATTGCTACCCTCCTGTCATTACTTCCGATCTTGGTCTCTGGACAAGATGATCCCTTAGCATGCCGCAATTGCAATGCTGACGTCGACGACTCTGATCCTCGAATCGTATATTCGCCTGCCGCAAATTGGTTTCACAAGATAGACCCAATCCAGATAAGCCTAACGGACACGCTTTACTATAATAACACAGACAGCTTCGCAAGTATTGAGGGGTCTAAGGCGACGTTCAAATTCACTGGCGTGGTGGGTCCTCTTTGTTCGACCTACCATTGTATAGCCGTCTCACATGTTCCCCCTGTCTAGGGCATCGAATACTGGACTCTTCAGCCATTTTATGACATTGCAATTCAGATAGATGGGGAAACTCTGAGCTCGGGAAATGGAACTGACCTGAGCACCTCTACAATCATCGTTTTCTCTCGTGCATTCAATACGTCCGGAGAGCATACAATCACTATAACGGCTACCACTGCCGGTACCCCGTATTTGTCGAGTGTCAGTCTCGACAGGTTCCGGTGAGTACTAGGCTTATATATGACTGTGGTGTCTAGTCTCATGGAGTGTGTGTCTTAGAATTGACAATGGGAGTGTGACATCGTCTGCCAAGGTCTCTTCCACCAGTGGCATCGCATCCCCTTCCGTGACGAAGTCCTCTGCTTCCTGCCTTCATTCTACCCAGACCGGGATGGCCATTGCGGGATTCTTAATGTCTTTACTCCTCATCTGTGCTCTATAATTAGTGGGCCGGTGGTTGTATTGCCGTTCTATCAACCGCTCAGGCCTTGGGGTATCTTTTGTCGACTCTCGGTTCCGCTTCCCCGGAGGAAACACCTTCTCGAATCGTTCCCCGTTGTCTCGCTCTCATCTCATTGTATCGCTCTAAACTCATTTAGTATTCATTTGTTGATGAACTACTACATGCATACCCACTGTAGGAACACTTCGAAACATATCGCAAACAGAGATCGCGTCTTATTTCCTTCCCAGAAAAGTTGAAACATTTGCTGCTCAGCATCTTCAGTGCCGTTTTCCTATTTATTTCGCCTCCATTTCCTTAGAAATATTGTGCATCAGACACATTACCGGTTAATGGAGTTAAACCCTAGAGAGCGGAATACACGATATCATAAAAGTCTAGAACAAAAATTTGTTTAGACTGGATATTTTACACGACACTGACTACCGCCTACTACACGGTGCAGGGTAGTTTAAATGCCAGAATTTCGGTGACTTTCTGACAGAGGTAATGAGACCGCGGTAGTCCCAAGTCTTCAGCGCGGACTGGTGTGTACAAAACATGAGCGACCCAATAGCGAATAAGGCGTGATGAAGCGAGATGCGCTGGAATGATAGGCCTGCGATACGAGGGGGGGAGGGTTGTCTAACTACTAGGGAGTACCTTACACGAGACACAAAAAAGTGAATACAGTCAATATAAAGAGGCTATGGGGATGGGGTGAGTGCGACACGACAGGCCGTTGGAAGGTGCCCATAATAAATAAGCAAAAAGAAAAACTAGAGGCGCAAATTTATGGAGATAGTACTAGACTTCATACCACCACTTGTCGGTCCCCAAGGGTGAGACCCTTCTGGACCTATCACTAAGTATTCTTCACATCCGGGCAGTTAGCCACGACTGACCAAAACGTCCATTTCGCCTAGTCAGTGTGACTGCCTACTTCGCACGCGAATTGACTACATCAGAAGCAGTCAACCCTAACTGCCTCCGAGGCAATCTTGTTATGTTCGCTTCTAATTTTCACACAAAACACCAAATTGGAGCCCAGTTCAACCCCAGAGCAGTCTCGTTGTCTCCTCTCACTGAACCTTCGATTGCTTCCGCCAGCTCTCTGAGTGCCAGAACATCTTCGCTAAGTTCGGGGCGGCAAAGTTGATCGTCAATTTCCGGCGCTGTGATTCCGAGTGTTCGTTGAAGGGCCTCCTCTCGCTCTGGACTACGCAGCTTATCGACTGATGTCAAAAGGGTTGGAGGGTTCTTGTATTTTTCGGATGGAAGGCGAGGTCGCTGTTATGCTATTTTAGAGTCGTACCTTGTGATAAGGAGGAAAAGGCACACCGATAGCCTCATATTGAGAGAGATTCAACACCTTGGGATCGTCCCGCTTTAGGGGATCTGGAAAAGCAGATTCCTCCGGTACATATGGCCACTTCAAGGATGTCAATGGGCGAAGGACTACAGGGTCAGCTGGATTGGCTTCTTCAGTCGTGATTGGGCTCTCTACTAACTCTAATTTTCAGAAGCGAGATTGGAATACAGGTTGAAAACCCACTGGGTTCGTTGGCGACCAGACTTTCGTTCGAATTGATTGCAGCGTTATTTAAGTGATTCCTTTTAGGAATGCACGACAATCCTAGGTAAGCCTGTGAGCAAAAAGCCGATGCATTGCTTAATTGTTTACCTTTGTGTTTCTTATAACACGCCAAAGAGCAACTGAGCTTGAGAATCAACACAAAAAGAGGATTTTTTATATCCCGGACGCACTAGACAATTTGACATTGAGGGCAAGTGTACTTGAAGTTCTGATCCAAACAGACTTCACATTGTGGGGTCCTTTTACTCTTGGGCGGCAGCATTCCTCCAAACAAGAATAAAGGATCTAACTAAAAACTAGTACTTCCAAGTTTTTCAAAAGGTCAGCAACGTGAACATGTGACCATAACATCGGCCCGGTAATTCTGGGTTAACTTTTCACGAATCACAACTGCCATGTCGTGGACAGCGAAGATGCGTGTAGGGCGCTCGTAGTATCTTTTGCCTCAAAATATTTGGATGAGTAGATTCTGTAAGACCAAACTCCGAGCGCTAGACCCTGAACGACATAGCCCCGACGTCGGTCGAATGTCCGACACTCAAATGGTAAGAACAAGAGTTTCCTCATTGCTCAAAAAGACGAACAATGGGCTCATTCCGCTTAACCTATAGTAGGTTCCACATCGTCTGACATTTTAACCACCGTGACTTCGCAATTCGAAGGGTTCCCCGAGTATTTGCGACCTCTAAACATGTATTAGCCCAGACACTTGTAGGCACAAGTAAGCACTTAATCTGCAAGAAACCCCTCTCGGAGCCATGGGCGGTGTCAAGAACCAAACAGGGTATTAGGGTGAGTGGTTCTCACATTTTTGCAGCTTTGGGCTGCCAACAATCAGCGATATCACCCGAATATCACCTCAACATAGAGCTTGCTCATTTGTACCAGTGCAATTAGACTTCTTCTATTCGAACTGCTAGATTTTTGCGCCCTTGTGGTGCTCATGTCATCGAGAAGAAAAGAAAAGAACAATAACATTGTAAGAGGTTCACGAGACCGGGATCAATACAGTCGGAACGGAAAGGGACATTCGCTTGTCACCCCACCATTCACTCCCTCCATTCCTCCAACTCAATGAATATAGTTCTAGTCGCCGGAGAAGCCGAGACCTCTGTAGACTCGAATTCCCGAAGAGAAATAGGAAAATCGAAATGATTACCTTACGGGAAATTAAACCCTTGCACGGGGATTGCCTCGCCCCGGGGCTCGTGGGGACAACACCAATACTGTTCATGCACGGATCCCGTCATACATAAAATGGCTTCAGACATATCGAGCTTTCCTTTGTGGACCCCGTTCTTGGTTTCGATTCCTCTCTTTTCATCTTTGCGCTTTCATTTGCCCTCCGCTTGTCAACGTGCAGCGCTGGTAGTTGGGTTATACCGCAGGGTTTCCAAAAGCATACATTGCGGCCACGACTCACTCACGAACCGGACTCAGTTTACGCCGCGTTAAACACAGACGCCTAAGAGAGAAATCCCATCAAAGTTTGTAGCGTGCAGGCAGTGCAGTGGTCGGAACGCCCTCTCCTCATCATACGACGTCCCAAGGAAACAACGCGATCTGAAATCGCGTGAAGCACTTCACGATGCCTCCAATCATGCTTTCCGTCCATCAGGAAACCTGCACGTTCCCAGCGACTCTTCTACCTTACATCGGGGCGGTTATGGTGTGTGTTTGCTGTCACCATCTCTCCGCGAGTAGCTGGACTGACTTCTCCATTCCTCAGTTCGAGACCTTTCTCTATGGTCTCTACGTAATCCTATTCGCCATTTGTGTTTACGTCCTCCGGAGAAAGAAAATGCTCTCCTGGATCCTCCTCGCATCTGCAGTCGCCATGTTTGCCCTCGCCAGCGCCGATATCGCGTACACCTACTACCTGATATTTGGAAAATTAACGAAGGGAACCTTAGGGATAAAGGATCTCAGACCAAAGTTTTGGCTGTATGTTACCAACAAGTGCGTTAGCTCTGGTGTATAATCCATACTTCGGTGGCATTGTAGACTGACATGTGGTCATATCGAACAGCGTCCTTGCCGATTCACTTCTTCTATACCGATGTTATGTCGTCTGGGGATGCAGGAAAGTCGTGATCATAGGTCCTGCCATTCTCCTCATTGCCAGCACAGGTGATCTCGGATGATACTCCCTTCTATATCGTTCCTCAATTAATCAATCCTGTTATCTAGTTTGTGGATTCTTATTCGAAGGTTCTACTCGATTCCAAGCGTGGATATACGTCGTCACGACACTCATCCTCAACCTCACCCTTACTGGTCTGACAGGTCGGTTCTCTTTCCTCGTTTTGCTTTTCCTATCTGTAACGCAACTACAACCCGCAGCTGGTCGTATATGGTGGCTCGCACGCAAAGCTAGGCTCATCCTTGGCACAGGCCTACTCCAGCGGTATAATACCACCATCGTCATCTTGCGAGTGCCTGCGTCTACTCGTCCCGCCCTTTACATACTAACTCAAATTATGTGATTATAGAATTGAATCTGGGGTCATCTATTCTCTCTACATCATCATCGACCTCTTATTGCTATACACTCTCACCGACATCGTGATACTCGACGCCGGCCTTGTCCAAGTCGTCGTAAGTCTACCGTGGCTCACACTTTCCTCTCCAAGTTCGTCACTGGATCTGACTTTTCCTTAGGGAATAATACCAACTCTCATCATCGTTCAAGTCGGTCTCGGTCGCGCAGTGCGCGACATCGGAGGGGACGACGCCATCTCGCGCCTCGATGCGAACAAGAACGCTCTGAACCGCTCTTACCCCGATATGATACCCTGCGAGTCTGTTCCCTCGCGCTCGCGGGATTGTTGTCCCTGTCCAGACCATCATCACGCGTCGTGCGAGACGTTCGTTGTGCAGCACGACCAAACTCGCTCCGAGACGACCATCGCGAGTCCCAATTGGCCTCCATCCTCACCGTTGTAGATGATTTTAACCCCACGACCAGATATCACATTTCTTGTAGGCCTCCCGTACACGTGTTTGTGAAGGACCTTCCGCCGATATGAATGACCGAACGAACGATATGAATGACCCCCCCGATTTCGTTTGCATATGCATGATCTCACCTTTTTTTCGCACATTCTTACATATACCCCTTCATTGACTTTATACCTATTCCTCAAATTTTCATCCCGAATTTTCCTTTCACGGTATCCTTCATTCTACTTTCTCTCTTTATTGCCTCGTTGATTTATTTGCGCCACTTTCCCACCAACTCTCTTTTCACAGATACATTCGTTCTCCAATTGCCTTCGTTTCGACTTTCGATCTTCGTTATATTTCATTTCCTCTTCCCTCTCCACCCCTGCTATTTACTGGCTACATTTAGCCTAGTTCACTTCAGACTACGCTCCTTCATCACTCTTCACTTCCTTCATTCAACCACTCCACATCACAGTTCCAAACCTCTCTTGTATCCATTCCATGTATAACACGTACACCATTTTTATATTTCCGATATTCCTGCCCATGGATGGCATTACCATTTGTAGTTTACCCCCCCCTGATCCAATGTAGCATCTATAACCATGAAATCGTATATCCTGCCAACAATGTTGATTGGCATGGAATTCTACAAGATTGATTGAGAACGCACTGTGAACCCCACCTTGGTTGAAACTCAACCCACCGTAGGATACATACTGGGTGAATTATGTAAATCAACCTAATTTTTAGGATGAAAACCATCCTAACCTGATCCATCCTACCGCAGGATTGTTTTGAGTTAGCAAGTCATTCAACCTATCAGGCAACCTAAATTTAATATTTAAGTTAGGAAGCCTCACAAGTTCTCGCGCGTTCCGGTTGTGCGACATGTTCAGACTTAGGGAAATTCATCTCTCTTGTCTTCCCACCACCACCACGGTCACCACCTGCTTCCCTGTCACTGCGCCCACCTTGCTATTAGACGGCAACCATGGCATACTGCTTCACCTGTCATTATTCTCAACATATTTTAGCTCGTTATGCCAATGTCGGATGATTGAACCTGCCGTCCCAACTCTGCCCGAGCGCGATTAATGCCCAACACCCTTCTTCCCAACTTGAACCAGGTGGACGTTGCGGCATCACGTCCATTGCTCCAGGTTTACAGATGTGAACTACTACCTCTTCAATCATTTATCCTCACTCATTGCCATTTGACCTTGCAGGCAGGACGTTCCACGCTGACTTGGAGAGCCTGGTTGGCCAACATGACCATAGCTTCATGCCAACACAAGAGCCTATAACATCGTCCATTACCAAGGTATGTTTTTCCTGGTTTATCTTTAACATGAGGATTAATCTTGCTGACATTTCGATGGTCAATGGTAGTCCAGAAATGTTCAATTGTTCAACCGTCTCCTGGATTCACGCAATTGGATTTCATATCCCGACTTGCTTTGGCGCGCTCACGAGGTCTGACATTCTCAGCGTCTATATCCATTATCTCTCGAAAGCCACTGAAAGTTCATTCGAAATGACGTGGCCCAGGCTCTCTTCCGATGATTCATCCACTATTGGGCCCTATGTTTCATCAGGCCGCCAAAGCCTCTCTGGACTAGGAAATGATAGCAGCTCAAATTGTCTTCGGTTAGCCTTGACCACCACAGTGAAGTTGTGGTTGTTACCTTGTTATGACTATTGAAAAGGACGAGGATCAAGACGGAATTGGCCGAAGTGTATTTCATGCGGTACACTCTGATTATCTAAACGCAACTACGGTAAAATGAATAACGATAAGTTAATACTAATGCGAGTCCAAATAGTGTCCACAAGTTGCATCCCCATCGAAAGGTTCGAACACCAAGGATGCAAAATCTCCCCTCGCTGGCATTTAAGCAGTCGAAAAGTCGAACTTCTGGTTATCTCCTCCCGTGCATGGCTCAAGGAACAGTGGATCTGACAGCGTAAGATCAAGCTGCAGGCACAGATCATTGGCGGCCAAGGATATACTGCACTCAGAAGTGAATGGACTACTGGAAGGTGAAGGATCACCACATTCTCCGCAGCGCACGTTCCAGAGTTGAAGACTAAATAGTATTGATTCAAAGGTTACCGACCATGCAAGTAAGGATAAAGGTTTGCTCACGGATCAGCAGAGTTGAAGTTGATATCAACTACATTGAGGTGGCTGCCTGGAGTCGTTCCAGTAGCAGCTACGACCTTATCAACAGCGCCAACGGGCCTGGTGAGTCAAGTCAAAAATCGAACACCAAACGAACGGAGACGGTCGACAGCTTACCTGATCACGAAGGTATTAGTCGGTTGGCCTGTGAATTGGAAGTTGTATGGTGGACTGGGCTGGTGTGTAGCATCGCCTCTATTGGTGACAATCAAGTTGGCACCCTGGAAGTTGGGGCGACAAGTGCCCGGCGGCGTGGGGTTACGGGGAACGAGAGGCGAAGCTGAAACCACGCCCAGAAGAGAAAGAATAAGAGCAGTGACTTTGGAGGAAGAGACCATCATGGTATGCAAGCGAATTCGAAGATTATAACGTGTTGTGAAAAGAAAGTTAAAAGACTGAAATGTAAGAATTTGAATGAGGACGGTTTGCGCGTTTTACCTGCACTTTATATAGGATGGAAGAGAAGCTATGCACAGGCACCATAATATTCGCCCTCAGCGCAGGCGGCAGTACAGCATTGGATGGATAGGCTGGACAATCAGTATCACAGCTTTTTTACGGTGCCCGCTAAGCTACAAGTTTGGCTCCTTCCTATAGAAATTCAATGATATCTACCTTAGCGCTCCACGAGCCACGCACGGCCCATCAAAAACCATCCCCGGGATGACTGTTGGATCTCACCTGAGCGGTGTAGCGGCCGCTGCCAGTGCAGACTCAACTGGTGTTAGAATAGTAATTTGCATAGCTTCGTGACACCCAACTTTTTTTTGTGCGCTTATGTCGGAAAAATGCAAAGTGCCTTCTAAGGAATTTTCCAAATTTGTAAGCGACCTGATTCTTACCCCACGGCCAGGCCGACACTACTTATTCATTGGACTCCAGCTGGGCATATCCTCATCGGATTTGGCCAGGCAATCAGGGGTGCCAACTAAGTCACTGGGTTTGTTCAACAGCCAGCTGGGACTTAGGTCACTCACTTAGCGCGTGTCTCGTTCGACGATCCGAGCAGGGTTTCAGGTAGGAGTCGTACCGCGATGGACTCCTGACACCTGTGTGCTCTTCGTCTGTTCTGCGGTTCAGGACTGGCGTTTTTTCTTCTCTTCTATTATCGCTTGTCATTCAGTGTCAGTATCGTCGCTCTGATTCTTTGATGGACAATTAGAAGTCGAAGCTTTATTATATAGCTTCACTTCACGTTTGGCACCTCGGCTTTTCATGCATCACGCGCACGGCGGAGACCTGGTGCGGCCGCTATACAATGCGCCGGACGTCAATCCAACAGGTATTCTCCTCAACTGCGAGGACACTACATGGACAATACACTTGCGCATAGCTACGTAAATGTAGATAGAAACGAAAGGGTTCAAGGAAAATCCAAAACTAGAGGCACATACCTCCATCACCAACCCTTCCGCAAAAAATCCCTGGTGCGCAGCCACTGGTATATACACACCAGTCATAAGATTTCAATTGAATCACAGATGCTCTCCTTCAAGTCTTGAAAACTGTAATGAAGCGTCGGAGTCATGTTCCACAAGACCGCCCGAATGATATCAGGAATGAACTTGAAATAAAGATACAACCATAACCCAACCATGAGTACCATCAGGATGGACACACGCTCCCGGGTCGCTGGAAGTTCGGCTTCTCGGATTATAAATGTTCCATAGCAACTAGAGAAGATCAGGATTGATTGGATAATGAGGATAACGCGGTGATATTTGGTGGGGTCGGAAGGACCAAAGGAGCTCAGGCGACGAAGAGCCTTCACTTTTCTCTGGATGACTGGAACCATACTGGTCAGAACGTGCAAGACGTTAGAAAGGTACAGCAACAAATTTTCACATACGCTTGGTCACGGTCGCATTTGCAATTGAGGGAGGAATGAAACGAGCCAGATGATCTCCCGTAGGCTGCCACCTGATCACTCCCGGTGCACCAGTAGCAACGAAAAACCAAGAGGGAATCAGTGTCAATGCCATAAACATGTGGAACACAATCTTGAAAGAAAGGGCATATTTATCGTCTCCTAGCTCTGCGACTAGTACATCGAAAAACAAAAGGAAAAAAATCGTCCACAGGTTCTCAGTCACGAGGAGAATGAGTTGTAGGAGTGAGACAGAATGGTGAACAAGCCGCTCCATGGGATGTCTCTGGGCAACTGCTGGGTTGTCTTGAGTGCTCGTAGGTAAAGTTAGGAGGGACATTATGACATACCTCTCTCGACTTTCCTGAAGAACTGGCCAGCATGGTATCGAATACCGGAAGGTAAAAGAGTAGTGGTTGATGCGAGGATAGGCGCCCATGGCAGCTGTTCTATTAGAAATGAGAGGACGAAAACGAAGATACTAATGGAGGGTATGTAGCACGTGACAACCATAAAAATGTCTTCGAGAGTGCTCTTGGACAGACTTGGGCCTATAGAAAGTTGAAAGTCCTCTGGGATGCCAATGGGGGGCGTTTCTTTGACAAATGGAAGCAGCAGGGAGCTGTAAACGACGAATAGGAAGCTCAAACCAATGATGTTCGGCACCGAAGTGGCACCCTTCCTTGGGCCAATGAAGTCTGAACGAGAATGAATAAACTAGAAGCGGAAATCGTTTTCCAAAGACTTACTCATGTGTATGATATCGGAACGATCTTTCCGAAAGAATGAGGACCATCGCCTTAACGAGTTATTCTCATATAGACCACCATAATAGAGCCTAAATGGTGGAGTTACATGATTTAACCTTGCACGGAGTGAACCGGAGGAAATCAACTCACAATGATGTGCCAAACCCCGCAGCAAACCATTCCACCCAAATAGAACCGGTGGATAGGTTTGTGAATGTGTAAGTAGCTTTAAGGGACCCAAAGAAAAACACCGCAGCTGAGACAAGGATGCGGTACGAGGTGACAAGGTGTCCTGGATCGATCTCAAGGTCCAGTTCAGTTGACAAATACTCAGGGCGCCGAATCGACAACCTCCCCGCTAGATACCAGACGACGTCGACGCAATCAGGTTTAAACAACCATGAGAGGTACTTGGGTACGCCTGTGCGTGTCTCATAAGATCCGAGGAGGAAAAACCTATATAAAATCGAATTTAAGTTGTGCAGCTCGTCGACGTGGGTCAACTCACATCGAAGAGACAACAACACCAGTCACCCATTCAATGGTAATTGGAACTGTGACACCTCCATTCTGACTTATTATAGCTTTCGCCGTCCCAAAAGTTACTGGTGTTAACAACATGATGAGACGATACGGTGATATTTTGGGGTGCCATCGAGCCCGAGAGAGAGTGGGATCATGGGGGGGTCCGTGAGATGTGACGTCTGGTTCCAAGGGTTGAAGGGGATACATTGGAATTGAGGCAAGTTCCCAATCATATGACGTATAATCGTGAAAGTCGATCCGAGATGCACCTGGCCTGTATTCGGCCGCTCGGTTACCCCTCTCCCTTGGGTCGACATTCTTTCCTTTATCAGGACGAACACGGTGAACGAGCTCGATGACATCTGACCCTCTGGCGGAATTTGTCTCTGTCGGAATAATATTCGAGATTAGGTTGCATGTGGCGCCACCATACTCTCGTGGATCAACGCCCTTCCCCTTGTCCTTTGACTTCACGATGACGGTGGAGAGGTCTCTGTCCTCGCGGCTCTCGAGGTCACGGCCATTGTCCGTCAAAATCTCAGCGGCAATCACAGGTTCCTTGGCCGTTGTGGTGTCGATTAACTCAGAGCTACGCTCCTCATAATCATCGTCACCCGCGGCGCAAACTGGGTTTGGATGCGTCGTGGACACATGTTCCGAGGCAAGTCCACCCGATGGAAGAGTTGCCGGTCTATCAAGAGTGCGGTCTGAGGTGGTTGAAGGGGGATCAATTCGGATAGGAAGCTTCACAGAGTTGAGGTCGAGGGTTTTTGTGTATAGCGTGCATGTGCCGGCTGTGTGGCCTCGATGTTATTTCCTCATAGTCAGTGATTGAGGAACGCTGAATCGACCTACCTATAGAATTTTGCGTGGTTCCAATTGTAGGGATGCTTGCGCACCTGCTCCGAAGACCCAGGTTCCCATCATTCTTCGTCTCTTGTTCTGTTTGTAGGGTTGATGCAGCTAAAACCACACCAATCATTTTCACGTTGAAATAAAGGCCGGCGTAGATACTCACAGACTTTATGTTGTCTAATGCAGGGAGTGCAGAGGCTTTTTTCGACACCACGATAAGAAACGTCATCCGGTGAAGGGTCCTAAACTTACTTAGTTTCAGCGATATTTGGGAAACAACCCATCCCAAGGACGATCTCCTCTTGAGCGTTAACCTTCGCATTGCGTTGCTCTTCTGAGTCCAATTTGGGGTTTGATTGGTCGACTGTGGATACCAGGTGGTGATTAGGAAGGCTCATTTCCCCCAGGTCAAGAAGCGCGAATCAGAACTGGAGCTTGCAGTCGACGTTCAACGGAGGACGATAAACGGAAGAACGTGACTCTCACCGGCATCACCTCACACTGCCTTTGACGCACGCAGACTGCTTTTGGGACATGGCATCCGCAAACAGTAGAATTTGGAGGAAACATACTGTATACAGTATCTCGTCAATGACGTAAGCTCAGCCCCTGTTGGACAATGGATACGAGAAGATCAGGGGTTTCTTAAAGTTCTGAGTGATTCGCTGATCATGAGAGCAGTTGCAGGAGTCGGTGAATACAGCAGGGATATGCCATGGAATGGGACACGCGATCCCGCCCACAGCAGCAAAGACACCAACGCCAACATTTATTCCGTCTTGGTTTTGGCAGAGGAGGCACCAGCGTTGATGGAAGTCGCGCCAAATGCAATTGTGGGTAGGACGGAAGAAGACCGTAGTCCGACTGGACGAGGACATCCTGCCTCAGATCCATATGACCTGCTCGCTCATTTCCAAGTCAGGTCGTCGAATTTTCTCGACGGGCTCTCTTTTTAGCCGACATCTGGTGCAGTCGAGTCATCACAAATTTGAAGAAATGATGTTCGAAGCCGGGATTGCTAAGTTTGAACCAGCCATTTCATTGATTATTATGGACTTTTTTACATTACGCACTAGCGCGCTTCTAACGCACATGATTTTATGGCTAATGGAGAAGAATTGAGTGAGGAAAGCGTGTTCTAATTCTGGGCTGTTTTTGAACCATCAAAAAAAAAAATGCGGTACGTCGCAAGTTGCTATAAAGCTACTTAAATGTAAGCTGAAAAGCAACCTAGGAGTGGCAGAAAAATATTGTGACAGAACTCAACCCACTGTATGGTTGACTGAAAACCAGCTGAGTCGACCTCATTTTGCGATAGGTTGTTTTTGTCCATATTAGATTGAAAAGCATCCTAAGAGGACTAACCTATGTTCAGTTATGTAAAATTCGGCTGTAGTCCGTTGAAATTCAACCTAACCTCCGCTTGATATCAACGCGTGGTAGGCTGAATGATAGGTCGAACTTCAACCTTCATGATTGCTACAGTGGCGTTAATAATAAATTGAATAATCCCCAAACCAGTGTTTGGATAAAGTATGATTACAGTACAAAAGAAAACACTACAAGAAAATAATACGAATACCAACATGAAGGGAAGTACAATATGAAAAATAGAGAATCAGAAAACCACACCGAAGTATTGTAGTTTCGAAAATTTCAAGTCCATCATCTTGATCCAACCACAAAGCGGCAATGAATAAACGTCCGGCGAGTAAGAAGGGAAGGTTTGACTAAGGGAAGGAACGAAGGAGATCGTGTGGCGTCGCAAGAAAATTTAGAGCGGTCATCAAAAAGGCAGATGGGTCTTGATCTAACACGAGGATAATGAGATCTATTAGAATTCGCTGCAGAGGAGGTAGACTCACCACTTGAAATGTCGGTATGGTCTATAATCTCCGCTTCCAGGCAGCCGAGGACCTTATCGTACCAGGGCCGGAGACGGGAGGTGGCAGGAGAAGATCATTAACCATAGATACAAGGTCACCTCTAAGCCCACTGTCGCTATCCTTGGACAATACGCCGAGCTCCAAAATTCCATCGACAAGGTGTTGGAGACCAGGAAGCAGAGGGCCTGCATCCACACTCGAAGCCTTATCCGATGCGTTAACCATGCTATGTGGGGAGTGAACAGCGGTGGGTTTCACAGATGGCGACAAGACATAATGTCCATGAGCCCATGACTGAATGTCCTCCGCGACGTTGACGATCCGAGTGAGATATCCCTCAACTTGGTCCAGCCCCATCTCTGCAACGCATCCACAGCTTTGAATGGCCTCGAGATACAGGGCAGAAATCGCTACAAGCGCGTCAACTGACATAAGGAGCTGGTCAGCCGACTTGGACGAGAGCAGCTCGCCTGTGGCCCGCACAACGCGAACAACGAGGTCGGTGTCGATAGTCGAATTGGTAGGAGGGGTGTGCGAGGGTGTTGGTGTGGAAGGGGGTGAGATAGAGACAGGGGATGGAAGGTTGGATCCGGCGTCCGACAATCCAAGGTCCAAATCGATAAGAGCGTAGACTTCCGTCGCCACTTGCGAGTCAACATAGGTAGAATACTGCCGTCTTGTCGGTTGCCGACGGCGCACGCCATTCGGGCCAATACCCAACCCATCCAACAATCCATTTACCACGCTATTGAGTCCATTCCCAAGGCCATCGATAGATGTAACACTTTTGATGTCGCCCAGGCCCAAGCCGTCGAGAAGGTGATTCAGTCCAAGGATGATCGGTAGGTCTCCAGATTCCTTTGGCGGCAAGGACGAGAGGATGGTCGATGAACTGGGGCTGATCACAATTGGGTTCGCTGCATACCAATTCTTCAACCCTAACGCCGCCTTGGTAATGAGCGCGAGGTACTCGACCGCATTATCAAGCCCAAGGTACGCCACACAGCCACAACCCGCGAACACATTTGCCAAAGCCGTGCAGGCGTTAATGAGTTGATCGGTACTGGTCACCAGCGAGTTCACTGTTGGCGACTGGAGGAGGTCGGTTGTAGCTTGAACAATGTTTGCAACCAAGCCGGGGTCCACTGAGTCTTGAGGATGCGAGGTCGAAGTCGGCCCACCTGATGAGGAGGGTGATGTACACGAGCCCTCTAGCTTGGCGACTAAGCCAACGAGATCTTCGATTTGGGTCAACAAATCCGAATTGACTGTTGCAGTCGCATTAGCGTCCACTGAGAGAGGTAAACCTTCGCGCTTGAAGTTGAAAGGACCGATTCCAAGGCCAGCTAACAACCCATTAACAGTATCACTCAGCCCGGAACCGAGACCATCGACGGTGGCACCAGCTGTCACCGGACCAAGCAGTCCAAGAGTAGCGCCTGTTAAGAGGTCTGACAGTCCAACAATGATCGGGTCGTTGTTGATATTTGTGGTTGCTGGACCAGAAGAATGGGGGACCGATGCTGTGATAGACGAAGAGGGGACGGGGACGAGATGATTATGGCACCAATTCTGCATCTCAAGGGCGGCGTTGTCGATCGCATCCAGGTTTGCGACCAAAGGCCGGAGTCTAAGAGCGTCGACACAACCGCACTGGCCCAACGCGCCTTTCACGAGATTATTGACGTTGACGAGACCATCGACCGCAGAAATGAGGGAGGAAACAGTTGGAGCTTGGAGGATATCGAGGAGAGCCTGGACGATGGCAGCTATTAAGCCGACATCGACGGAAGGAGTGCCAGAAGGGGAATGGGCCGGGTGAGAAGGTGCTGTCGGTGCGGGATAAGTGGCCGACGATATTGATGAACCTGAAGAAGAGGCGGGTAGCGGCGGAAGGGAGCCAGAATTGCCTTGAAGGTTAAGAACAAGGTCGACCAGGCCGACAATCTGCGCCAAAAGATCTGGTGCAATTGTCACATTAGGATTTACGCTGGTGATGTTGTAGTTGTTAGGCCCGAGGGACAAGCCGTTGAGGATGCCATTTACGGTGCTGGATATTCCGTTTCCAAGACCACTAACAACGACCCCCGAATTGCCGTTCAACCCAAGGCTAGACAGCAAGCTAGATAGTCCGATGACGATGGGCTGCTCCGGCAAGTTGGGGGTGGACGAAATGCTGGGCGGTTGGTGACCATTACCAGCCGACGTGAGACTTCCAGGAACAATCGGGTTGTTGTTACACCAGTTCTGCATCGAAAAAGCAGCGTCGATGAGTTGATTTAATTCCTGCACCAGTTCGCCGATTCCAAAGACTTGAACGCATCCACACCTGGCTAATAGGGAGCTAAGTAATTTGCAAGTGCTCAGGAGGGCATCGGTGCTCTCAACCAGTGACGAAACGGTAGTAGAGCTGAGAAGGCCGAGTGTATTGTGCGTGATCTCGCCGATAAGCGCTGAAATTTCGCTTGAAGATGTTCCGGAAGCTGGTTGGGAGGAAGAAGACGGAGGTGCGAGAGATGGCAATTTGAGAACCAGATCGACAATGGCAATGATTTGGGTGAGGAGGTCGGAGCTTATATTGACATCGGCAGTGGCATTGGCGGAAAGAGGGCTAGACCGCTTTTGCACTCGCATGACTGGATTACGCATTGCGAAAGGAATACACTCGTCGACCTGAGGACTTGGGATCCAGCCATTCTTGCAGGAATGGACGACGCAGCGACTCTGGGAGCAGGAGGTGCTCTTCGCATGGGGGATGGTGGAACAGTCTATGCCTGATGAATGACGAATGGGTTCCGCTTCGAAGAACGTATGAGGCGCCATGCAGCCACCACCTAAAAGCAAACAATTAGATTGGACCAACAAACCAAAAATGATACGTACAGCTGTCTTTCTTTGCTGAGGTATCGATACATTCAAAAGCCAATGTGTCTTCAAAGCCTGGGATACCACATACGGCTTGTTGCGAAGTGCAGGAGGCCTTCGCTTGAGCGAAAGTTGTGATTGGGGCCCTTCGCGCCTTTAGTGAACGAGGTACAGCAGAGCTACAGCCCTGTGGTTATTAGGTTAGTTTATCGGAAATTCGAGTGATAGCAGGGAAAACGAGGGGGAAATAAATATATGCGCGAAGATCGATCGTACTTACCTGAGGGAATACATCGCAAACACCATTGCACGAAATATAAGGTGGAGCGCATACACACGTATTACCGTTGAGAACGTAGTTGGCATCACATTCATAATGACACGGATCAGCATTGTTGCAAGTGTGATGGGCATTCGGCGGGAAGGAACATTGTTGAGCTTGAGGTGAGGTGTTAATCTATAAAATGTAATCATTACGTGCATAAAGGTTGTTCTTGAGAACTTACCAATGCGGTTATGAGTGTCGAAATGGCGTTCTTTCCGAGGAGTCCGACGAGAACTTGAAGTTCGATGTTGGTGTCAAGATAGAGATCAAGGTCCTAATGTGTTTTCTAAGCGTATATGCTACCGAACGAGTCAAAAAACCCAACCTTGAGACACAAACAAAGTTGGATTGTTGAGCCCGCGTCGAGGGGGTCCAAAAGCGAGCCGAGCCCAAGTAACTGGGAGGCATCAGCAAGGAGGTCTACGTTGAGGTTGATGCATACATCTAGGAGGTCGCGGGTGACGCGATGTTGACGCGACGTCAGGACCTGGGGCGCAGGAGAATGCTTGTGTTCGCGACGGGCAAGGGCATACGGGTGGATGGACAAGACGAGAGTGGGATAGAGGAAGAAAAGAACGAGGTTGGAGACAAGGAGCGTGAAAAACGGTAGACGCATGGTCTGCGCCGTGAATGGGGGTGGTTTGGGGCCAAGATGGGGGAAGGGCATTTCGTGGAGGAGGGTGGCTTATATATGAGTATATGCATCGGAGTTTAGATCGAGCACGGGTTCTTCGAGAAGGACACAGAAGACTTTGACGGATTAGTAAATGAAATTGCTATAAGCGTCTAAACAGCAAGTGGAGAAGTGGCGTCGGGATTTGTCAGAGCGCCTTCGACGTTGTTCTCATCCTTCTCGTCGTCGTCGTCGGAAGACTCATCAGAGTCATCCATTTCAACATCCTCCTCCTCACCCATCACGTCCGTCGCCTGCGGATGTCCATGGAAGTGACCGTGCCCATGATGTCCAAGTCTCGGGTCCCAGTCCAACTCCTCTGGCTCCTCGACCTCGACCTCGACCCTCTGCTTCCAATCGAATTTCTCTCGCAGCATCGTCACCGCTCTCACTGCCCTGTCCGCCCGTCGATCATGGGCACCACGAATCTCCGCACACTCTTGAAGGACGTCCTCATACTCTGGTTTCCGGGGAAACGCACCCGGGAGCGGAGGAGGGGGAGGTGTCAGGCCCAACACAGCTAGGGATCCACGTGTCGACATGTGTTCTGCCAACCTTCGTACCGTGTCGTTCTCGGTCCGTAGGACATCTATCGTCTGCTGATTCCTCAATAGAGGCACGACCTCCCCATCGAGCTGAGCGTCGGTCATCGCCATGCCCGGATGAAGCGCGATCCGTTCATAGATGTTCTGTCCAGGCGCTTTCACATTTGCTGAGGTGGGGAACGGGTGTACAAGTGCAGTCGAAAAGTTGTGCGTTTGTGATAGCAACATGCTGTATTTCGATAGGATGTCTGGCCATGCTGGCATCGCGGCTGGGTGGCCGCCTGCCTCGAGGGTCCATTGAAGCACTTGGATCGAGTCGATGATTTGGTTAGCTTTGAACTTGAGCGACTCCAGCTGTGGGATTGGGAGTGCCGGCTTGGGGAGCACAGTCAACCCTGGGGCAGGTCCAAGAGGTCGAGAATTAGTCGACATGTAAGGGCCAATAGTAATTCCAGCTAAGCAACAAAAAATCCTATCGGTATAGCAGATGGACGCGTCTATTCAGCTTTTGAGTTGTGGTTGAACGTTGAAAACGTTGCAGAACGAAAAACGCAAATTCAACGGCCCGCGTTTATTTGTCGACGACGGGGCCGCCAAATTTGGTCCAGATTAGATTAGATCTTCCACTCTTCTTCACACAATCATCTCGCATTTTTAGCAAACTACAGGATGGAATCACACCCCTCGGTAAGGAACGTATTCATGGACATTCAAATCATTACTCAATACACTCCAGTATCCAGCTCTTTCGGCCCTGATCGCAAAGTATCCTCGACATTCTGGGAGTCTTTTCCAGGCCTATAACGACATCATTTATGGTGAGCGGAGACGAAAAGAGAATCTGATCTGTCTTTAACAAGAAGAAAACGAAACTTAGCTCAAAAATGGAATGACGTCGGACTGATTGACCTTGAAAATTGTGCACGAGGGGCAATCAACGGAAAGAAACGCGACACGGTGAGTTCCCCACAATTTAGATTGATTAGAAAGGTTCGAACTCCAACTGATACATATCCTCTTTCCTAAGGACGAGACGCTATACATAATACCGTGCTCGCTCTCCGAGACAATCAATTTTTCATGGTTCGAGTTCCTCTTTATTATCGTCTATAATGAAAAGTGTTGACATATATATGGCCATGAAACAGGCTGCAATCCGCTTTCTCTCAGCTATTCCCACCACCTTTACCCAGAAATCGTTCAGTGGAAAGCGACACAAGCTCACAGGAAGTCGAGCCCTCCCTCTATCTTGCGATTACATCCTCCGACGCGTCAATTGTTTACTACAAACTCAGCCAGGGAATCGTCAAGCCTACAATCTAGCCCTTAATTATAACAAAGGATTTTTCACGTCTCTGGCAACTTGAATTGAAATGCCCACTCTGCCTCTGGCCACATACTCCAGTTCAATATTTCCGGTGTCCATGAAAACCTTCATTGACCTTGCCAGTACTCCGATAGGAGGAAATCCTCATGGAAGTTGATAACAAACCGTGGTCGACCTCATCTGGATTCTCATTCATACGGGGGTTTTATAAAAGGTTAATGCCCACTATCCAAGATAGAGCTCCTAAGATAAAGCGCGCCAGAGGATAATTCAAGCCAGAAAAGTTATCTCTTACACAAGTAAGTAATATTTACGAGACATCGCCATATGCCGGGGGCGGGGCTTCTGTTAAATAAGATGCCGTTGTATTCCTGTTCCCCGCAGAAACAAAAGTCGCTCGACCGCCTGGTGATATCGTTTCTCTAAACGAACTTGAGCCAGTCTGAACATCAGTTCCGCTGCGATCCAATGATGTAGATTGGATCGTTGAAACGTTGGAACGTAGGAAAGGTGCAGCGCTCGTGGAGGAAGGTAGCGAATTTGGTAACATCGAGCTTGATATTGTGTGAGAGGCGTCGTATGTACCATCGAATGGTTCTCTGTCTTTTCTATCTGCCATAAGAATAGAATTTGAAGCCGTCGAGGATGGGCCGTCATGATACGGCATTTGAAAGGGGGTGGGTGCCGTATCATTTCCTGTGATAAGAGGTTAGAAAGCGAGAAGGCGTGAAATTGAGGTACATGTGTGCCGTACCTCCGAGTCGCTGCTGTGTACGAACAGAACTTTCAAAAGGTGAAAAGGCCGTTTGTAAGTTAGCTTTCTTCCGACGACGGCGAAGAAATGTTAGGAGGACCAGTAACAGAATGAAAACGAGGGCACCCAGGGCCCCTCCAACTATCGCAGGTATTGGGACTGTTTTGGCTGTTTTGGCTGGGGTATTTGACGTATTTGATAACCCGCTCGCATCAGACACTGGAAGGAAGGTGGGAGACCCGGAAACGGTAGGGGAGACGTAGATAGTTTGGAACGAGATAGAGATGCCACTAGTACTGCCTGGGATTTGTCGTCGTGAGATGAGCAGTATTTTACGAGGATACATCTTGCTCACTGGATGTTGTCACAGATCCGCGAGGGATCGACGATGACTCGGAAGAGACTGATGACCCTGGCTGCTGAACTGTAGTTGTAAGGACAGTGGTAGTTGTTGGCGAAGTGTCGCTTGGTTTTGAAGGAGTGTTGTCCGTTGGATCGTAGTCAATTCGGTCAAGGCGTAAATAAGCCTCCGTTCCAGCATTGGTGAGGGTGACTAAGTGGCTTGCAAAAGGAAGAGGACCAGAATCCCACAAGACAACCTGATATTGCACTGGACCAGTAGTGGCATGCGACACGGGTATTGTAGCGCCGTTGTCAATACTGACCGTCGCCCTTGTGCGAACGACTGAATCCCCAGTTGGAATGGTGCATATTATGGCAACTCGAGATCCTAACAACTGGCATGAGCGCTCTCTTCGAATTTGTGAGCTTTATATCTCACATACATACCTGTAAATCTAAACCTGGCGTAGGTTCCAAGAATTGAGGTGCTATGCATTGTTCCTGTCCATGGTGGATCCGAAGTAACCAACACCCAATCAGAGGAATATATTACTGCTGGATCATTGTCGTCAATTGAAGCACTATAAATAGACATCGAAGAGCGCAAGGGGAGGCAGAGAAAGGAGTGTGAGGGAGGATTAATAGTGAAGTAAGTTGAGAGAGAAAAACAGAAAAATTAAAAGACTGACATCAAATCGAAAGGCGTGTGATTGGCGCCGCCGGATGTCAGATGGATTGATCATGAAGATCCTTCTGTTAGACGCGCCGGCGCGCAATTCAACCTGCGGCCTCTTCGGACTCTTTGATCAATTCTTGCTCAATCCATACCGACTTCATAGGTATCATCTATTGACTAGATTAGCACTCACTGCTAAGGCCAACTTATATTGCAGGGTTCCATTGACAAAACACAGAACCAATACGACAACCGTGTTTTGCGGGCCAATTTACGCTGGGTAAAATCCTTTATCAACAATGTTACCATGGAAACAGACAAAATTTACATCCCATTTGTATGACATGCAATATATTCTGACCACAGCAATGACTCTCCAGGTGGCTATATATCTAAGACACGCAATAGAAAAAAAAAGAG
>Ga0307517_10003718_pt1 | contig 23713 bp, 10 predicted proteins | sample 23_EM_MG_FD_194515 | JGI IMG/M metagenome (GOLD analysis project Ga0307517, IMG submission 194515) | Populus trichocarpa ectomycorrhiza microbial communities from riparian zone in the Pacific Northwest, United States - 23_EM | ecosystem: Host-associated > Plants > Roots > Unclassified | place...
TTAATGTTGAATGATGAAATAAAAAAAATATCAATTTAAAAAATTTATGAAATAGAAAAAAGTATAAACACTCTCAAATTAACGAAACACAATTCATTTTAATATCTTTTCCATTGTAAAAAGTTAGGATTTTTTATTTTATCTTATTAAAATTTTAGCAAAATTTCATGAATCATCATTATCAATTCTTACATCATAGTATCACAACATCAAAGTTTTTGTCAACATGTCTCAGGATGCACATTAATGATATAATTTTATTTTCATCAAAACTTTACATAAGTTTCTAGCAATCAATTTGGTATGTGAATACGGGAATAAACGCACATATAAATGCTCATGTGTATAAATTTATGCATGCTTAGCATCATCATGGGAGAATTGAACATTATTGACATGAGAGATGAGATGACATCACAATAAGTCCTAATTTAATATATCATATATTTAATTACAAGATTACTTAATGACAACCAAAAGTGAAGCCTTCTTCACATAACTCCTAATATAGCTACCATAGGATTTATATTACATGGGAAGTTGTACTACATGGAATCAGTTAACATCAAGGTAATTGAATTAATAATTTTATATACATCCACGATTTAGATTTTTAACATACAACACATTAATTCCTGTATATCTACCATAGTATATCATACAATTGTTTTCTTTAAATACTTGTTCTAACACTTCAAATTCAACAATTTTTTACCTTCAAGTCCTCTTATGGCTAGCCTTAGCTTAGGGTTCTCACCTTAGTATACATCAATTTATTTTTAATGTGCATTCTAAAATTTGTTCTTTTCTTGTTAATAATTCTTATTTACAACATTAGTTTCCAAAACATTATCATGTATAAGAACCCTAAGTTTTTATTTGGGATTTTCAACTCTTGCAACATAACTTACTTAAAACAACAATGAAGAGTGAAGAGTTGTTCTTACCAAACGAATTAAGCAATGATTAAAGGGTTTTTTTTTACAACTTTCTATTTTTTTTCTTCTTGTTTTCTCTTTGGTTGATGCTTCTCCTCTTCCTTCTACCCTACTCTCTCATTTGTTTTCTTTTTTTCTATTTTGTGGCTTTTCTCCTTACACTCACTCTTCATTCACTTTGACATCATGTAGGGATGACATGCAAGAGAATACTTTGGTGGAAATTTTGCAAAAATAAGGGCTGATGGGTGCTATTTTGGCCGGTAGTAATGTGAGAGGAAAAATCACCCTCTTTTCCCTTAAACTATTTATACTTCCTCATAAATGAAGTTAGGTCTTGTTTGGATGTGCTTAATTCATGTTCTAGTGTTTTTATGTTGTAAAATGGTCAGTTCATCATATTTATTTCGGGTGTATAATCAGGCCAATTTCTTCCCTACATGCTCCTCTCTAAAGTTTATTCATTTGACTCTTACTAACATTTTACGCTTTCATATTATGTTATTTGTACTTGGTAAAAATGTTATGCAAGTCATTTTTGTGTTAAACTCTTTAATGTGGCTTCATGTTGAGTTTTACAAAGAAAAAAAACTAAAGGAGCATGAAATCATTAAAAAATCAATTTTAAAAATATCTCAAATAAAATAAATAGCTATCAAAAGAATGAAGACTAGATGTGGAGGATGAAAAAATTGAACGAGGATGAAATTGAAGAAAAATTATGATTTTATAAATTATTTCAAATAAAACAAATAGTAATGAAAAGAAAAGAGACCAAATATGAAGGAAAAACAAATTGAAAGGCTGTTTTGAGAATTTAGAGGGCCAGATGTAGAAATCAAGTAGGGGAGGGGAAAAAAGAATAAAAAAGGTTGTTAGTGCCAAACTAGAGGTCTGTTGGACACATGTGTTGCCTAAGAATGAAGGGGTAATCGAGACAATTCTAACACTTCCTTAGAAGCCACTGTTTGGCAGCCTCATACCCTCTCACGTTGTACTCATGTGCAACATTCGTCAGCCACTTTTGTTTCTTAAATAATGATGAAAATATCAAATTGTTTCTTAGTCAACTTGATTATAACTAAAAAACTAGAATGAAAAAACAAAAAAAACCCAGTACACTAGTTCAAATAAATTTTCTTTTAAGGGTAATTAAGTCATTTTACTGTGCTTAAAAGTTAAAATACAAAAAGCCCCTAGATGCCATTTAATTTTTCTTTTCTTTTAAGGGTAATTTAGTCATTGCATTGTGCTTAAAAATGTTAAAAGATCTATCTGCCCTATATCAATCCAACAATGACTAATAGGTCCTTAGAAAAATATTGTATTACCCCCAACAACATTAATGAATTTTTTTTTAAGGACAAAATAATAATTCCATTGTTCTAATCCACAATGATCTAAGTCTTGGTTTATAGTGAAAAAATGAGCTCTTTTATGTTTTTTTTAATTATTTATTGTGTGTGTGTGTGTATTGGGTTGGGTCAAGTTTGAATTAAATTTATAGTCGAATTTGACAATATCTATACCTTATCCATTACTAATTATGAATGGTAACTATCTAGAAAAAACTCTTCCATTCGGGTTGCTATTAAACTTAGATTAAATTGTCATTCATTCTTATCTATGTTTTTAATTACTTATGGACACACGCATATCATAAATAGGTTAATTGGTTAAGATACCTTTTGAACTTGTAGTCAAATCCAACTAAATTTCTTATTTTTTATTTTTATTTTATTTTATTTTATTCCCTTACACTAGCACATCAAGGCAATACATTACCTATGTTAAAGTCCTTTAGGCTTCCATCCATGAAATGTCATTAGGTATTATATGAGTGATTATTCCCTCCCAGTCCTATCCTCCTTGTATACTAATTTGCCCGACCACATTACTTTCCTTTAAAAGCTCCCTCTTTTTTTGTTTTCAACCCACTAAAATTAGGTAAAATAAGTAGTAATGATAATAGTAGTAGTAGGTTCAAAAATCTTAATTCCTCTTCCATAAAGTCATCCTCGACCAATTTCCTAAATGTTTGAAACAATACCGACTTTTTTCATGAAGTTATCAATTACAATTAAAACACCAGATGTTGATTTGTACTTGAAATATATAAATACGATATGTGTGTTATGGTTGTAAGGAATTGGTAAGAATTTCTTAGTTATGAAAAATCAAAACAACCTTTTCATCTTCGATGCTTAAGGAAGTCTACAGCCTCCTCCTCGTCCACTAGCCTTTTTCATATTCGATGCTACTGGTTAATTGATCAACCCTTTCCCTTATTCTTTTTTCTTTTCAAACTTTTATTGGGTATAACATCATTCACTTTGGGTTAAACCACCCACTTCTTGCATTTCATCCATGGTAATTTGAATGATTGTAAATGATTTTTCAACATAGGTATAATACTCGTAATTGTAATCCATAGCTTGGTAATTGTTTGAAACCAAGGTGATAGGTTACTTTAGGATCAACTTAGGTGGTCCATTATCATTGGACTAGTACTTGTAAGCAACAAATTTAGCCTTCCTGGTGGCTATTATACTAATTTCTTTTCCCCTTTTTAAATCTGAGGACATCAAGCACTAACAAGGTCTTGATCAACTTGTAAAAATCTTTACAAACATTGATATCATGTCTCTAATCTTGGTGAAACTTGAAAAACTGGTTTTGTATGTTGTCGCACCTAACATCGCGGTGAGCCCATATAAACAAAAGCTTGTTTATGTTTGGGCTAAAAATTGAAAGAGAAGTCGTCATCTAGTAAATGGTCATTAGGATCTCTAACTGGTCTTTAGAGATCTTAGGTAAAAGACTAGTAATACTAAAAGAAAGATATTATCACTTTAAAGCATTTTACCTAAGGTAAGTTGTATTGCCACTTGTCTTTATTCCTAATGGTATCTATTGTGTTTAATCTATTAATGGTCTATCTATTGGGTCTACTGAAATGAGTTAAACAGAAGCTAAGTTTTATGCTTATCCATTCTCAAGTCTTGTTTGTTTTCGTCACTCCCAATTTGTTTGGTGAATTGACATTTCTATGCTCATTTACTCTAGATCATGACTTATGACTATAGATAGTTTATAAAGTCATATTAGTGAATAATTTGGGGGGCTTTTATTAGACTCATTCAACCTGACCCAAATCTTAGGAGGAGGTGTTGCTAAATATTTTGTTTATGCAATGGTGGTCCATGGATAATGTCTTGTTCATGTTTATTTAACCTATAGTAAAAGGGTTCACTCATAATATTTTGCTGAATGAGGATTTTTATACCTTAGTCCTAGAATATCCAAGTATTACTTTTATTCGGTTAATCTACCCAGGTTAGGATTTAGTAACAATGACATTCAAAACTTCCTAAAATTGATACTCTTATTTTCATTAATGAATATTAGACTGAAAGGGGATATTAATACTCCCAATTGATACTCAGGTAGCATCAATGAATATTAGACTAAAAAAGAAAATCAATACTCTAGTTTAACACTTAGGTGTCACGGATGAATATTAAATTAAAAAGAAATTTAATACTTCCATTTTACACTTAGATGTCATCGATGAATATTAGACTACATAAACTCAAAATGAAAGCATGTTTTGAAAACCAAAGGAAGGGCTACTACCCATTAATATTAAAAATAACAACTGACTATATGTCTACTTATCTAGAATATCATGGGTGAATAACAACATATTTGTTTTTATAATTTTAAAAGAGATGATATTTTTTAAGGGTTTTGTAATGTCGATCTTTTGAAGGCCTTTTATTATGGGCCAAATATTGATGGGTTTTATAAACTAGTTATGAAACTCAAAATGGATGCACGTAATATGAAAATATTTTTGGCCTTTTCTTTCTAAAATCAAAACATAAAGATGCTAAAATGTCATCAATAATTAGCAAAACATGTGTAAATTAAAAAAGAATGCTAGAATTTATTATTTTTTTAGTTTTTTTGTTTGAGAGGCTTGGCTAAATGAAAAAATTAAAGGAACTTTAACAAAATAAAAAAAGTTAATGTCACAAAATAATAGTAAATCTAATTTACTCTTTGTAACACAACTAAAACTTTGAAAGAAAGCCTACTCACCAACACATGCCTTAAATACACAGAAAAACACATGTGCTTGTAGGTTAACAAAGTGACCCCACCCACAAACATTACCTTTAGTTTTTATTAACAACAATAGCTCACATGTTCATCAATATAACAGGGAATACATGTGGTAATCATAAAAAAAAAAAACTTTCATACGAAAGGGTAAAACATACAAAAACTACTAAAGCTTATAATGCTAAACAAAGCAAGTTGATGTACCTCTAAAACCCCAAAGTGCTAACCAAGTTTAGAATTCCTTTTTCCCATTAACTTCCAAAATGTCTTGAGGAATTTTAAAGGCTTATCATTTTATTATATGGGCATACAAGCAAGTCATTCATGTTAAGCTTTAAAGACTTCACGCACTATAACTGAAACTAAACGAATATGCAACATCTATAAGTCATCATTTTCAAGTTATAGACTTTATTCCCTTAACAATTAAGATGAAATCAAGCATATGGTTCTTAAGCTTTAGACTTTAATTACTTAGAAACTAAGACAAATTCAAGCTTCTAATAGATACAAAAAGCATGTAACTTAAAGTAGAAAAGAAAATATCACATAGACTTGAGCTGCTGAAGTTACTATTGTTGCCACTAATCTTCTACTCCTTTTTAAGTTGCACCACGTCTGCTAAGGCTTATCAAACCCAAAAAAACAAATTCAGGGACTCGCATACCACCACTTTTAGTTGTTGCACCTTTATTGCTATTGTTTTCTCACAAAACCAAGTTGTCACTAACTTGTATGGCTATTATTGACACCTTCTATAGCGGTTGCGACAATGTTGAACTATTGTTGGATCTTTATGAAGGTGTTTTAAGGTTTGTGATTGTCTTTAAAGAAGGTCATGAAGCTTCGGGATTGAGCTACCATGGTTGGGCTTCTTTTTTTCCCTTTTGTGTTCTTTATCTCTTCCCCACACTACCTTCTCTCCACTTTTTTTAGTTACTTTTCCCAACAACTCTCTTCCCTCTTTAATTTTTTTTCTTCATTGTGTGGGTTATGGGTCTATTTTATAGGCAAGGACTAAGAGGCTTTAAAGGTGTTTGACTTGATAAAACCATAACCATTGATCTATGATAAGTCCTCTAAGCCCTTCATCTCCTTCTTACTCCTCTGATCTTCTGCAACACAGTCGGCATGAGAGGGTACTATTTTGATACTATAACTAAAGGATAATTTATAGTGATGGTTAGTACCACCGATGTAGGATCAACTTTCTATGGTACCATGACTTAAAGATATCTTCTAGTGATGCAAGAACAACTTTTCTTGGTACTTTCACTCAAGGATAACTTTTAGTGATGGTTGGTAGTCCATCAACACAAGATCAATTTTCTTTGGTACCGTGACTAAGGATATCTTCTAGTTATGGCAGACCTTGTCTGACATTTTACTTATTCAGATTCATTGGAGCCTTGTTGGACTTCATTGGGGAATGTTTTCCTATAAATTTCTACAAAGACATTATGCAATGTTAAACATTTTTTTGGGATAGATGACATACATATATCTTTACCTGATATAAAATATAGACCCTCCTCTTTTGTAATTTATCTTTTTTTTTATAGTAGGGTTGCGATTTCTAACTTGGTCTTTTTTCGTCGCTTAACCAACTGTCCTACCCTAGTTTTCCTATATTGGTCATTTGTTCAAGTGTTTATGAGCTACATAACCTAGTATTTTTATAGCAATTACCCTTTCTTCGTGTTTACTACATGAAGTTATTTGTTCTGCTAGCCATTTAGAAGGACTAGCTACTTTTTGATCATGACTTTACCCTAGTTTGATCATGCCCCTAAGTATGATGTGACAATGGCTCAAGGAAATATGGCTTTCAACATGTCTTTCCTTATCTCCTTTGTTTTTTATTTAACAAGGAATCATTTGCTTAGAATGGTGTTTTTTTCTTCTCAATTTTGACTATCTCAAGTTGTAAAAACATAACGTATTTTTATATAAACTTAAAACAAATTTTGTTTTGAGTTTCTTGTAATTCATAAAGGCATGTAATGCATGTTAAGGTTTTTTTACGATGAAAGAAATGAATTCATAGGATCATCTTCCCGTACTTAAATTGTTGTGTCTTTTTGTCTCTCTTTTTTCTCTGTATTTTCTTGTTTTCCTCTTTTAATTTTCTTGGTGAGGCCTACTATTTTGCTTTAACTTTGTTGTTTGTCTTTGATTTGGGCATGCCCCCTACCGTTTAGATCACTGTTATTAAACCCGGACTGACCCGACGAGTCGACCCGGGACCTGGTGGCTGGATCGATCCGAGTAAGATAAAAGACTGACTAGTGCAACAACCCAACAAAACCCGGTTGACCGGGGCAAACCCAGACGAGACCCGGTGTTTTTTTTTTCCAAATGTGGTTTTTTTCCTATACCCCTCTTTTTTCATATTTTTTTAGTTGGTTATTAACAATTTTTAAAGTTCACTATATAAATTCTAGAAAAATATTTTTTAATGTGGGATTTGAAACCCTTTAGTATATATATTATGTTCTCAAGAAAAAAATTATTTTTTCAGTGTGGGATTTGAAGCCCTTTCATATATATACTCTATATTCACAAGAAAAAAGTTAAGTTTTTTCAATGTGGGATAAAAAAAATTTTGGTTGGAATACTTCAACTTAAAAGGATAACATAATATCTTTTCAATATGGGATTTGAAGCTCTTTAATATATACATTCTATGTTTACAAGAAAGAAGTTATTTTTTAATGTAGGATTTGAAGCCATTTAATATATATACTCTATATTCATAAGAAAAAAAATTATATTTTTTCAATGTGGGATAAAAAAATATGGTTTAAATACTTCAACTTAAAAATGTAGGATAAAAAACTTTTTAAAATATTCTTTTAAACTTCATTATTTACAACATATATAACTTATATTCACATAGATTATTTCTTATTTTTCTCATATGAAATATTAAAACTTTAAATATTTTTATTTTATTTTTCTAGGTTGACACATGAAACACGGGACCCCGCCCCTTGGCCGGGTCAACCCCCGGGTCGAGTTTGATAACTATGGTTTAGATTCCTTTAGCTCCATTGCTTTTGAATTTATCATGATATTCTTTTTAATTTTTATATTTTCACTTACCCCTAGTGTGTGGTGTGATCTTAGTCAGGGTTCTCACGAAGAAAATTCTTTCAGGCCGAAAAAAAGAAGTACAAGGGATACAATTTAATTTTTTTAATATGAAATGAATAACAGAAATGATTTTTTTTCATTTCAAGCACAAGCAATTAAGGCCAATAAGTTTTGACCTTATATAGTGTAGCTTGTTTGGACATGCATAAGACTACATTTTGTAAGTCCATGACTTCTGAATCCACTAACACCATTATTCGTACTGCCTAAAACACAACTTGGGAGGCGTGATATGTATGGATAATAGAAGATTGTATTATTTTATTTGTCTTTCAGCTTAGTGTGGTCACCTTAAAAAGGGAATTGCTTGATTAATTTTTAATTTGTTTGTCCTTCTTTAAACAAGATGCTGGGATGTTGTTTTGAGGAAACATCGAATTATTTTCAGCAAAATTTAATGTTATAATGAAAGTATTTCTTTACAAAATTAGAGTTCACAAGCCTAACCAAATCCATTTCATCCATCCTAGTTAAAATCAACACCCTTCGTAAGAAGGCTTTTATCACCACATGGATCTTTATAATTTGGTGCCTAATTGCTCTAGTCTTCAATTGATGAGGCAAAATCTTATGTAGCACAAGGTCATTTTCTTTGAATGTCATTGTTTAGAACTTTTTATCTTATGCCTTGGCCATCATTTTTTGATACAATTGATGATGGCAAATCATAGTCAATCTCTTCTTACTAATCATGTTTAGTTGTTCATATCGTATATTGGCCCATTCATATTTTTCTATCTCAGAATCCAACATGACTCTTAGAGATGAAATTTCTACTTCCAAAGGCATCACTACCTCTATCCTATGAACCAATGAGTAAGGTGTAGCTCTAGTTGATGTCTTTACTATAGTGCAACATGTATAAAAAGTATAGAGAAGCATCTACCAATATTTATATGTAACAACCATTTTGTGGATGGCCTTTTTAATATTTTATAGGCCATCTCCACAACACCTTTCATTTTCAGTTGGTAGGGATATGAGTTTGAGTGATTGATCCTTCACTTCACACATAATTCTAAAAATATTTTTTTATTGAAGGTCTAAGCATTTTTTGTCATTATCTTTTTAGGTGAGTCATACAAAAAAAATATGTTTTTTTCAACGAATCGCTTAACCACCTTATAGGTTATATGGGCATAAGAGGTGGCTTTTACCCATTTTATAAAGTAGTCAATTGCCACTAGGATAAATCAATGTCTATTACTTGATTTTGGGTTGATTGGCCTAATGACATTCAACCCCCCACATTGAGAAGGGTCAAAGTGTCACCATGTTAAACAAAGATACTGATAAGCGCATTAATTTTATCACTATACACCTAACATTTAGCATATCCTAACATGTTCTATGTAGTGTATTTCCAAAATCATACAAATATCCAGAAATATCCTAATCTCTATACTTGTCTAGCCATCATGTGTCCATTTGAATGAGTGGCACAAATTCTTTTATAGACTTCTCATAAGGCTTTATTGGCTTATTTGTTATTTAAACATCTTAGCATGGTTCTATTGCATGACTTTTTATACAAGATTTCTTTGTCTATGTAGTGTTCCATAACAATCCTTTTTAAGTTTTTTTTTGTCTAGCTTGGATGCCTTCATAGGATATTACTGGTATAGGTTGAAAAGCTTAATATCATGGTAGCATGGCTTTCCGCCTACTTCTTCTTCTACCAAACAATAATGTGCTATAGAATTCTTGATTTCTATACACATTGGTTGTACTCTAATCCAATAATTCATTTTGGCCATAAATTTTAGGGTTGCCAAAGCATCAACAAATTGGTTCTTGTCTCTTCTTATATGCGTAAACTCTATTTTTTTATAAGTCTTTAGCAAGTTTTGTAAGGTATTCCTGATATGGCCTTAATTTCTCATCCTTAGTCTACCATTTATATTTTACCTACAAATGATCAACATTAAATATCCATAGACATTTAGCCTTTTTATCCTCATTTCCAAAACAACCTTTAAGCCATAAATGCAAGCCTTATATTCAACTATATTGTTGGTGTAATTAAACTACAATTTGATTGAGATAGAATTTTTTTTTCGCATAGGAAAATTATCATACGACCGAATCCATTTCTATACGCATTCATCGCACCATCAAATTGCATTATCCACCATTCACTTTCTGCCTCTTCTTCTACTGTCATGATGTTCTCATTCATGAAAATCAAAACTTAGTAGTTGATAGTCATTTGTGGCATTATTAGCAAGATGTTCAGCAATTGTGCTTCCTTTCACTATTTTTCTCATCATGTAGATGATGCCATATTTCGCAAGTACTCCAAATTGATAGGTATGGCTTCTCATTGATGTACTTGAGAGGATCCATCTTTGGGATCAATCAAATTTTGTAATACAACATATATTGATGAAGTCGCTTAGCACTTCACACTAGATTGCAACATAGCTTCTCTAATTGACTATAGCGGGACTCATAGTCAGTGAACTTTTTGCTAATTTAGTAAATGGCTTATTCCTTCCTTATAAACTCATCGTATTGGCCTAGTACACAACTCATAGCTACTTAAGACGTGGTCAAATATAAGATAAGGGGTCTTCCAAATACGAGCGATATAAGAAAATATGGTTTTTTATAGATACTGTTTAATTTTGTCAAAAGCTTATTAACAATGCTCATCCTATTTCATGAGATTCTTCTTTCAAAGTAACCAAAAGATCGATTCACATATAATTATCAGTTGAGAGATTAAACAAGTTATGCAATTCAAATGCCTTATAAAGCTTTTTTGTTTTTCAATTCCAAGAGCAGGTATAAATTGTATGGCCTTGTTTCTTTTAGTGATCTACTTCAATTCCTATATTTCTTAAAAAAAATTTGAAAAGCTTTCCAAACTTCACCGTGAATATGCACTTATAGATTCAAATTCAATTGATACTTTCTTAATTTTTAAAATAATTTCCTTAATGTTTTGATATGATCCTTCCTATTTTTAGACTTAGCAATCATATCATCTACATAAACTTTGATCTTCTTATTTATCGTATCTTGGAAGATTGTCACCATTAGTTGTTGATAGGTTGCCTTAGCATTCTTTAATTCAAATGACATGACTTTGTAATAGCAAGTTCCCTAAAGAGTGACAATTATCGTCTTTCTTAGCTATCTTGATCTAATTGTACCTAAAAAAACCATCCATAAAGGAATAAACATAAATTCTTACAACATTATCCACAAGAATATTTATGTGTGGCAGAGAAAAATAATCTTTTAAGCTAACTTTTTTTAGATCCTTAAAGTTTACATATGCCCTAATTTTGTTATCTTTTTTTAAGGATTACCATGATGCTAGATACCCATTAAGGGTACTAGACCACTTTCAAAAATCTAGAATCCCATTACTTCTACATTTCATATTTAACCTTAATTACTACGATGTCAGATACTCTTTTTTTCTTAGGGACTACCACGATGTCAGATACCCATTAAGGGTTCTCTTTGTTTTTTATCCCTCACTTATTCATGTCTTTTCAATTTAGTCCCCTTATCCTTAATATTTCTCATATTAGGCTCTAATTTCATCCTTATACACTTAGTTTTTCCTCTCTCTTTTTACTTATGTTTATCTTCATACTTGAAGTAAAAATTTTATGTATGACTAATGGATTCTTCTTTAATTATTTAAATTCATGCATTCATTTTATAGGGGCTTATAATATCTGTGTCTAAACCTGGCATGTCAACATATTGTTGTTACATATTTTTGGGACCCAATATAAATAAAAAAATATAAAAAAAGGAAAAGAGAAAGTACAAAAAAATATAAAAAAATATTGGAAGAAAATAAAAAAAGATATATTAATGAGAAAGCATACCAAAATGTCCAGGTAATTGTCGAAGACTGGCCGAGGATAACATCTCAAATTATATCTTTAACTAGTCCAATTGCTGGTTATAATTTAGCTTGTAGGCCTCGTTTGTTTGACGGAAAATGATTTCCTGGAAATCACTTTTCAAACTTTCTTGTGTTTGTTTGTCATTAGAAACATTGGTCAACGAAAAACTCTTTCCAGTCAAAGAAAAATTTGGCTTGGTTTTCAGGAAAGTGTTTTTTTTTTTATTTTGGACGGAAAACACTTTCCGGAAGTTGTGAAAAATTTAGAAATATCATATTATTTGCTGATTATATCAAATTTTGTCCCCAAACTTTTGATTGTTATATATATTTTGTTTCGAATATTTTTTTTCAATTTCATCCCTTAGAATTTGATTTTTATATTAACTTTGGTCCTCATTTTTATAGTTGTTATTTTCTTTCCCTTATCATTTTTTAATTGAAATTTTTTATCTATCAAATTTGGTCATCATTCTTTTGATTATTACTTATTTTTATTTGAAATAATTTATGAAATGGTAATTATTATTATTTTAATTTCTTCATCTTTCAAATTTTTTATTTGTTAGATTTGATCTCTATTATTTTGATTATTATTTAGTTTATTTGAGATAATTTATGAAATTATATTTTTTTTCAATTTCATTCTTATTCAACTTTTTAATTTGTAAGATTTGTTCCTCATTATTTTAATAAAATTGAAAAAAATAAAATATTAATAAGTTTTTTTCCAGCTCATTTTCCATAACATAACCAAACATTAGAAAGTGTTTTCCAATTTATTTTCCATTACACTACCAAACACCGGAAAATAATTTACTTTCTCGGAATTCACTTTCCAAAAGGAAACTACTTTCCAGCAAATAAACAGGACCGTAATACTATCCAGATTTCTAGTCTATAGGTTTAACACATAACAATCATTTTCATGCATTTCTTTCACTTCTTTTTATCACCATTGTATACAAAACATGTCATTTCCACAACAATAATCATTCATGAGATTTTAAACACTCATAATTAAAATGCATCATATGTATTTATTTATATGTTTAGGTTTCAACATTTAATAGTTTCTTACATGATCATAAACACTTGTTTTTTTAACATGCACACACAAATCAATATTACAAAGTTTCCCCCCCTTCATTTTTTATGTTTGGCTGAAGGTTTTAAAGCCTTAGTAATCATCTTTTTCTTCATTTTTTTAAAACACCATCATGTCTTATTCACTTTCATTTCACACTCTATCCTTAATTTTCATTTACCTCAGAAAAATCCCCTCAAGAAACCTGATTGAAGAACTAGTATTTTCATATAAAACTTACCCAAAAGTGTTAGAAATTGATATAGGAAGGTGTTAGTTTTGTTCCTAACTGTGTTTTTGCTTCTCAAAGCTCCTTCTCCCTCAAATCTTTTGGTCTCTTTTCATCTTTCTTTAGTTGCCGCCAACTTTCTCTCTTTTTCTTCCTATAATTTGTTTTGTTTTTGGTGTTTAATCTTCACTTAAACCCCCTAATTACTCTCAAGAATTGGTTTACATGTGTTCTCTCTACATTTTCTTTGAAATGTGTTAAAGAGAAGATCGACTCCTCCTTTTTTCCCTCTTTTTTTTTCCATTAGCCCCCTTTTCTTCCTAGGGCTGACGAGTTTTCTCTTTTTTTTTTGTTCCTCACTTATTCATGTCTTTTCAATTTAATCCCCTTATCCTTTATCTTTCTCACATTAGGCCCTAATTTCATCCTTATAAACTTTGTCTTTCCTTTTTTTTTTTTTTTACTAATGTTTATCTTCATACTTTAAGTTAAAAATTTTGTGTATCACTAATAGGTTCTTCTTTAATTATTTAAATTCATGCATTCATTTTTTAAGGGCTTGCATTATCTGTGTCTAAACCTGTCATGTCAACATATTATTGTTACCTATTTTTGGGACACTACATAAACAAAAAAATTTTAAAAAGGAAAAAACAAAATACAAAAAAATAAAAAAAATGTTGGAAGATAATAAAAAAAAGATATATTAGTGAGAAGAGTATATCAGAACGTCGAAGTAATTATCGAAGACTGGCTGAGGAAGATCAAATACACAATATTACATTTTTTTTACAATGTATTTACAATTGATGAAGGCCCTATTAACAAAGAAAATTCAATTTGATGAGGAAAATTCAAAATTGCATGTTTAAGGACTTAATTAGAATTTTTTAGGGTTTATTTGAATTTATTGAGGGCTTAATTGCAAGAAAAATTGATTTTTTAAAGTCAATTTAGGTTTTAATTGGAAGAAATTAAAGTCTGAGGGTTGAATTGTAATTTTTAGAAGTTAATTGGTCAAATAAGGGGCTTAATTACATAAATATTGAAGTTTGATAGGCAAATAGGGACTTCTTTGAAAAAATCCAAAACCAAGGATCAAACTGGAAAATACGCGTGAATATAGGGGCTTAAATTGACCAAATCAAGGAGCAAATTGAAGAAATTAGAAGTTTATTTGTCAATTGAGGATCAAAATACACAAATTCAGAACAAAAAATGAAAAAAAAAAAAGGCGGCCAACTTAAGGGTTGATATTTGAGTTTGACGCGGGTTAAATTACATGTAACAAAAAAGTTTTTTTGTGTCAATTAAGGGTGTGTGCACCATAATTAGAAGAACATGGACTAAATTGAAACTTTTCCAAATTTCAAATTAAAAACCCAAATTCTAGGGATTTAACCTAGACAACACATCGTTCAGCCTCTGTTCATTTTCTAGGAATCCTAAAAGAGCATTTTGCACAACATCACATACACTTAGAACCAAGAATGAATGGCTAAACTACAATGAATATGTGGTAGCTATGAAAAAAAGAAGAATGAGATGAAAATAATATTAGGGAATTCATAAAATTTATAGAGTAGCATGAACATGCCTAAAAACTCGCTATAAAAGAACTTGAAACCATAAACGTGGGTGATGATCAAGTTAAGAAGGAGCTAAAAATAAGAGCCTTGATTACTCTTAAAGAAAGAACATAAATGATTGCCCTGCTACAAGAATATACAGATGTTTTTGTTTGGTCCTACGATATGTCTAGTTTGGATATAAATATCATAGTATACAAAATACCGCTTGTAGAAGGTTGCAAAACAGTTAAACAAAAGTTGAGAAGAACCCACCCAGATATCTTGATCAAAGTCAAGATAGAAATTGAGAAATAGTGGAACATCAGCTTTTTAGTAGTTAAATATCCACAATGCGTATCTAATATAATTGTCGTATCGAAGAAGGAGGGGAAGGTTAGAGTTTACATGGATTTTAGGGATTTTGAGTAGGGCTAGTCCCAAAGATGACTTTGCTTTGCCATATTTAGATGTTTTGGTCGACAATGCTATATACTTAGTACCATATATTCCTTCATGGATGGCTTCTCATGGTACAACCAAATAAAGATGGCTCCGTAAAATAAAAAGAACATAACATTTTGTCACGTCTTGGGGAATATTGTGCTACAAGGTTATGCCATTCAAGTTGAAGAATGTATGGGCCACCTATCAGTGGGCCATGATTACTTTATTTCATGATATGATGCACAAAGATTTTGAGGTGTTTGTAGATGATATGATTAACAAGTCTAAGAAAGGAGAGAGTAATGTCCAAGTTTTAAAGAAGTTATTTAAGAGATTGAAGATGTTCAAACTAAGGCTCAATCTTGCAAAATATTCATTTGAAGTTAAGTCAAGGAAGTTGCTAGGATTTGTGGTAAGTGACAGAGGGATAAAGGTGGATCCTGATAAAGTGAAGGTCATTCAATCTATGTCATCTCTTAAGATAAAAAGAGGTGAAGGGATTCTTAGGGAGGTTGAACCATATTGCCCGGTTCATATCCTAACTAACAACAACATGTGAGCCTATCTTCTAGCTACTAAGGAAAAAGAATATTGGAATTTGGAATGAGGAGTGTGAAGAAGCCTTCAATAAAATCAAATAGTACTTACAAAGCTCGTCTCTACTTATTCCTCCTGTATCAGGAAGGCCCTTAATACTATATCTGAAAGTGACTGAAGCAGCTATAAGTTATGTATTATGTAAACATGATGAAACTAGAAAGAAAGAAAGAGCCATTTATTATCTAAGTAAAAAGTTCATAGAATACAAATATAGATACACGGTGATAGAAAGACTGTATTGTGCATTGGTGGAGGTGACAAAAAGATTACGATGTTATATGTTGTATCATACCATGTGGTTGATTTCAAAGGTGGATCCCTTGAGGCATATCTATGACAAGCCTTATCTATCAAGTCGAATTGCAAGATAGCAATTTCTGTTAGCAGAACATGACATAATATATATGACAAGAAAAGTCATCAGAGCTTAAAATCAGAAAGATAGATGTGTATGGTGATTTAATGCTAATTATATACTAGGTGAAAGAAGAATGGTAAACTAAGTAAGAAAAGTTAAGACCCTACCAAGAATATCTATCCAAACTAGCAGAAGAGTTTGAAGAGATAGAGTTCACCCATCTAGGAAGAGAAGGGAACCATTTTGCTGATGCTTTGGCCACATTGGTTGTCATGGCTAGGATTGATTTTAGACATAAGGTACAATCAGTAAACATTGATATTAGAAATTTCTCAGCTCATTGTTGCTCAGTTGAAGGAAAGATAGATTGGAACCCTTGGTACTACGATATCAACTTTGTGCAAAACCAGGAATATCTTGTAGGAGCCTTCAAGACAGCACTATGAGTTTGATGTGCCCAATCATCTAAAGTTAAAAGAACATGTAATTGATTGCTGATTTATATTAAGGATTGGTTGAAGCTGAAAAATCAACAATTTATCCACTCATTGACAGGTTGATTCGGTTTATTTTGACTCTTTCTATTTTGACAACACACTGAACGAGCTTTTTCAGTAATGAAGATTGTTAAAACAAGACTTCGCAATCGGATGGTGAATGGTTTTCTTGTAGATTATTTGATTGTTTATATAGAAAAAGAAATTACTGAAAGATTCACAATTGATATGATAATCGATGATTTCTATTCTATGAAAGAACAACAAGTACAATAAAAATAAATATGTAAGAGTCTTTCTTTATTATTTTTCACTTTAATTCAAAGTTTATTAAATATAAATAATGCTTCGCTTTAGCTAATGTTTCTTATATACTTTGTATGTTTATATTTGATAGGTACAAAGACCAACAAAATTAAAGTGATGGATGTATTATGAAAATGAATTAATTTCATAGTTTTGACTCGATTTGGTATTGTTCTAAACCTCTTACCATGTACAAAGGTCATTATATGTTTGTAGTAAATTCTTTGAATAAGATTAAATCATGTAGTCTATTTGTTTTTACAACTTATGTATAGTAGATTAAAAAAATATTATATCTTGTTATATTAGTTTTGCCCCCTCATAACAAATAATCCTTGCTCCGCCCTTGATCATAACCCTTTTTGGGTGTCATTTTTATCCTCACCGAGTGAATAATGAGGATTTGATTCCATCCATCCTAGGGTTTTAAAAAACATCACGTGTTGTTTGTCTATGTTTCTCTTATCTCCTCTAAAAAAATGAGAGGTAATAAAGAGAAGAGGGCAACAAGAAGCGAAAAAAAGGCAGTGAGAAATTGTAAGAGAAATAACAAAAGAAACTCAAAAAGCTAGGGTTTGACAAGGGACTATGAGATTATAAAAAGAAAACATATAGAGGTCTAGAGAACACATAGAGGGAGAGAAGCCCAGAAACCCTAGAAATTGGACGGTACAGTCCAAATTTCAATTTTCTAATTTAGATATATTTATGTTTATATCTTTATTCTTCTTAATTTTATTATGCAAGTTTATGGTTTTAATTAATAATGCTTTTGGTTGTTGCTTTTTCTTTTTTATATATGCCTATATTATGTCTACCCATGTTCCTTATTATCATTCATGTGATGTTTCCTATATAATTATAGCTTGGGGATTTTGCTCTTGTTTGATTATTGTTATTTTGTTCTAGTTTATTCAAAGTGACGTTTAAAAAGCCTTATGGTGGTGCTATGATTAATGACCATGATTGGATATGTGTGTATGCCTTTTCTATGATTCTTTGTCAATTTAAGAATTTAGCCTTTTAGAGAACATCTAAGTTCACCACTTCTGTTATTATTAATCATGTATTTATAAGTATGAATTGAAGTGTCTGATGTAATAGCTTTAGTGGTTATCACTTGGAGCACTTAAAACTTGATGCTTGAAAGTTCTTCACTATGTTGAAATACTATGTTAAAGCATGTTGGGTTGCAGTGGTTCGGCTACTTCCAGTGTCCATAATGCCTTACATCCAATACTTTTTTTCTTGTGACTTTATCTTTATGACCTTGTGAATATCTCTATGTTTATAATTGTTAAGTTTGGCTTATGGTTGGAACTATATTATAACTTTGATGGAAATAGGTTAGATTTTATTCCATTTAGTCAAGTCAAGTCAAAACCCAACCAAAGTAGGTTTTCTAAAAAACCTGTCTATTTCCCAAGTGTGTTTTGAATCCCCATGGTTTTTGTTATTTTTATGCATTTCAGTCAACTCTTTTTAAATTGCTTATTGTTTCCTTATTTATGCTTGGATTCATAGTCATCCTTAGTATTACAATAGGTCTCTTTTCCTATATGTATGAACATCAAAGTGTCCAATAGTGTGAGTTGTTTCAAAGTTGTCTCTATGTTCAAATAATAGAATTGATACTCTTATTCAAGCATGTAGGTTCATGGGTCTTGTACTATAGGTACAAGGCCCATCATATTCAAGGCTCGGCCCAATCTAAAATGTCTTGCATAGCTTTATATATCATTACTTTTGGTGTTGATTCGGGGTAGTAATTCAATTATATTTAGATTTCTAACAATGAAAATATCCTTTCAAAATGCATGAGTTCCTTCGGTCAAAAGATTCGTTAATAATGTCGAAAATAGGTCATTACTTTTGGTGTCGATTAGGGATAAAAATTGTATTTTATTTAGATTTCCAAAGATGAAAATTCCCTTTGAACTCCTTCATTCAAGTCATTCATCAACGATGTCAAAAGTAAATGAACCTTCATGAGTTGTTACTTTTAGTGTTGACTGGGGGTAACAAGTTAATTAATATAGTCATCTATAAATATTTCTCTCCTTTTTAATAATAATGATAGAAATTGTAACAATAAACATTTTGATTTTGAATGATTGTCTACTGACAATGTGTGTGCATAGATGAGTCTTTATAGATCAGTATGTTGAGATATTGATCATAGGCAATAATATCATTAGAAAAAAGTAAACAATAAATGTGATTGTTGATAAGATAGCACACCCCAATATAAATTAACCATCATTGGTCATTATTCTGAAATCATATAATTCTTAGTCCAATAAAGGACATCCGTTTTAGATTTTTCCAGGTCTTACCTCCAAGTAAATGAACCAATAATGGTCGCTACCTAAATATAAAAAGGGATGAAAGTATATAAATCATATACAAGAATCAAATGTGATTTTCCTCCAATATAAATGAACTATCACATGTTGTTGTCTTAGAATTTTTAATTAAGTTTTAGTTTATGACTAGGTTGACATAACCCTATATAGGCCCACCATATTTTTCATTGACGATGTTTGAAAGATCATCATAGGTCATAATCCTTGATCAGGAATAACACCTCTAAGTCCAATCATTCACTGATTGTTCCTAGGATGAATGAGTCATTGTAGATTGTTATTCTAGCAGTAATCAAAAGTGATAACACAATTTGAACCTCATATAAAAAAGACTTGACTCATCCTTTACTTATGTACTTTTCCTTGTTTCACATCAACCCTTTAAACTTAGGTATCCATGTATTAGTATAGATAGACCCTCAACACATAGGCTTATTAAACTTATTAGGAATATAAAACACAAAACAATATAGCTTACCTTAGGTAAAATGGTTTAGGGTGATAATATATTTTCTTTGGTATAACTAGTCCCTTACCTAGAACTTTAAAAGACCAGTTACGATTCCTAGTTATCGTGGTGTGTACAACATTAAATGACAGGTTTTCCTCTTAGATCAAAAGGTTTTAGGATTAATCATAAATTTATGATTTTGAAAGAGTCGCCACCTAATATCATAGTCACTAGGAAATCTAATGGTCTATGAGAGTGTTGGTAAATAAATTAGTTATACAATGGTTAGACACATCGCTCTTAATACACCCTATCTATGGTAAGTTCTATTGTTGATTGATTGTTTTTCTAGGCCATGTCTTTATCTGTTGGTCTATCTAAAGTTCAAGGTAGATCTCCCTTCGTGAGGAAGTCTTTACCTTATTAGGCAAAAACCTAACCTTTCTAAGGCCAAAATTTTAACATTGCACTTATTCCTACTTTATATCTTAAATATATGAATATATACTTAGCAGTGTAATTTTATACCCCTAAATAATAAAGTCTACAACTAATTCCTAACATTTATTTATATTAATTCATTTAATTTAATACCAGGAGTATGCATTACATTATAAAATTCATACCTTAAATATTAATTAAACAAATTAATTTTTGTGATATTTTTTAAATTTTAGTCAAATCCTAATGGGTAATCATAAATTGCTTATGATACCCATTTTTGTATTTTTTAAAACATGGTAAAATACAATTTTTTTTATATAAAATATGCATGAAAAACTTTTAAATTTTGGTCACATGTGCACAAACAAAAACATTTTTTTTAATTTTTGAAATAAGGAAATTTTTGCATTTTTGGATTTTGTTGTTTAAATTTCAGAGAAAAACAAGTTATTTTAATACCAGGTCAGTATATTACAATATAAGTTTACAGCTTGATATTAAGCAAAATTGTTGGAAAAATACATGAGGGACCCACAAGTGATTTTAAAACGGTCCTTGGATTTTTTTGGAAATTATTTAGGCTTGTTTGGCAAAAGCAAAAAAGAAAGAAAGAAAGAGAAACTAAACATTGCTAGAAAATTAGTAGGGCGTGTTTGTCAAACGAACCCTTAACTAAAAATATGAAGCTTAAAAATTGTCTTAAGACCTTATTTCACAAACATACCTTAAGAACACAAAAAACTTTTTTCTCTTTGGTTAAATCTTAACTAAGCAAACATGCCTATAATTCAGGAATGGGCTCAACCTAGCCATGTGGGTTAGGCTTCCTAGACCAAGGCCAAATCCCATAAACACAACTTAGAATAGGCTCAGCCCAACCACGTGGGTTAAGCTTTTTGGCCCAAGATTAGAAAAACAACCCAGAACATTAACAAAGCAAATGAAAATCAAACAATGAGTTTTCACTGAAAATTCATGAAGAACATGTTGAAGAAACCTCGAAAACATGGATTCTATTTTAGACCATATTTTGTAAAATTAAAGTCTTAGAAACATGCACAAACATCATTCAAACAAGATTTTGAGGCTAGATTAACACAACAAACACCTAATCATCATGATTAACTAATTTTATGTAAAGAATAAAATGACAAAACCGAAGATTAAAAGCAACGATTATAGTGTTTTTATACAATTAAAACCTTAGATTAGAGATCCAAAGTATTATACACATGTGTAAGAACCATCAATTGACTAACTCAAGGCAATGTTCAATAGATGAACACCAACCTAGAAACCTGAAAAACTCAAAATGCCTCAAACTCAAAAAATACATAAAGAGTCCAGAAAATAGCCTAAACTTAGCAACCAAAACTTGAGCATGCTCAACACAACTTGCTTAAACTGTCAAAATAACAAGAAAAAAAAATCAATGGTAAAACAACAAGCAAAACCATATATTAACAACAAGCCAAAAATGCATCTCCCAATGTATAAGCATTCTTCCATTAATTAATTATGTTGTCCTGATGCTCAAACAACATGCTTATAACTTGTATAAGCCTAACAAAATTACCGTAAAACAGCCTAATTTATAGCAACATCAATATTAAACATATCTTGCCATGACTTTAAGCATGCAAAACAACATTAAACGTTATCATATACCATAGCATTATCATATTCTAACACATTAAACAAAGCAATCTAACAAAACTTGAGCATATATAAACTATCTTCAAAGCATGCTTAAACATTTAAAAACAAAAATAATGGATTTAAACTACCTAATGACTTCAAATTAGGCTTAAATAAACATTTGAACAACAATTTAAAAGACATAATAGAGGGGGAGGGGGTGTGCTCATTGATCTAGACCTCCTCATCAAAGTTTGAGGAGTACTTTGTCTAACAAAATTGTTTATTGGCTAGGGATTTCTGAACCAATCTTTTGAATTTGTTCAGTTATACCCTCAATTGAGTCTAATTTTAGGAATCAATTCAATTTTATCCCTGTAAAGTTTCAAAAGGACCCTCTGATTTTAGCGTGTTTTTCAATTTGGTCCCTAGTCCTAGATATTTTCAATTTTGTCATCGATCAAACTTTAAACTTCTAATTTCTTAAATGTAATCCCTATTTTTAACTGAATTTGGTCCCTGAATATACACATCTTTTGCAGAGAGGTCATTGGTCTTGAATTTCTTCAATTTGACCCTTATTTGACCTCTAAATTTGGAATTTCTTATAATTTTGCCCCTGATTTCATCCGATTAGGTTTGTAAAAATCAAATATAGTCCTCTAAAATTCTAATCTTCTCGATTAAACCCGAATTAGGCTTCCAAATATATTTTTCACCAATTAAGTCCCTAGTATAATTAATTTAACCTATTAAAAGTGTAATTATATTCTTGCACTCAATTAATTATTTTAATTTTAGCATAAATTAATTCTTAAATTTAATCAAATCCTTGATTGGGCCTAAGATTAAATCAAATTGACCTATTAAAAGTCTAATTAAGTTCTTAAACTTAATTTTTATGCAACTTCATCTGATATTCACTCAAGTTAACCTTGAATCTGCATCGTTCTTCATTTTCGGGTCCTTCAAGGGTGCAATTGAGCTTTCAATCCATCTTCAGCTTGTCTTATCCAATCAATTTGCTGGTTCTTTTTTATTTTTTCATTTTTTGTTTATTATTATATTTTAAAAAAGGACGATTTTACGGGGAAACTCAAAATTGAGTTATAACACTAGTAGCTGTAATACTAGTTAAAACTAAAAAAAGGACAATAAAGCACAAGAGAGAAGTTGAAAAGAGATGCAATGTACTCTTTAAATATAAGATTTGTGTTGTTTAGAACATCGCAAATCACATGGATTGCATTATTAGGAACAATGCAACCTTTTATATTGGGTTGTGTTCTATAGATTACACTATTTCCTTGAATATTTTTTTAGTTGTGCTAGTTTGTTAAAAACTATTTTAGCACGAAATGGCTTATAGGATAAGGAAATGTTGAAACCCTGTTAGACTATACTAAGTATCATGGAATAAGGCTCTTTGTCAAATTTAAGCTAATTCTATATTAACATCACATAATGCATGCAATTTATCAGCACGAAGTTTTTATTTTATTTACCACATGTATTTTTCTTTTGTGTTATTCTCTTGCATAAATAAATAGCTAAGTTTACATTTTGTTTTATTTAAAGATTGCATCTTTTTTTTCATTACCAAGAATTTAATCTAAAGGTGACAACTTT